>Ga0075475_10001448_pt1 | contig 11809 bp, 3 predicted proteins | sample DEB08_DNA_10_FD_76342 | JGI IMG/M metagenome (GOLD analysis project Ga0075475, IMG submission 76342) | Aqueous microbial communities from the Delaware River and Bay under freshwater to marine salinity gradient to study organic matter... | ecosystem: Environmental > Aquatic > Marine > Coastal ... | reverse complement strand
CAGCACCGACCGATGCGACAATCCTGCTCGAAGGTGAATCGGGCACCGGTAAAGAACTGCTGGCGCAGTACATTCATGAGCGCAGTGAGCGGGCGGACTATCCGCTGATCGTGGTCGATTGTGGCGCCGTAGCGCCAAGCCTGATCGAAAGTGAGTTGTTCGGTCATGTCAAAGGCGCTTTTACCGGGGCGACTTCGAACTTCACTGGTCGGCTAAAGGAGGCTGCGAGTGGGACGGTGCTGCTGGACGAGGTGGGTGAACTGCCACTCGACACACAGGTCAAACTGCTGCGCTTTGTGCAGGAACGGCAGCTGGCGCCGGTTGGGTCCAATCATTATGAGTCTGTCGATGCCCGGGTGATTGCCGCGACCAATCGCGACCTCAAAGAGATGGTTGCCGAGGGAAGCTTTCGGGAGGATCTCTACTACCGGCTTAATGTCTTCTCGATTGCCGTCCCGCCACTGCGCGACCGCCGCGATGATATTCTGAAGCTTGCCTATCACTACCTCGCCGAGTTCACAACCCACTACAAAAAGACCATCAGCGGATTTACACCTGAAGCGGAACGGGCGCTGCAGCAGTATGACTGGCCTGGCAATATCCGCGAGCTGTCGAATGTGATCAATCGGGCGGTCATTCTCAGCAAGGACAATCTGATCTGGCCGATTCATCTGGGTGTATTCAGCGACCAGCCGGCTGAGCGGAAGGAGGAGGCGCAACCTGCCAGCCAGCTGCAGATGATTGCTGACATCGTTGATCTCGGGCTGAGCGAGCGCAACCCGCTACCGGTGGGGCGCTACCTTGAAGAAGACTTTATCCTGATGAGCCTGGCCAGGCATAACGCTGTGTTGAACCGGGCAGCCCAGGTGATCGGTGTGCCTGAATCCACCCTGCGCCGCAGGATCCAGAAAATTGAATCCACCTACGCCTCAATGGACCCCGATCGGCCAGACAACTGGCCGGTGCGGCCAGCCTTCTATGACTGGCTCATGAAGCGAGTCGAAGAAGACGCTCAACCACCCCTTGCGATGATCGAAAAACTGCTTGTTGCAGAGATCGAAAATCGTGAAATACCCAAGTCGCAGGCGGCGCAATTAATGGGTGTTTCCCTGCCGACCTACCGTCGATTAGCCAGTTGAACCGAAAAATTCGGCGAGAAAAGAAAAATACTGCGGTAATATTTGGCGAATTTCCTCCGATTTTTTCGCCATAATTTTCTGGTAAATCTGGCGATCGCCAGTAAAAGTCAAATAAATCAATAGATTAGCATTGTGGCATGACCTGTGCTTTATAGAAGAGCACAGCTAGCGCTCTTGCCAGGTTTCGCTAAGCTGGACTTCCGCGTCTAGAGACGTGCTGAGATTAAGTGAGAAATAGGGCGTCAAGACCCTCGGAGAGAAGAGAAGTATGTTGCGCAAAGTTTTACTGCTTTCGGGTGTTTTGTTGTTCGCACTGACTGGCGTTTATTCAGACTTCAGGCAGCGGACATCTGAACAGGATCCTCAACAGACAGATGCATCGACAGCTGCCATGGAACTCAGTCGATATCTCTGGGAAGACTCAGGCAAACCTCAATCGAACTCACAACAGTTAATGGAGCAACTGGACAGGGACGTCCCACCCTACATGGGTGATGCCTGGAAGGCAGATGACAGCAGGATGCTGGCCCGTTACCTGTGGGAGGAAGAGGAGCAATCAGCAGATGATGGCGGAGAAGGGCAGTCTCTTCGGCTCACGCGGTATCTCTGGGAAGACGGTCAACAGGGTTTAAGGGAGCAGGTAAAGGACACGGACGTCCAACCCTTTGTCGGTGATGCGCTGACAACGGATGAAAACCGAATGCTGGCCCGCTACCTCTGGGAAGACGGCAGCAACGGCGCAACACAAAAAAGTTCTAGGGAGGACTCGCTGGACATGGATGTCCAACCCTTCATGGGTGATGCCTGGACGGCAGATGAGAGTCAGTTGCTGGCACGCTATCTCTGGGAAGACAGCCAGAGCCGATCAAGGGAGGAGGAAATGGACATGGATGTCCAACCCTTCATGGGTGATGCCTGGACGGCAGATGAGGACCAGTTGCTGGCGCGCTATCTCTGGGAGGACAGCCAGAGCCGATCAAGGGAGAAGGAAATGGACATGGATGTCCAACCCTACCTCGGGGATGCCTGGCTCCTGGATGACAGCCTGATGATGGCGCGATACCTGTGGGAGGAAGAAGAAACCAATACGGATGATGAAGGTGAGCGCGCGCAGTATGAGGTGGCCGAAAGTTACGTCGCCATGGGTGCTGATGTTGAAGCATTGAAAGTTCACCTTGCCATGATTGGTGCAACAATCACATCGGAAGTGCCGGCGATGAAGGCGGTCGAGGCCGAGCTGACACCGACTCAAGTTAAGAGGCTTTCCAGGTCGAAAGTGACGGGGCTCCTTCCCAACAGTTTTGTGCAGACGGCCAGTGCTGGTAAGGGTGGCTCGACCGATCGTCAGACTGAATTTACCCGGTTGATCGATGCAGATGTTTTGCATCGAGAAGGGATAAGGGGAGATGGTGTTGGCGTTGCCGTTATCGATACCGGCATCTGGGGCCACAACGCACTGAAGAAAGACACGGATGGTCGCCAGCGGGTTGTGTCTGTTTACGATGCGATCAACGATCGCAAGGGCGAATTGTCTGATGGCTCTGGCCATGGCACGCATATCACGAGCGTTATCGCCAGTTCACTGCCTTCGATTAACAGCGAAGGAGAAGAAACGGGCAGCTATCACGGTGTTGCACCGGACGCTGACCTGGTAGTGGTGCGATCGTTCGACGATTCCGGCAATGCCACCTACATGGATGTGATTCGCGGTATCGCGTATGTCATCGAGAACAAGGATAAGTACAACATCCGTGTTTTGAACCTTTCCTTCTCTGGGCAGCCGCAATCTCACTATTGGGAAGACCCGATCAACATCGCCGTCATGCAGGCCTGGCAGGCTGGTATCGTAGTTGTCGCCTCAGCAGGTAACAGCGGCCCAGATCCGCTCAGCATTGGCGTGCCGGGCAACGTGCCCTACGTCGTGACTGTGGGTGCGATGACGGACAGCTACACACCCGATGATGCCAGCGATGACAAGCTCGCGACCTTCTCTGCAGTGGGCCCAACCTTAGAAGGTCACCTTAAGCCTGACCTGATCGCGCCAGGTGGTCATATTACCGGCGTTATGCAGAAGAGTGCTGAACTCGCAAAGGACCACCCGGATTTTCATGATGGTGGCAAGTTCTTCCTGATGTCGGGCACTTCACAGGCTTCCGCTGTAGCGAGTGGAGTTGCAGCACTGATGCTGCAGGCCAATCCTGAGCTGACACCTGATGATGTGAAATGCCGCCTGATGTCGTCAGCACATATTGCGGTCAATGAGCAGGGCGATCTTCTTTATGGTGTTCTCCAGCAGGGCTCCGGACTTGTGAACGCATTAGGTGCGGTGCTGAGCGAAGCCAGCGGGTGTGTTAATGGCGCATTCGATGTCGCTGCCGATCTCAGCGGTGAGGCTCACTATGGTGGGCCGGTGACTGAGAATGGGTTGGGGGAGTTTGTTTTGTTGGGGAGTGACAGCACGCTTTGGAATAACAGTACGCTTTGGAATAACAGCACGCTTTGGAATAACAGCACGCTTTGGAACAACAGTACACTTTGGAATAACAGTACACTTTGGAATAACAGCACTCTCTGGAACAACAGCACGCTTTGGAACAACAGCACGCTTTGGAACAACAGCACGCTTTGGAACAACAGCACGCTTTGGAACAACAGCTCTGCCTCTATTGCTGACGCCTCTCTACAGGGCTCGACTCAGGTTGGTTGGTATGAGTGGTCTTCTTCAACAGCTCTTCATACAATTTCTTCTTTCGGGACAATCGAAGGAGCTGTGGCGCCCATTGCGGTAAACTCATGGGTCGAGCCTGAATAGCACTCTGTGCGGAGTGAAGTCCTTTGCTGTTCTCCCGACTTTTTTGTCTTGCACTGTTGGCAGTTTTTGTGGGTCCTGCTCAAGCCTACCCTTATCGTCTGGCTGAACAGAAGAATATAAATTTTGATCGTATCGGTGGGAATGAAGGGCTATCACAAGGCGTAACCACTCGGGTTGAACAAGGTCCAGATGGATTTATCTGGATCGGTACGCAGGAAGGTCTCAATCGTTACGATGGTTATAGGTTCAAAAATTTCTATCACATAGACGGCGAGCCCTCTTCTCTCCCGCACAATTACATTCGACACATTCTGTTTACTGCTAGCGGGCAAATGTACATTGCTACAGATGGTGGGCTGGCTTTGTACAGATCAGATATCGACGCTTTTGAAACAATCGATCTGGGTCTGTCGGGTGACGAACGGAATGTCTACTTCACGTTAGAGGACTCGGGGGGAAGGCTGTGGATTGCGACAAGAGAAGGGGTCTGTGTTCTCCTGCATGACGGTCAAAAGATCTGGCTAAGAAACGTCAATAACTCAGAAGGATCGATTGGTGTCGGAGCAGTTCGAACACTAATGGAAGATGATGAGGGGAATATCTGGGTTGGCATGGAAGAAAGTGGTGTGTTCTCCGGAGATATAGAGCACGGCTTCCGAAGAGTTGATTTGGGTTTAGATGAGCTTGATGTCCGTGATTTCCTGGAAGACTCCACGGGGAACACTTGGGTGGCCACTTTTAACAATGGCGTCTTCGTTTTAAATCGTGATGATCATTTGATTGCTCGCTATCGCAATGAAGAAGTGCCGTTCTCTCTTGGATCCGATCGCGTAAGAACGGTACTTGAGGATGGCCACAACCAGATTTGGTTGGGCACCGATATGGGGCTTCATCTGCTGATAGATGACAATCGTTTCCTGAGGTACGAGCAAGACTTAAGTAACCCGAGGTCGATTAGCGACAATACTGTACTTGATTTGATTCAAGACAGTGGCGGCGTTATTTGGGCCGCAACTTACAATGGCGTGAGCAAGTGGAATGCGGTTGTCGACTCATTTCCGTATTTCAGAAGACCCGTTATGGGTGTAGGGGATAGTCAAAGCAATATCGTTACATCGTTTGTTGACGAGACAAATGGTGATGTTTGGATCGGTACGCTCTCTGGTTTGATCCACTGGAACGCGCAAGAAGGAATTCTTACAGCGCCTGATCCAAAACAAATGGGGCTCAATGACTCAAGGGTGATGAGTTTGGGCTACTCCGACGGCAAAGTTTGGGCAGGGACAATCAATGGTGGAATCAACCTCGTAAGAAGTGGTTTGGTCGAAAAGGTCTATCAGCATGAGGCAGATGAGCTGGAATCCCTTAGTTCCAATGCGATCACAAGGATCTATACAGATCCTCAAGGACGCCTTTGGATCGCCACCTACGGGGGGGGAGTCAATCTCCATCTAGGGGACGGAAGATTCAAGCGATTTCCTGAGCCTGACAGGGAAGGGACGTTTTCTGACCTCCGCTGTCTGGACATCTTTCAAGCATCTGATGGTCGATACTGGATAACTACACAAGGTGGCGGTGTACTGATATTGGACCCAGAGACAGGTGCGGTGGAAAATCTAAAGCACGATCCTGCGGATCCAAGAAGCTTGCCGAGCAATGAGGTGATCTCCTTGTTGGGCACTGAAGACGGAATGTGGGTTGGCTCCATCAACAAGGGCCTCGCTTACTATGACTTTGAGGCTAGTAAGTTCACTCGTTACAACAAAACACATGGTCTCGCGAGCGACTCTGTCTTTGGTATCTTGAGTGACGAAGAAGGACGAGTCTGGGTTAGTGGCGGACGTGGACTCTCTGTTCTAGATGCAACTTCAAGCTCCTTTAGGAATTTTGACCAAAGTCATGGTCTTCAAGGCTCAGACTTTAATAGCGGCGCTTATGCGAAACTGCGGGATGGAAGTCTAGCCTTCGGTGGAACGAATGGTTTTAACGTGTTCTACGCAGTCAGAAGTCGAAATAATGCTTTTGTACCACCCGTTCAGATTACTGATTTCAAGAAGTTCAATGAGAGCTTTAGTTTTGATAAGCCCCTAAATAGGGTTTCTCAAATTGAGCTACGCCACGATGAAACAGTCATAAGCTTTGAGTTTGCAGCATTGGACTTCACAGCGCCTGAAAAAAATCAGTACAGCTACAAGTTGCAAGGCTTCGACAAAGACTGGGTTAACTACTCGGGGAAACGGGAGGTCACCTACACAAACCTTGATGCTGGTAATTACACATTCAAGGTGCGGGGTTCGAACAATGATGGTGTCTGGAATGAAGAGGGTGCTTCACTCAATCTAGTCGTTCATCCAGCGCCGTGGCTGACCTGGTGGGCTTATTCAATTTACCTAACACTGTTTGCTCTGGCCCTCTATCTATTGTTCCAGTACAACTCTGCAAGATTGCAGCGGCGGGCCGAGAAGCAATACAGCGAGCGCCTCCAGCTATATATCGAATCAATTGAAGAGGCCAGTGACTGCATACTCATTGCCGATGCCAAAGGCACTCTCATGTTTGCAAACAAGACAATGGCTGAAGAATTGAACCGTCCGCAGGAAGAATTGCTGGGTCAGCCGATCTGGAGCGTGCTCTTTGATGATGGCGCTGATATCGATGACGCTAAAAGTTCCCTAAAAGGTGAAGGCCGCTATCATGGTGAAGTCATTCTCAAGGGGAGAGAAGGGGAAGCTGCCACCCACGAAGTTACTATTGCCTCCGTTTCACAATCGTCAACCAGTGATCTTGCGTACGTTGGTATCTCGCGAGACGTAACCGAACGTAAGAAAACTGAATCTCAATTGGAAGATTACAGGAAGAACCTCGAGAGGTTGGTAGCGGAACGCACGGAAGCGCTCCAGAAAGAAATTGCAGAGAACAAGGCGATCCAGGTTCACCTGGCAGACTCACTACAGGAGAAGGAGCTTCTCCTGAAAGAAGTGCATCACCGGGTGAAAAACAACATGCAGGTCATCTCGAGTTTGCTCTCAATCCAGGCAGAGGGGGTTGAAGACGCGCTTTACGCATCATTGCTCAATGAGAGCCAGCAACGCATCAAATCGATGGCGCTGATTCACGAGACACTCTACCAGTCAAAAGATCTACTAAAGATTGATTTCCATGAATACATCTCGACTTTGACGACTTCATTGTCTCGCTCGTATTCGGTGCCAGGGGTGCCAGTGCATGTGGCCGTTAATGTCGAAGATGTGGCGCTGGACCTTGAAACGGCGGTGCCTTGCGGACTGATTATCAACGAGCTTGTATCCAACTCCCTCAAGCACGCCTTTCACGACCAAGATGAGATGGGGATCATCAATATCGATTTCGTCTCGAATGGATGTCTTTACGAGCTGAAGATTTCTGACAACGGTTGCGGCCTGCCAGAAGGCTTCGACATCAACAAGAATGTTTCCATGGGCATGGAAATTGTTTCGATCCTGACGAGTCAGTTGGAAGGTAGGCTTGATGTCTGTAGCGAAGAGGGTGCGATGTTTCACCTGAGTTTCCCGAGGAGGGCGCATGTCTAGAGTGCTTGTGGTTGAAGATGAAGTGCTGGTTGCACGGGATATTCAAGCAAGATTACAGCGAATGGGTTATGACGTCGTCGGCACTGTCGCCAGAGGGGAAGATGCCGTCTCTACCGCGCTCGCTAAGTTGCCTGATCTGATACTGATGGACATCAACCTCAGAGGGGAAATGGACGGTATTGAAGCAGCTATCCGGATCAATGAGGTCCGTTCTATTCCTGTTATTTTCTGTACGGCTTACTCCAATGATGAAGTGTTGGAGCGCGCAAAGATCACCTCTCCTTTTGGTTACGTGTTGAAGCCATTTGATAATCGCGAGCTGGAAATCAATATTGAGATCGCTCTTTTCAAACATCAGGTGGAGCAGGACCTGGCAAAAACCAAGCAGAACCTTGACGCCACGCTAACCAACGTCAGTGATGGTGTGATTGCCGCCGATCATTCAGGGCGAGTGATACTCATAAATGCCGTCGCCGAAAAAATTACGGGTTGTCCTACTCAGCAATCCAGGAAAGCTATGCTCGATGAGCTCCTTGTGCTTGAAGCTTTCGAGCCCGGCCAGCCTGCGATCAATCTGCTCAATCCTCAAACCTTTGCTTACTGGAAACAATTCAGTGGTTTGCGCCAGTTGCTTGTTCGACCTGATGGCCGGCGAGTCCCTATCGAGTTGAGTGCAAATTTCCTCGACGATGATGAGCACCTCACGGTTGTCACCTTTCGGGACATTAGCCAGCAGCTCAGCTTCGAAGAAACAATCCAGAGAAATGCCTTTTTTGACGGGTTGACCGAATTGCCTAACAGGGCCCTGTTTATCGACAGGCTCGATAGTTCTATTAACCGTCGAAAACGTGGAAAGCCGGATCATTTTTCAGTTGTCTTTGTCGACCTTGATGGCTTTGCCGTCATTAATGAAGGCCTCGGTCATGATGTTGGGGATCAGGTGATCAATGAAGTGGGGCAACGGATTGCCAAAACAATTCGTCCTGATGACACAGTTTCGAGATTCAGTGGTGACATTTTTGCAGTCTTACTCGATCCCGTTGACAGCGTGACAGGCTCTATTCAGGCCTGTCAGCGCATTCTTAATGCCATTCAGGATCCGATGGAAATCGGTGAGGTTTTGCTGAATCTCACAGCAACAGTCGGCATCGCTGTGAATAAGGGTGAGTACCAATCGGCAGAGGACATGCTGAGAGATGCAGATACTGCCCTGCATCGCGCAAAATCAGATGCACAGGGATCTTATGTGCTCTTTGACAATGCTATGTACGAAGATGCGGTGAAGTTCATTGACCGCAAGAGTGGTATGCAACAGGCCATCATTCAGGGAGAGTTCGAGGTTCACTATCAGCCGATCGTTTCAGTGCAGACTGGAGAACTAGTCAGCATGGAAGCGTTGATCCGCTGGCCACATCCTCAGGAAGGAATGATTTCGCCCGCTGAGTTTATTCCGATTGCAGAGTCAACGGGCCTGATCTTGCCGCTCGGTGAATTCGTTCTGCGTAGTGTGTGCGATCAGGTCAGGCGCTGGAATGACATGGGACACAATGGATTCCGTGTTGCAGTTAATTTCAGTGCGAGGCAATTTGAGTTAGACCTGACTGATCTCGTGCAGAGAGTTCTGTGTGACAGTGGGATTTCCCCTGACACTATAGCGCTCGAGATTACAGAGGGGATAGCGATGAAGAATCTCGAGAGAAACACACAGATGCTCTCAGATCTAAAAGCGCTCGGCGTCAGCATCAGTATGGATGATTTTGGGACCGGTTATTCCTCGCTCTCCTACCTGAAAAGATTCCCGCTTAACACAATCAAAATAGACAGGTCATTTATCAAAGATATACATGAGAATGAGGATGATCAGGAAATTACGCGGGCGATTATTGCCATGGGCCAGAGCCTGAAACTCGCGACTCTCGCCGAAGGTGTCGAAACGGAAGAGCAAGTCGAGATACTGCGATCATACGGTTGTGATTACATTCAGGGTTACTTCTTTAGCAAACCGCTGGCTGCGGATGAGATGACTAGATTCCTTGAAGACGTCGCCTAGTTTGCTGAGGATTCTCAATAACCAGTTCGAAGTTCCAATGGATATGGTGCTAAATGAAATGGAGTTCACCCAGTACATCAGCGATTCTCCTGCTGTTACAACTGCTTGTTACTGAAAGTCTTTGCGCTTCGTTAGGATCCAATCGAAAGTTGGATTTCTTTGGTGCCAGCGATGGTCTCTCACATGGATTGATTACATCGCTAGCCCAGGATAACTCCGGATATATCTGGGTAGGTACTCAAAATGGCGTGAATAGGTTTGATGGCTATGAATTTGAAAGCTATTTTTCTGAGCCTGATGATCCAGCCAGCCTAACTCACAGTTTTGTCTGGTCGATTTATTCGGACAGTCTTGGAAATATCTGGATCGGAACACGCAATGGATTGAACTTATACCTTAAAGAATCTAATTCGTTTGAGCAGTATTTAATGGACCGAGAGGTTCGCGTCATCCACGAGTTAGATTCTTCACATTTTCTCATAGGTACAACTTCTGGTTTAGTGCGCTGGTCTAAGGAAACCGGTGTCTCGCCAGTACTAAACGATAAAATCACCTCAACAGTTAGATGTATCGTCGATGATGGGGACGGTCGCATGTGGGTATGTACCGAGGACGAGGGGCTTCTAGCGGTGCAGGTCTTAGATGGTGAATTCAAGGTGGCTGCTCAAGCATTGGGGGTGTTGAATGACTCACATATCAGGGCGTTGGGAGTCGATAAAAGCGGAAACCTCTGGGTAGGGACTTATGACAATGGGCTTTACTTCGTGGCGAATGATTTGACTCAGATTATACCGATTGACAATGAAGCCAGGTCCGCCGCGTATAAGCGAATCCGTAGTTTGATGGTGGCGTCTAACGGAGATGTGTTTGTCGGCTCTGACTCCGGGTTGCGAAGAATTTGTTCGGAAACACGAGCCGTCCTTGAGGAGTTTGAAGGTCTAGAGTCTACTAGCGTCAATAGGCTCGCTGAAGATAGGGGAGGCACGTTATGGCTCGGTACTTTTGGCGGGATTGTTCACACCCGACTGGAGAATCTGCACTTTAAGTGGATAAGGCCTCGCGATCGAGGTCATACATTTATGTCGTTTTTCGAGCCTATCCCAGGGACCCTCATTTCTGGGACGTCGAAAGGGTTTGTTATTTGGACTGATAATTTTGCAAATGAAAGTTTAGTTACCTCTGCAGATATTGGGCTGGTTGATTCTCGCATTTCTAGTGTGGTGGGTTACAAAGATGAGATTTGGTTCGGTACTATGGCTCATGGTCTCTACAGGTCGACCAGCGTGCACGGGCCATTGGGTACCGTCTACCGTAGTGTCGAAGGCGATGATACATCGCTAAGCTCAAACTCGGTTTCAGCTCTGCACGTCGACTCTGAAGGTGCGTTATGGGTTGCTACCTACGGTGGCGGAGTGAATCGATACTTAGGGGATGGAAAGTTTCGGCGCTTCCCAGACGATACTAATCCCGAGGGGGTATTCTCCTCTTTGTTGGTACTGGCAATTGAAAGCGATGATGAAGGCAATCTCTGGCTAGCAACTGATGGGGGAGGGGTTATTAGACTAGATAAGGCCACCGGGAATACTACCGTTTTTCGATCTGACAGCAGTAAAGCTGCAATTGCGAGTGACTTTAACACCTCTCTAGAGGTGACCTCTGAAGGTGTTTGGGTGGGAAGCATAAATCACGGGCTTAGCTTCATCGATTCCCGAAACGGCAAGGTGGAAAGAGTATTGGATGCTGAATTAGGCAGAGTGCCGATACTAGGTATTGTGAAAGATCGACATGGAGATCTTTGGATTAGTAATCCGAACGGCATCGCACGATATTCGATATCGTCTGGCGGTTTCCATCAGTTCGATTCCAGTCACGGTGTCCAGCCATTTGGTTTGGCGGGAAACGTAGAGGCTGTTTTGGACGGGGGCAAGATCGTATTTGGTGGAATCAATGGCGTGACAGTATTTTCACCTAGCGGCGTCTCTCTGAATGGCAATTTGCCTCCTGTATCAATTACTAACGTGCGACTAGATGGTGAAATGGTTCAGCTGGCTGCGAGCGGATCTCAACTGAGTTTGCCTTACTGGAAGAGGTCTTTGGTGGTTCAATTCGCCGCGTTGGACTATTTTGAAGCAAAGAAAAACCTCTACAAATACAAGCTAGAAGGATTCGATCCAGATTGGATCGACAACGGAACCGATAGAGATGCCACTTATACAAACCTTGGACCAGGGGAATACAC
>Ga0075475_10001445_pt1 | contig 11814 bp, 20 predicted proteins | sample DEB08_DNA_10_FD_76342 | JGI IMG/M metagenome (GOLD analysis project Ga0075475, IMG submission 76342) | Aqueous microbial communities from the Delaware River and Bay under freshwater to marine salinity gradient to study organic matter... | ecosystem: Environmental > Aquatic > Marine > Coastal ... | reverse complement strand
CAAGCTAGAAAAGAAGGCAACCAAGAACTATCAGAAAAGATAGGCTTGTTTGATAAGCTTGGTGATACTTGCTTGACATGCGACAAGCCCTTTGATAAGAAGAATAAAGAGATGGTGATGTCTTGGTCCGTTGTTGTAAGAGAACAAGAGGGTGTGGTAAGACTATATTGCCCTGACTGTTGGTCCAAGGCTCTAGAAATCATGAAGGACTTTAGGCAAAGAATCGAAGGGAGAGAAGAATGAGTGATCTTGAGACGTTGAAAGAAATGTTTGAAAGAAACAAAATCTCATACGAGTTTACAGATAACCGTTTTGAGAAGCCCCAAATAACAATTGAAAAGGGTTATATTGGCTTCTATACTGTGTTTGTTTTCGATGACAAAGGGACGCTTCGAAACGTCGCAGCATACGAATAGAGGAGCGAAGAATGAAAAAGATTGTTATTGTATCTGGGTATTTTAACCCACTCCATAAGGGCCATCTAGAATACTTTGAACAGGCCAAGCAACATGGAGATGAACTTTGGGTCATTGTCAATTCTGACCTTCAGCGAGAACTGAAGGGCTCAAAAGAGTTTATGAAACAGGAAGAAAGACTTCAAATTATTCAAGCTCTTAGGGTTGTAGACTTCGCTGTTATCTCCATGGATAAGGATAGAACGGTTTGCGAATCTATCGCGTTGGTGGCTTCCATTAATGGAAACAGCCAAATTGCTTTTTGTAATGGTGGAGACCAGACGAACGAGACGATTCCTGAGCGAGAAGTTTGCGAACGACTTGGAATCGAGTTAATAGATGGTCTCGGAGACAAAGTTCAATCGTCTTCTTGGCTATTGGAGGAAGAATGAGAGAAGCACTTAGTTTTGATGATGTTCTGTTAGAACCACAGCATTCGGATATCTTATCTAGAAGCGAAGTCGATATCAGCACAACGATGTCCGAGGGGCAAGTAAATGTAAAGTTTCGACTACCTGTTATCTCTGCGCCGATGGATACAGTGACAGAAGATAAGATGGCTCTTGCAATTGGCCGAGAGGGTGGCCTTGGAATTATTCACAGATATAATTCTATTGAGCACCAAGCGAATTTAGTTCTAAAGGCAAAAGAGCAAGGCTCTTTTGTGGGTGCTGCAATTGGCGTGACAGGAGACTTTCTAGAACGCGCAGCAGAATTAAAGTCTAATCATGTAGATGTGCTATGCGTTGACGTGGCTCATGGACATCATGTAAGTGTGAGGCACGCGCTAGAGACACTAAGAAATACTTTTGGGGATTCGGTGTCTATTATGGCAGGTAATGTAGCTACACTCCAAGCCTTTAATGATCTTGCTGATTGGGGAGCACACGCTATCCGAGTGGGTATTGGTGGTGGCTCTATCTGCTCCACTAGAATCCAGACAGGCCATGGCATCCCAACATTCCAGTCTGTATTAGATTGCGGAAGATCAGACAGAGACGCAGCGCTCATTGCTGACGGAGGTATTAGAACAAGCGGAGATATGGTAAAAGCCTTGGCAGCAGGTGCAGACTTTGTTATGGTGGGCTCAATGTTAGCTGGTACCGATGAGACCCCTGGAAAGGTAACCACACCTCTCGGAGATTTTCGTCCTCACAAAGTCTATCGAGGGATGGCAAGCAAGGAAGCGCAGAACAGTTGGAGAGGTCGTGTATCATCTATCGAAGGGGTAGCACACACTGTCCTGTGTAAAGGTCCAGTAAGCGAGGTATTACATGAAATGGCTGTCGGTATACGTAGCGGTCTATCTTATAGTGGCGCGAGAAGCATTCAAGAACTCCAAGCTAAGGCAAGATTTATCCGACAAACTAGTGCCGGTGCTATTGAAAGTTCGACACATATTAAAGGACGATGATGACTAGTTATGGCATGAAAGAAAAAAAGATTATCTTTACTGATACCGACAAGAGACATGCTGATCTCAAAGTGAGGCTGCAGCATGACGATCTATCACAATCAGATTTCTTTCGTGCCATGCTCACTGGTTATATTGAAAAAGATACAAGAGTTTTATCTTTTTTATATGATTGGAGAGAAGAAAATAAGTATTATTCCAAAAAGAAAAGAAAAAAGGCAGAGAGACTTCTAAATAAAGGAGAAGAGACCAAATCTAAATTTGGCCTTAGACAAGACGAGATCGAAAACATTTTTGATTTACTGGAACAAGAACATCCAGATTTATGACATTAAATGGATTTTTAAACTATAAAATACTATTTATTCATGTAAACTATTTTAAAGGAGATTTACACCATGAGCAAGAAGACTCTTCTAAACGAGGCATCTGTGCGCCGCTTTATGAAGCTAGCGGATATGCAGGGCTTATCTGATAACTTTTTAAACGAAATGTACGGGGATAAAGCTTACCAAGAGGACGAGCCTGAGATGCCCGAGATGGATGACGAGGATGCCATGATGGGCGATGAGATGGCAGGCGACGAGGGTCCTGACGAGGCACCCGAGCCTGAGATGCCCGAGCCTGAGATGCCCGAGATGGATGACGAGATGGATGACGAGATGGGCGAAGAGGCTGATGAAGTCGAGATCACGGAAGACGACCGTGATATTTTAGCTAAGGCTGCTGATATCCTCTCTAAGATTGCTGGCGGTGGCGGTGCCGATGCGGGCATGGATGACATGGATATGGATATGGAAGATGAAGCTGGCATGAGAGACGCCATGATGGAAGGCGACGATGAGCTTGAGGAAGGAATGGATGGCGACGAGGGGCTTGACGAAGTTCAGATTGTAGATGAGAATAAGTTAGTTCAGGAAGTCACGAGAAGAGTAGCTGAGCGTCTTCGCAAGGCGATTAAGTCACGTAAGTAAGGCAAACTAAAATAGTTTACAGAAGGCCATGCAATAAAATTGCATGGTCTTTTTTCTTGACTAATCGATAGTTGGAGTTATACTTACTCACAGGGAGAGCATATGTCAGAAGAATTAGAACAAGCAGATTTAGATAAAAGTGAAAATAAGAAAGTGGTTACAGTGGATCCCTTAACATTTAATACTATTGGTCTGATGGGAGATGTTACTGAAGAGAATGCTAACGAACTTGTATTTTCTTTGTTGTTACTAGACGAGAAACTCACCAGTGAATATATAGCAAGTATTCTATCTATGCCTGAGAAAGAACTGGAAAGTCTTACAGAGGAGCAACTTGCTGAGTTGAAGCCTAATATTGATCTTTATATCTCTACAAACGGAGGTTCAGCAGACGACATGTTTGCTATCTACGATATTATGAGAAAGATAAAGAACGACAAGGTGACATCGATTACTACCTATGGCTTGGGCAAGGTGATGTCTGCTGGCGTGCTACTGTTGGCAGCTGGTACAAAGGGTAAGAGAATGATCGGCAGGCACTGTAGAGTGATGGTTCACTCTGTTATCGGAGGCACTGCTGGCCCAATGCATCAACTTGAAAACGAGTTTGCAGAGGTTAAAAAGATTCAAGATAATTATATTCAAGCTCTCGTTGCCGAGACTAACATGACAGAGAAGGAGTTCCGTAAGCTCTTGAAGAGAAAAACGAACATCTACTTATCTGCAGAAGAGGCAATCGAACTTGGCATCGCAGATGAGATTTTTTAAAGATACAATTTGGAGGAACAGTGTCTAAAGTTTATTCTTCTAATGAAGAGTTGAGTGCTAAAATAGCAGTTGGAGTAAACAAACTAGCTGATAATGTTGCGTCTACTTTGGGACCAAGAGGTCGTAATGTCATCTTACAAAAGAAAGATGGCAATCCTGTTGTAACAAAGGACGGAGTTACCGTAGCTGAGTTTGTAGAACTAAGCGACCCATTTGAAAACCTGGGAGCGCAGATTATTAAACAGGCTTCACGAGTCACAAACACACAAGCTGGCGATGGTACTACGACAGCTACTGTATTGGCTCGTGCTATTTATGAGAATGCTAGGAGATTGATTGCTTCTGGCTATGCTCCGATTGTCATCAAACGAGAGATCGATCAGGTTGTGGAAGAGATCGTCGAGCGTCTAGGAGACCTAGCAACGCCTATTTCCAGTATTGAAGACATTCGTCATATTGCTATGATTTCTGCGAACAATGATTTGGAAATTGGAGAGTTGATTGCCAGGGCAGTAGAGAGTGTTGGCAAAGACGGTAGCATTACTGTAGAACAGGCTAGATCTCTAAAAAGCTCTCTTGATTTGGTAGAGGGCTTTCGGATTAATTCTGGCTATGCTTCGACATCATTTATTACTGATGAGCGTAGAGGAGCAGTTGTATACGAAGATGCGTTTATCCTCGTTGCAGACGCGAAGATAGAGAAAGTCGAAGACATTCTACCAGTGCTTGAAGTCGTCGCCAGAGAGGGACGCCCACTGGTTATTGTCGCATCGGAGATCGAGGGACAAGCTCTAGCGGCCCTCATCATGAATAGTGTCCGTGGCACTATGAAAGTTGCAGCAGTAAAGGCCCCAGAGTATGGAGAGGAGCGTCGCAAGGTACTGCAAGACCTGTGCTTGTCAACCGGAGCTTCTTACGTTACTAGAACGAGCGGGCTAAAGTTAAAGGATGTGACACTACCAGATTTGGGTATCGCCAAGAAAATTGATATTACAAAGGGTATCACTACCATTGTTGGTGGGCACTGCGACCATCAAGAGATTGAGGCAAAGATTGACGCTCTTAAGATCGAGGCTGCCCAGACAGAATCTATGCATGAAATCGAGAGGATCCAGCAAAGGATCACAAGACTAGCCTCAGGCATCGCTATCATCCGTGTGGGCGCTGCTACTGAAGTGGAGATGATAGAGAAGAAGCATCGCATTGAAGACGCGCTAGAGGCCGTTAAAGCTGCGAGAGAGGAAGGTGTGGTGCCTGGTGGTGGTGTAGCACTTGTCAGAACTGTGCCAAAGAAGTCTGTTAATGCAATCCGTGATCTAGTGTATGATGCTATCTGCGAGCCTATTAGGCAGATGGCTAAGAACGCTGGAGAGAGCCCTGATGTTATTCTAGATAAGGTTAGAAGATCTAAAGGTAGCATTGGCTGGGATTTTGCTAGCGGCAAAACAGTTGACATGTACGAGCATGGTGTTATAGATCCTGTGAAGGTCACGAGATTTGCACTACAGAATGCCGCTTCGGCAGTCGGTGCGCTAATCACAAGTGGCTATGCAATAGTGGAGGAGTAGATGAGAGCAAATATTACTTATTCTGTAGATACGGATAGCATCCCAGAAGAGGTCGCCAGACTCATTATGAGTGAATCTGACAGTTTGGCTGATAACCTGCATGAGATAGAACACGCCCTTGCCACCAGAAACTTTACAGAAGCACGTAATAAGATTATGTCTTCTAGGCAGGCGCTTGGCAATGCGGATATTAGACTTTACGAATTGGATCAGATACTTGCTGGTTATATTGAGATTGTTAACCGTACACCACCAGAAGATGAGGCAGGAGAAGAGTCGGAGGAAGACCTACACGAGCAGTTAGAAACGAATGAAAGCGGGTGATCTAGTCCATGTCCCTGCTGGGGTGACTATGCTAAGGAATATCGAAGGGGACACGAAGAACTTCTTTTCAATTCGGCACTTTAAGACTAAAATGCCCAAGAAAGCCCTGTTCATAGGGGTGTTGGATTATAATAATAGTTACTGCTGCATAGAGTACGGTGAGAATACTTGGACGGTTAGTGTAGAAGATATTATTTTATTGGAGGACTAAGGTGATTATTAAGCTTGTGGAGTTAAAAAACTCAAATGGAGGAAGACCAGAACTTGGTGAAGTATTTGTTAATACTGAACATGTTGTTTGTGTACGCGCTGCACCTCCACTATTTGTCAATGAGTCCAGCCTTCCAGAAGGGCTGGATAGTAGGACTACTTTCTCAAGGGTCTTCCTTGATCATGGTCAGGGTGGACTAGTTCTAACAGTTGTCGGAGAACCTACTGTCGTAGAGTCAAGGATCAACGAGGTAAATCGTGGTTTATTGAAAGGTTAGTTTAAATGTTCCCTGCTATTTAGTAGCGGGGGGCAAGCTTATGTCTAATGAAACAAAGTACATTAATCTAAGCGAAAGAGAAATAGACTTATTATTGTTAAGATTTTTGACGATGTATTCAAACTATGATATAGCAGAGTCAATATTGTTGATTGTCTTAACTACCGAAATGGGGGAAGCGTGAGAAATATAATTAAGAAGCCTTGGGGCTATGAAGTAATATGGGCACATACTGACAAGTATGTTGGCAAAGTTTTACACATAGACCCAGGCCATCGCCTGTCAGAACAGTATCATGAAGTTAAAGATGAAACTATCTATGTTCTTGAGGGTCTGCTTCAGCTTGTCTTAGACGAAGACGATGTTCGGATGCTTGAGCCAGGGGATAGCTTTCACATTTCACCAGGCAGAGTACATCGCTTTGTGGCCCCTAAGCATGGCCCTGCTGTGAAGCTGATGGAGGTCAGCACACCAGAATTGGATGATGTTGTACGCACCAACGACGACTATGATAGAGCTTGACAGCACTCCTAAAACAGAGTAAGCTCTTTGTAGTTCTAAAAGAATGGGCATAGTTGTCCTTCATTTTCTAATAAAAAATACTATTTACTAGCGAAGAGGGACCTAAAATGTCAATGAAAAAGATATTTGAGAGCTTTAGGAGTTCTACGATAGACGAAGAGCAAGCAACTCTTAGTGAAGTTGAGACGAGAGAGGGCTTTAGAAATTATAAGATTACACTTTTCCTGAAGCTGGACAAGAAGTCAAACATTGACGTTAACCAGGCTTTTGGTAAATTGAGAGCTATCCCAGGAGTAACAACCCTCAAGCAAGAAAAGGCTGTTAGGGATAGGGGAACTTATTTTCTGGCAGAGGTCACAGTTAAGTTCAATACTCGTGGTATGCCAAACAAGAACTATATCTACAACATACTTGTCAGGCAGATCAACAGTGAGGTGGAGACTAGAGGTATCCCTGGCTGCAAGGTGTATGGAATTAACTGGCAATCTTTCGCGGAGCTATAATGAATGAAACAGTTCAGACAGATGAATTTTTACAATTCCTAGACGAGAATAAGAAAAGAACTTGGATTTTCCTAGACACCGAGACACTAGGGTTCAATCCCACAAAGCATCAGATGACAGAAGTCGCAGCAACATCTGTTAGGTACGTGTCCGGTTCTTTTAAAAAGAAGTCTCTCTATCATGAGAAAGCGAAACTGTTGTCAGTCACACGCCTAAGAATGAGCATGCCCTTTAGGGGCAAGGGTTTGTCTTACCGCCAAATTATGAAAATGACAAACTACGGCGAACCGATTAAGAACAGAGAATATATAGAAGAAAAGGATATGCTGAAACAAGTGTTGACCTTTATAAAGAGGCACAAGAATCCAATACTTGTTGCACACAATTCTTCTTTTGATATAAGATATTTGAACGGAAGATATAACTATCATTATGGTGAGACAAATCCATTTAGTGAATTCGAAGTTCTAGATACTCTCAAGGTAATGAAGAAGTATTTTACTCCCCTGATAGCCACAGAGTCTAGGCGTTTTAAACATCGCTGGTTGACAGAAGAGGATAAAGATTATATCTTGCGAACAAGACAGATTAAGAAACATCTGATAAGTAACAAAAAGAAAAAGATGTCTCTCAGGCTAGGCAATGTGGCAGAGAGTCTTGGCATTGACTCTGGTGGATGGCACTCTGCCAAATTTGATGTCGATACGCTTATCTCGACAACAGAAACAATGATAAAAATGTTTCAGACAAGTTCAGGCAAAGACCTAAGACCGGAGAAATATTACCTATGAAACCAGGCGATACCAATTCGGTGGCAAAGCTAATTCTATTTAGAGACAAATCTCCTCTAAGAGAAGACGAAGCCTCTCTTAGAGAGGTATTGGTTCTGAAAAGGGCAGATAAGTTTATAACAGAAAAATCCCCATGGGTATGGGATCTTCCTGGTGGTCATCTGGAACTGGGGGAGAGTCCTTTGGAAGCTGCCTACAGGGAGACTCAAGAAGAAACAAGTCTTGTGGTCGAAGAAGCGAGGTTTTTAGGCTACCATTTTACCGGGGGTAAATTAACTTACTTCTATGACTCCCCGAAATGGCAAGGGACTATAAGTTTATCTCACGAACACCAAAATAGTTTATGGATTAATGCTTTTGAACTACATCTAATTAAGGACGGTATTGGCGAGACATACTATAATGTGATTATGAAAGTTTTATCTTAAATACTTAAAAATACTCTCTATTTAATATAGGGGGGGATAAGTTATGGGGGTTTACAAACTAATAATATCGTTTTTTTTATTTGTGGCAGGCTGCAGTCCGCAGTCGGAAGCGCTAGCTATTGAAAAAGCTGAAGAGACTATTCATTATGTTTCAAGCATGGGTTCTAGCGCGATAAAGATGAGCAGACAATCTTCAGTGAAAATAATATCTTTTGATAACAATGGTAACAAAGTCACTGGTAGCGGAGGCTACATCAAAATGAGGGGTAAGCATTTTATTATTACTGCCGCTCATGTAGTTGAAGGCGCTGAAAAAGCTTTAGTAGTTCACGGAAGTGAAGAGGTTGTGGCTGAAGTAGTTTACACTAGTGCAACTTCAGATATATCTGTGTTAAAGGTAGAAGGCATGTTCACTCGCAAACCGTTAGCTTGGGGCGTCTCTTTGGCCCCTGTGGGTGAGCCCACTGTCTATACCGGGTTTCCCAATAACCACGATAGCCTAAGCATCAGAGGGGCCGTCAGTGGCTTCACAGAAGACAGTATTATCATGCATTCTTACGCATGGAGTGGCGCATCTGGTTCTGTCGTGTTAGATAGTAGAGGCAGAATCGTAGGAGTTGTATCAGCTATAGATGTCGGACCCGGTATCTTTGGGATGCCACAAATAGTTGAAGACATTGTTCTTGTAGCTCCTATCACTTCTATATCAATTCAGGACGTGTTACAGTCGTTAGACTAATGGAGTAAATATGAGTAAGCAGTTAGAATCTCTGATCGCTGAGAATGAAGATCTGAAAGCGAGAATCCAAACACTAGAAGAAGAAAACAAATATCTATGGCATCTTGTAGAAGAAGAAAGAAATGCCCAACAGTCTGTTGGACAGGCGTTACAGAATATGTTACAAGAAGCTATAGAAGATGAGCTACTTAAGAAAATGAAGCCCATCGGGGATGCATAATGAATGTTTATTTGTTCGATGTCGATGGGACTCTTACGCCCCATCGGCAGCCTATGACAAAAGAGTTTGCTGATTTTTTCACAAACTTCTGCACAGACAATATAGTGTACCTATGCACTGGCTCTGATTGGGGCAAGGTTCAAGAGCAGGTGCCTAGCAAAGTTATTTCACTTTGTAACGGAGTTTTCGCTTGTTCGGGAAATGAATACTGGTCTCGCACTAATGGCGTTGAAGAACTTCACTTGTTACCAGACTACAGTTCAGACTATGAACCATCCGAGGAACTAATCAGCGATCTAAAGTTATTCTTGCAAAGTTCTAGTTGTCCTACAAAGGCCAGCCAGCACATTGAAAAACGGACTGGAATGATTAACTTCTCAACTGTTGGACGCTCTTGTACCCTTGAGGAAAGAAAGCAATATGCCGTATGGGATAAAGAGAATGGCGAGAGAGAAAGAATTGCCTCTACACTGCGGACAAAGTATCCAGATTTGTGTTTTAATATCGGTGGACAAATTAGTATAGATATCAGCCCGATAGGGAACGATAAGTCTCGCTCGATTGAACTTTTAAGAAAGTGGCATCCCGAGTGTCCAATACATTTCTTTGGCGATAGACTACAGCCAGGAGGCAATGATTATCCAGTGCTTAAAGAACTCACAGAAAAAGATTCCTATGACCAAGTAGAGAGTTACGAGGATACTTGGAAAATACTTAGCAACGATGAGCCAAAGCCGGAAACAGATGCTGAGACATTGAAGCCTAAGCCATCTATTAAGCTGGCACCCAGAGGGATCGATACGTTTACCGTGTGCCGTCAGTCAGATGAGTCTGGTATCTCCGGTACTGGAGTGATTATTGAGGGCGTCGAATACGCCACAGGACAAGTAGTCTTGCACTGGCTTACGCCTTTCCCAAAAGGAAGCATTGCTATCTTTGAATCGATTGAGGATTTTAAGCGAGTCCATGTGAATCCTCATCCAACAAATAAAACAATTATTACTTGGTCGGATGGCAGACAAGAGGAGTTTTAACTACTTATTATACCATGAGGGACAAGTATGTTTGACGATTGGGCTTGGAAGAGCTATAACAGAGTCATAAAAGAGGCGAGGGAACCAACGCCGTTTAAGAGCCGCGCCCAGAGAAGATACAAGCGGCTTAGAAGAAAGAACGATATATACACTAGTGGTGGTGGCTTGAAGGACAAAACTTCAGGCTCGCCCTACACTGGCAAAGTAAAGAGGTTTGGTACTGACAGACTAAGATTTGAATCTATAGATGAAGTTGTGGATATTAAACTTCTTAAGAGCCTGGAGCCAAGTGAAGATATGTCACAAGTTTTGTGGCAGGGTATGCAACTTAAAGAAGAAGTAGGGGATCTACTTATGCAAGTTGCAAGCGATTTCATGGACAGCCTAGATCTTGATGTATCAATGGAAGACCTTTATATAGTTGGCTCTATGGCGAGTTTGAATTATTCGGAATACTCCGATATTGATCTGCACATTATTTTAGACTTTGGTGATGTGAGCGCCGACAAAGAACTGTTAAGAAAGTATTTTTACCTTGCAAAGTCAAAGTGGAATAAGACTAGGAAAGTTATGGTTGGTGGACATGATGTAGAAGTATACATAGAAGACGTAAATGATGAACGTTTGCCAACAGCCACCTACTCAGTTATGAGAAAGGAGTGGATCAATCAACCCTCTAAGTCAAGCCTAGAGATTGACTACCAAGGTGTAACTAAGAAAGTTACAGAGAAAATGAACGAAGTAGACGAACTACAGAACATTTTCGAAGATGGCCAATATAAGGAAGCATATGAATTTGGCGTGGAACTGAGACAAAAGATTAAAAGGTTCAGACAGGCTGGCCTTGATAAGAGAGGCGAATACTCAAATGAGAACTTAGCCTTTAAACTACTACGTAGATCTGGCGCTCTTGACAGAGTTAACGATTATATTAAGAGTTCATACGCTGAAATGGTCTCATTAAAAAGGTGATTCTATGTAACCTCCGCACTACCTATGGTATGTCTGTATGCAGTACAAGGAGATAAGACATGGACATCGAACAAGTTGGGTTAGAGCTAGAGGAAGCTAGAGAAAAACTAAGTGAAATAAAAACACTGGTTGAAGAACTAATTTATTTATGGGAAACAAGCTCGCTTATTCCTGGGGCGGAGCCGTTTCTCATACAGCTACAGGATATTTGTGAGGACATTGACCTCTAAAGTCTTCTAATTATTGTGTGGAGGGACACATGAGTGGAAGATTTAGAATTTCTAGAATCATATCTACTCACTGAATACGACGTAGATGTTGTATGGGGTAGGGACGAGGTTGATGCTTACTACTATGATGCTGACAGTATTGGCATTAACACTTCGCGGGATAAAGAGCTTCAGCTATTTTGTTTGCTTCATGAAGCAGGGCATGTTATCTTGCGAAAGCAGGGTCAATTCGACAAAGAGTTTCCTTTCTCCTTACAGGAAGGGAGAACTCAATTAAGTCGGGTGGACACTGTGAGAGAAGAGATAAGGGCGTGGGAAGAAGGAAAGAATTTAGCTTGCAAACTAGGGATTCACCTGAATGAACAGCGCTGGGAAAGATATTGG
>Ga0075475_10001434_pt1 | contig 11844 bp, 10 predicted proteins | sample DEB08_DNA_10_FD_76342 | JGI IMG/M metagenome (GOLD analysis project Ga0075475, IMG submission 76342) | Aqueous microbial communities from the Delaware River and Bay under freshwater to marine salinity gradient to study organic matter... | ecosystem: Environmental > Aquatic > Marine > Coastal ... | reverse complement strand
CTCGGCGACGTCGAGGATCCGGATCTGCTCGAAGAACTGCTGGTCGCGGGGGACGACGGAAGGCCGCTGTCGGTGCATCTCGTCGCAGGCAACATGGACGAACCGTCGGAACTGAAGGCGGCCGCGGATCGCCTGGGCATCGAGTTCCATCATCCCGGCGGCGAGATCGAGGTCGCGGGACGGCGCGTCGCCTTCACTCACGGCGATCGAGATGCGGAGGTGCGGCGCCTGCTCTCGACGCGACCGGACTACCTGTGCCACGGTCACACCCACCTCGCCGCGGACCGTCTCGTCGAGGGCGTCCGCGTCATCAACCCCGGAGCCCTGCATCGGGCTCGACCCTTTTCGGTGGCGGTGCTCGAGGTCGACTCGGGAAGGCTCGAGTCGATCGAGGTCAGGGACGACTGAGTCTTCGGTCGGGAGCGAGCGGCCTCGAGACGAAGGCGCGACCAACACGATGACGGTTGTCCGACCCGCTGGGTCGTGAACCTTCCGAGTTTCGAGATCCCGTCGCCGATCCGCCTCCCGACGCATCCGATACCGTCGGCGGCATCGAACCAACCACCGCCGCCGTTCGACGCGACACCTCCGATGCCAGCGCTCCTGCTCAACGCCGCCGCAACCCTCTTCATGACCGGTCTGATCTGGTTCGTCCAGGTCGTGCACTACCCCCTGTTTGCGCTGGTCCAAGGCCCCGCCGCCCCCGCCTACGCGGCTCGGCATCAGGCCTTGACGACGCTGGTGGTCGGCCCGGTGATGCTCGCGGAACTTGCCGGGGCGATCTGGCTGGCGGTGCTGCCGCCTCCGGGCGTGCCCGCCTGGATTCCCCGCCTTGCCCTGCTGCTGCTTGCGACGATCTGGGTCTCGACCGCGCTCTGGCAGGTGCCGTTGCACCAGAAGCTGCTGGCCGGCCACGAAGCGGCGACGATCGGTTCGCTGGTCTCGGGGAACTGGCTGCGCACGGTGCTGTGGACGGTCCGCGGCGCCGCGGCGCTCTGGATGATCAAACTCGCCTTCGACGCGACCCGGTCCGCGACCTGAGGAGGCCGCCCCGCATCCCGGCCGTCACCCGCGGCGAACCCTCTCCCATGACCACGATCCCCACCGCGACCGCCGCCGCACGGCCGACCACGCTTGCCGAACTCCGCGAGTCCGGGTGGACGAGCCGCACCGTCAAGGAGGAGTTGCGGAGGAACCTCGTCGCAAGGCTCGAGTCCGGCGAGGATCTCTTCCCGGGCGTGCTCGGGTACGAGAGCACCGTCATCCCCTCCATCGTCCACGCGATCCTCGCGGGCCACGACATGCTGTTCCTCGGCGAGAAGGGCCAGGCGAAGACCCGCCTCATGCGACATCTCGCCGACTTCCTCGACGAGGCGATCCCGCATCTCGACCTTCCGGGTTGCCCGGTGCACGAGGACCCCTTCCGGCCGATCACCTCGATGGCCAAGCGACATCTCGCGGAGACGCCCGAGCACGAGGTCCGGATCGCGTGGTGGTCCCGCGAGGATCGCTACGCGGAGCGCCTCGCCCCGGGGACCCGCTTCGCCGACGTCGTCGGCGACATCGATCCGGCCCGTCTCGTTGGCGGCACGAGTCTCTCCGCCGAGGAGGTCCTGCACTTCGGGATCGTCCCCCGCATGCACCGCGGCATCTTCGCGATGAACGAGCTGCCCGACCTCGACGAGAGCGTCCAGGTCGGCCTGTTCAACGTGCTCGAGGAGCGGGACGTTCAGATCCGCGGCCATCCGGTGCGGTTCGATCTCGATCTGCTGCTGGTGTTCTCGGCGAACCCCACCACCTACAACCGCTCGGGCAAGGTGATCCCCCAGCTGAAGGACCGGATCGGGTCGACGATCGCGACGCACTACCCGCGGGATCGGGATCTCGGCATCGCGATCACCCGGCAGGAGGCGGGACTCGATCTCGGCGGCGACCATCCCGTGGTGGTGCCGCCCTTCATGGAGGAGATCCTCGAGCAACTCTCGATCGAGGCCCGCAAGAGCCGTCTCGTCGATCAGGCCTCGGGCGTCTCGGCCCGCTTCGGAGCCGCGAACTGGAGGACGATGGTCGCGAGCGCCCGGGCCCGGGCGATTCGGCTCGGCGAACGTCCGGGCGTCCCGCGGATCAGCGACCTCGCCCATCTCGGGGCATCCGCGATCGGGAAGCTCGAACTCGACCCGCTCGGCCACGGTGAGATGAGCGAGCGTCAACTGCTCGATGCGCTCGTCGCCGCCGCGATCCGAGAGGTCTTCTCGGAGTACGTCGACGAACACGGCCTCGACGAGATCGCCGGAGTGTTCTCGGAGGGCGTTCGGATCGAAGTCGGCGACATGCTTCCCTCCTCGCACTACGCCGAACGTCTCGAGACCGTGCCGGCGGCATGGGAGAAGGCCTTCGAGGTGAATTCCGCCGCCGACCCCGCGGTGAGGGCGAGCTGCGCCGAGTTCGTGTTGGCAGGCCTCTGGGCGACCGAGCGCATCAGTCGCAGCGAGCGCCACGGCCGCATCCGGTACGAGTCGTGAGCCCAAGCGACCGCGATCCCCCACCGCCGCCCTCCGAGGCCCCCGGAGGCGTCGTTCACGCCTATCACGCCTACGACCCGCGGCACGTGCCGCCGCCGCTCGACGGCGGTGCCGGAGACGGCCCGGATCTCGTCGGTGCGGCCTTCGACCGGTTGCTGTTCGAAGGGCGGTCGCGGCCCTTGTCCCCCGAGGAACTCGCCGACGCGGTGAAGATCGATCCCCGATCGATCGCCGGGCTCGGGCCGAGCCTCGACGACCTCATCGCCCGCCTCGAAGCCCGTCGCGATCGGATCCTCGCGGCGTACCGCCTCGACCGGGCCCGGCAGGAGGCGAGCGACCGGGTCGACGACCGTGCGGATCGACTCGATCTGCCGGAGGATCTCGATCACGCGGTGCGGAAGGAGCTCTCCCGCGAACACCTTCGAGGACTCGAACGCTTGTGGCGACGGTTGCCCGACGGCAGCGAGGTCTCGCAGCGTCTGATGGGCCTCATCGCGGCACTTGGCGACCGGTTCGAGATCGAGCGGATCGGCGGTCGCTGGACGTTCCACGGACCCGAGGAGGTGACGCTCGCCCGCGGCCTCGAACTCGGCGAGGAACTCGATCGGATCGAGGCGCTCCTGAAGCAGTTGCGGGAGGCCCGCCGCAACGCCCGCGTGGGCCTCGTAGACCTCGACGAGTTGCGGGATCTGCTGTCGGCGGAGGACGCCGAGACCATGGCCGGCCTGCAGCGGCAGGTGAACGAGTTGTTGCAGGCCGTCGCCGAACAGCAGGGCCTCGAAGCCGCCGAGGACGGCTTCCGCCTCACGCCCAAGGCCTGGCGGACCTACCAGAGCCGCCTGCTCGCGGCGATCTTCGCGGATCTCAGGGAAGGCCGACGCGGGCGCCACGACCCGGTCGAGGCCGGCGACGGCGCCATCGAGAGCCCGCAGGTCCGTCCGTGGGCGTTCGGGGATTCGCTCGCGGGCCTCGACGTCGGGGAGAGCGTCGTCGAGGCCGCGGTCCGGGGCGGCGGAGCGGGACCGATCCGCCTGCAGTCGGAGGACCTCCGGATCTTCAAGAGTCGGCATCGCCCCAAGGCCGCGACCGTCGTCATCCTCGACATGTCCGGCTCGATGCGACAGGCGGGCCAGTACGTCCACTGCAAGCGGATGGCCCTCGCCCTCGACGGCCTGATCCGGCAGGAGTACCCCGGCGACGTCCTCAGGTTCATCTCGATGGACACCCTCGCCCGGGTCCGGACCACGCCGGAGGTCGCCGAGCTGCTTCCGCGTCCCGTGACCATCCGAAACCCCGTGGTCCGATTGCGGGCGGATCTCTCCGATCCGGAACTCGACGAACTCGACCTGCCGCTCCACTTCACCAACATCCAACGCTCGCTGGAACTCGCCCGGCGCCTCCTGTCTGGGCAGGACGCCGACAACCGGCAGGTGATCCTCATCACCGACGGCCTGCCGACGGCCCACTGCGAGGGGAACGACCTCTACATGCTCTACCCGCCCGATCCCCGCACCGAGACCGCGACCCTGCGGGAGGGCCGCGCCGCGGCTCGGGAGGGGATCGTGATCAACGTGATGCTGCTGCCCTCGTGGAGCCAGACCGAGGAGGACGTGAGGTTCGCCGACCGGCTCGCCTCGGACACCGGCGGGCGCCTGTTCCACGTCGGCGGCGAAGATCTCGACCGGTTCGTCGTCTGGGACTACCACGCCCGGCGACGCCTGCAGCTCTGAACCCGGCGTTCGCCTTTTCACGCCGGCCCCGCCATTTCGAAGAAGTTTCGGAGTCGCCGCCTCGGATCGGTTGCCGCCCGTTCCGATGGTCCTGATACTGCCGTCGTCGTCCTCTCCACGGAGACCTCGCCATGCCCAGCGACCGCTTCGACGCCCACCTCGCCAAGGACTCCTCCATGCCCTCCACCCCTGCTGCGCAGGCTTCGGACCTCTTCGGCACGCTCACCTTCGGCGGCGATGTGATGTTGAAGCGTCTGCCGAGCGAGGTCTTCGCGAACCTCCAGCGCACCATGCAGTCGGGCCGGCCCCTCGATCCGGCGATCGCCAACACCGTCGCGAGCGCGATGAAGGACTGGGCGATCGAGCACGGCGCGACGCACTACTGCCACTGGTTTCAGCCGCTGACGGGCACCACGGCGGAGAAGCACGATGCGTTCCTCTCGCTGACCTCGGGCGGCGACGCCATCGAACGCTTCAGCGGCAGCCAGCTGATCCAGGGCGAGCCCGATGCGAGCAGCTTCCCCTCCGGCGGCATCCGCGACACCTACGAGGCCCGCGGCTACACCGCGTGGGATGCGACGAGCCCCGCATTCCTGCTGAAGACCGAGACCGGTGTGACCACGCTGTGCATTCCCACGGTCTTCGTCTCCTACACCGGCGAAGCGCTCGACAAGAAGCTGCCCCTGATCCGCTCGATCGACGCGGTGAACCGTGCGGCCATGCGGATCCTCGGCATCTTCGGCACCGACGCGGGCGTCGAGCGGGTGATCGCGACCCTCGGCGCCGAGCAGGAGTACTTCCTCGTCGACGAGGAGCTCGCCGAGGCGCGGCTCGACCTTCGAATCTGCGGCCGCACGCTCGTGGGGGCCGCGCCCCCGAAGGGCCACCAGCTCGACGACCACTACTTCGGCGCGATTCCCGATCGGGTCATGGGCTTCATGGCCGCGGTCGAGCAGAGGCTCTTCGAGCTGGGCGTGCCGGTCAAGACCCGGCACAACGAGGTGGCGCCGTCGCAGTACGAGATCGCTCCGGTCTTCGAGAACGCCAACGTCGCCGTCGATCATCAGATGCTGACGATGCACGTGCTTCGGGCGACGGCGCCCCGCTTCGGCTTCCGATGCCTGCTGCACGAGAAGCCGTTCGCCGGCGTCAACGGATCCGGCAAGCACTGCAACTGGTCGATCTCGACCAACACCGGCGTCAACCTGCTGGATCCCCGCGACGACACCCACACCAACATGCAGTTCCTCGTCTTCCTCTGCGGCGTGATCCGGGCCGTGGACGCGCGGGCGGACCTGCTGCGGGCGGCCATCGCCTCGGCGGGCAACGACCACCGCCTCGGCGCCAACGAAGCCCCCCCGGCGATCATGTCGGTCTTCCTCGGCGACATGCTGACGGACATCCTCGATCAACTGCAGACCGGACGCACCACCAAGACCCGCAAGGGCGGGTCGATGGATCTCGGCGCGAGCACCCTGCCGCAGATCCCCCGCCACGCCAGCGACCGGAACCGGACCAGTCCCTTCGCCTTCACCGGCAACAAGTTCGAGTTCCGAGCCGTCGGCTCGACCGCGGCGGTCGCATGGCCCACGACCGTGCTCAACACGATCATCGCGGAGAGCCTCGATGCGATGGCGGACGAACTCGAGAAGCGGGCGGGCGCCAATCCCACCAGGACGAAGCTCGAGTCCGCGGTGCGGGCGCTGTTGAAGGCGACCGTCAAGAACCACCGGAGGATCTGCTTCGACGGCGACGGCTACAGCCGCGACTGGCACGACGAGGCCGAGTCTCGCGGGCTGGCGAACCTCCGCTCGACCGCCGACGCGCTGCCCGCGCTCAAGTCCAAGTCGGCCAAGAGCCTGTTCAGCAAGCAGGGCGTGTTGTCGGGACGCGAATTGGATGCTCGCTACGAGATCCTCGCCGAGCAGTACGCGACGGTGCTGGGGATCGAGGCCCGCACCCTGGTCACCATGACCCGGACGCAGATCCTGCCCGCAGCGCTTCGTCACCAGGCGCAGCTTGCGGACATCTGCGCAACGACCGAGGCTGCCGGCGCCGATTGCCCCGACACCGTGGCGGAACTGCGAGAGACCGTCGATCGAGTGTCGCGCCTGCGGAGGGCCGTGTCCGAGCTCGAGAAGGCCGAGTCGTCGGTTTCGGAGGGGGCGGACAAGGCGTTGCGGCACGCTCGCGAGCGGATCGTCCCGGCGATCGAGGCGGTTCGAGCCGAGGCCGACGCCCTCGAGCGATCGATGCCGGACGACCTCTGGCCGCTGCCGACCTATGCGGACCTGATCCTGCCCTGACCCCCATCTCGAGTCGGACCGAGACGTGATGCGGCGTGGCCTGGGACATCGCCTCGAATGAAGCGTCGGTCGCTGGCGAGGGGGCGGCGTCTCCTTGGCCGTGGCGAGGACTCCGAACGCTCGAGGCGGCGTCGAGCCCGATCCCGACCTCGCACATCCTGCTGAGGACCGCCGCGGTCCGCAGCGGCAGCGGCTCACCGGGCGTGCCCGCGGGGTGGCCTTTCAGATGGTCTCTCAGGGAGGCTCCTGCTATTCTCCTCGATTCGCGCTTCGTGGCGGACCGACGCCGCGGCCGTTCATCCATCGTCCCCAATCACGAGTGCAGCATGGCGGAATCCACCGACACCGCGACCGAGACCGCGACCGACACCCTTGCCGTCGAGGTCGAAGTGGCCTCTCCCTCGGCCTGCAGCCGGACGCTGAAGATCACCGTGCCCGCCACGGCGGTCGACGCTCGCCTCGAGCAGGCTCTCGGCGATCTGCAGCGGGAGACCGTCTTCCCCGGATTCCGCAAGGGCAAGGTGCCCCGCAAGCTGCTCGAGCGTCGGGTCGGAGACGACCTGGTCCGCGACACCCGTGATCGCCTGCTCGGCGAGGCGGTTTCGGCGGCGATTCGCAAGGAGGACATCAAGCCCCTCGGAGAGCCGGAGTTTCCCGAGGATGCCACGCCGCCGGAACTGAGGCGAGGCGAGGCGTTCACCGTCGAGATCGAGGTCGAGGTGATGCCGGAGTTCGAGATCCCCGCCTACGAGGGTCTCAAGATCCGCAAGCCTGTCGGCGAGGTTGCCGAGGACGCCATCGACCGGGAACTCGAACGACAGCGCCGGTGGTTCGGCAACCCCGAGCGCATCACCGGCCCCTTCGAGGAGGGTGACCGGATGGTGGGGCCGGCGAAGGTCGTCAAGGAGGGCGACGAGGAGCCGTTCTTCACCACCGACGACGCGCTTGCGACGGTGCCCGGCGACGCCGACGGCGGACGTGGGCAGTTCCTCGGGGTGTTGATCGAAGGTCTCGCCGGCATCATCGGTGGCCGCAAGGTCGGCGACGCCGTCGAGATGGAGACGGTCGGTCCGGATGGGCACGAGATCCCCGACATCCGGGGCAAGAAGCTCAAGATCTCCTACGAAATCCGGGATGCGGAGCGGATCACTCCCGCCAGCGACGAGGACGTCGTCGCCGCGTTCGGACTTCCCTCTGTGGATGATCTTCGCCCCCAGGTGAAGCTTGCCCTCGAGGAGCGGATGCTGTCCGAACAGCGCGCGGTGATGCGGGAGCAGGTCGCCGAGGCGCTCGTGGGCAAGGTCGACATGGACCTCCCGGAGAAGCTCTCGTCACGACAGGCGACGGCGTTGGTCGAGCGGCAGCGTGCCGAACTGCTCGGTCGCGGCCTCGATCCCGAGCAGCTCGAGACCCAGCTGGCGGAGTTTCGCAAGGGATCCGAGGAGAAGGCTCGCGACCAGATGAAGCTGTCGCTGATCCTGATGAAGGCCGGCGAGTCCTTCGGCGTCACGGTCAGCGAGCAGGAGATCAACAGTCGCATCGCCCGCATCGCCCGACGGCGAGGCGAGCGTCCGGACCAGCTCCGCGCCGAGCTCGAGAAGGGCAATCGTCTCGGCGCCATCGCCGTCGACATCCGCGAGCAGAAGACGCTCGATCGGATCATCGACAAGGCCGAGGTCTCCGATGTTCCGCTCGAGAAGTGGAACGCCGAGGTGGAAGCGAAGCGATCGAAGTCGTGATCTCGGCGGGACCGTCGATCCCGCAACTGGCGACGGCCTCCGATGCCGGTGGCCGTCTTGCCGCCGAGACCCTGCCGTGGCTGGGAGTGCTCGCAGGCGTGCTGGTCGTGTTGTGGCTCGCGGCACTGTGGATCAAGCGACGGGTCGCCGGAGGAACGGAGTCGAACTCCGGTGGCTTCGACCCCGAGGCACTCGAGCGGCTTCGGCGGGACGGATCACTGACCGACGAGCAGTACCGGGCGATCTCGCGGTCGATGGCGCGACGTGCCGCCGGACTGGAGGACGACGCGACGAGACTCGGCGTGCAGGCCTCGGACGGTCGGGACGATTGACCCTGCAGGAAGATCCCGTTCGCGGTGTTCGAACCCGTCGGACCCACGACCGGGAACCGAACCGAACCGCCGGAGATCGCTGGATCGTCGCTCGCACCATTGCGTCGCGAGCGGTTCATGGCATCCTCTGACCGACCAGCGGCGGCAGAGGCCTCCGATCCTCCGCATACACTGCCGCAGAAGGAAAAAGCCCCGATGCACCCCCGATGCACCGGAGTTCCGGTTCGTCGTGGTGAAGATGGAGTCGACCCAGATGAGCACCCCCCGCCACCCAGTTCCTCGACGCTCTCCGGGCCCGATCTCGAGCCGAGGGGGTGGCGAGTCCGGTTCCGGACGGCGGGGCCGCGGCGATCTCTCCGGCGGCGGTGCGGGAGGTGGTTCGGGAGGCGGTTCGGGAGGTGACGGTGGCGGCGGGTTCCGTGGACGCAAGGTCACGACCTGCTCCTTCTGCGGGAAGACGTCGCGCGAGGTCGGCCCGATGGTCGAGGGTCCCGGCGAGGTCTACATCTGCACCAACTGCACCGAACTCTGCCAGAACATCTTCAAGCAGGAGCGGCGTCGGGTCGAAGGCGGCCGCCCGATGTTCGAGGAGATTCCGACGCCTCGGCAGATCAAGGAGTTCCTCGACCAGTACGTGATCGGTCAGGATCCCGCGAAGCGCACCCTGGCCGTCGCGGTCCACAACCACTACAAGCGCCTCGGCGAGACCCGCAACGAGGACGCGCCGGTCGAACTCGACAAGAGCAACGTGCTGCTCCTCGGTTCCACCGGAACGGGCAAGACCCTGCTTGCACGGACGCTCGCTCGGGTGCTCGACGTTCCATTCGCGATCGGCGATGCGACCACGCTGACCGAGGCGGGGTACGTCGGCGAGGACGTGGAGAACCTGCTGCTCAAGCTGCTTCAGGCCGCCGACTACGACGTCGAGCACGCCCAGCGCGGCATCATCTACATCGACGAGATCGACAAGATCGGCAAGACCTCCCACAACGTCTCGATCACCCGCGACGTCTCCGGCGAAGGCGTGCAGCAGTCGCTCCTGAAGATGCTCGAAGGGACCGTGGCCAACGTGCCTCCCCAAGGTGGCCGGAAGCACCCCGAGCAGCAGTACATCCAGCTCGACACCACGCACATCCTGTTCATCTGCGGCGGCTCGTTCGTGGGGATGGACGAGATCATCCGTCGACGTCTCGGCAAGCGGAGGATCGGCTTCGGGAGCGAAGCGCGAGGCGGCGAAGGGAACGCTTCGATGCTGCAGAACCTCGCGCCGGAGGATCTCGTCGAGTTCGGCCTGATTCCGGAACTCGTCGGCCGTCTGCCGATCGCGTGCCCGCTGGAAGCCGTCGATGTCGACGGGATGGTTCGAATCCTCACCGAGCCTCGCAACGCCATCGTCCGCCAGTACCAGCATCTCTTCCGCCTCGAAGGGGCGGGGCTCGAGTTCACCTCGGATGCGCTGCAGGCGATCGCCGAACGCGCGATCTCTCGGCAGACCGGCGCCCGGGCGCTTCGGGCGGTCATGGACGAGGCGATGCTCGATCGGATGTACGACCTGCCCGAGCTCGACAACGAAGACACCACCTACGTGATCGATGCCGAGGCGATCGAACGCCGTACGCCGCTGCAGGATCTCGCTCGTCGCCTCAAGAAGGAGTCGGCCTGATCCCCGCCCACGATCGCGGCCGGAGCCTGCATCGCCCCGCGCGGGACTACGACGCCCTCGCCCGGTCGATCGACCAGGCTCGCCTCGACCAGGGTGGGCACGGGCTCTCGCACCGGCGGTTCGTCGATCTGCTCTGGGATGGCCTCGCCGGCACCGACGTCTCGTGGCTGGGCATCTATCTCGTCGACGAGACCGCTGGCCCCGAGGGACGTCTCGTGCTGGGATGCTGCCGCGACCGGCCGGCCTGTTCGCCGATCGGCCTGCACGGGGTCTGCGGCCGAGGGGTGCTCGAGGACCGGGCGGTCGTCGTCGAGGACGTGACCGACCTCGGAGAGGCCTACGTCGCCTGCGACCCGCTCGACCGATCGGAAGTCGTCCTGCCACTGCGGGATGCCCGAGGCGTCTGGGGGGTCCTCGACCTCGACAGCCGCTCGATCGGGGCCTTCGATCGGACCGATGCGGATGCCCTCGAGGGCCTGATCGAGCGATCGGGGATCGGTCGACCGAGTGCGGTGGGCTGACGCCCTCGGTCCCCTCTCCCCGGCCCGCTCAGGAGTCGCCTGGGGGAAGGCCGGCTGGACCCTTGCCGAAGCCCCCGTGGGGCCCTAAACTCTGCGATTCGCGCCGCTCGCCCCGTGGCCCCCCAAAAAAGGCTTCGGAGTCGAACGGGCGGCCGCACGCTTCACAGAGGACCGACCATGCCCCGCGAGTGCCACTTCACCGGCGTCCGAACCACCTTCGGCAACAAGATCCGCACCCGCGGACGGGCCAAGTATCTCGGCGGCGTCGGCACCAAGATCACGTCCTGCACGCGGCGGACGTTCAAGCCCAACCTCCAGACGGTGAATGCGCTGATCGACGGTGCTCCCAAGCGAATCAAGGTTTCGACCAAGGCGATTCGACTTGGCCTGGTGGTCAAGCCGCCGAAGCGCAAGTTCCTGCGCCAGCACGCCGAACAGGCGTGATCGCCTGGGCGGCGCCTCGCCTCGGTTCAACTCACTCTCGCCATGTCAAGGGGGTTCTCGGTCGAATTTGGATGTCCCGAGTTGACCCAACGAAGACCCGGTCTACCCTTCCTCAGCACGAGAGACGGGTTGAACCCTTCCTGAAACGACAAGGCTGACCGACAAGGTCCGAAATCAAGACTGAATCCAAGACTGAATCGAAGACTGAATCCAAGCCTGAAAGCAAGCCTTAACTCAAGCGAGCATTGCGAATCTCGGCTGTTCAGCCGAGCCCCCACGACCCAGACGGTCGCCGCTCGCCTCCGCCCCCAGGAACCGCTCCCCTCGCCTGCCGTGTGATGTGCCACTGACACCCCGCCCGTGGGTCCGGAGCCCGGCTCCAACCCATCCCCGGCGAAGGCGTCGACATTTCAGGGATACGGCCGGCACGGGAACGCACCCGACCAATGCCACGGCCGGGAGAGCGAGAGCTCGCCGCACGGATGCAGGCGGGGATGTGGGGCAGGACCCAGACAACCTTGAATGAACCGTTCGGTGAACGCACTCGACGTTCACCGTGTCATCGACCATCGGCCATCGACCTTGGT
>Ga0075475_10001429_pt1 | contig 11858 bp, 9 predicted proteins | sample DEB08_DNA_10_FD_76342 | JGI IMG/M metagenome (GOLD analysis project Ga0075475, IMG submission 76342) | Aqueous microbial communities from the Delaware River and Bay under freshwater to marine salinity gradient to study organic matter... | ecosystem: Environmental > Aquatic > Marine > Coastal ... | reverse complement strand
TGCAACACAAAACAGGACGAGGGTTTCCAGCGCCGAAGGGCGCAAGAGTTTCAATTTGCTTCACAACTTCGAGTGTTAACTGACCAAAAGTTGCCTCCGCGTCGATGGTGATTTCAGGAACGACTTTCTTCTCAACCCACTGTTTTGAAATCGCTTCACAAAAGTCTTGTCTAAAATCATTTAGTTTCTCTTCCAAGATGGTAATACCGGCTGCTGCTGCATGACCACCGAAGCGAACTAATCTATCATCACATTCTTTGAGAGCATCGTACAAATTAATATTGGTGCCTCCAACTCGACCAGATCCAACGGCTTCTGGTTTACCAGAAGCATCAAGAGAAACCACAATCACTGGCCTCGCGAATTTATCTGCTAAACGCCCTGCGACGACGCCGATTACGCCTTGGTGCCATCCTACTCCCGCTAAAACAAATGCGGCATCATTCTCGATATCAAACTCTTCTTTTGCCTGCTTGTTAGCAGCGAGATAGACACTGCGTTGCAAAGTATCCCGCTGAACATTGAGTTGGTGAATATAATCAGCAAGCTGAGTGGTTCTTTCACCCGGCCCAATCGTCAGTAACTCAATCGCCAACTGAGCTTGTCCTAATCGACCGGCTGCATTAAGCCGTGGAGCGAGTGTGAATGAGATACTTTCAGTATCAAGGCGACTCGCCTGATCTAATTTAGTGATACGCATCAGTTCGGCCAAACCCGGTGCGGGCTCTTGCTTCAACATCCGAATCCCATGCTCTACCAAAATTCGATTTTCATCCAATAACGGCACAACATCAGCAACCGTCCCTATCGCAGCCAAAGCTAATGATTGCATGAGATAACGCCGCAAGGGTTCACTTACGCGCTCTCCACCACATTGATTTTGGCAGATGGACCACGCCAGCTTGAATGCCACACCTGCACCACAAAGCTCTCCGAAAGGATATGAGGTGCCCGGCAATCGCGGATGAACGATTGCCGCCGCATCAGGTAACACCTCGCCAATCGTATGGTGATCTGTAATGACAAGCTCTACTCCAAGCTCCTTACACAGCTCTGCGTGTGCAACACTTGTAATTCCGCAATCCACCGAAATGATTAGACGCTTGCCTCTTTCTGCTAATTTCCGGATTGCTTGCTCATTTAAGCCGTAACCATCTTCAAGCCGATTGGGAACGTGATAACTCACATCGGCTTTCAACAGACGCAATCCGTTGACAAGAATTGCTGTACCGGTCATTCCATCACAGTCGTAATCACCGTAAATGACGATTGGAACCTTATTCTCAATCGCCTTGACAATTACCGCTGTCGCCTGAGGTATACCCGGCAGCAACTGTGGATCCCTCAAACCTTTTAACTTGGTGTCTAGAAATCTTTCCGCGGATTGGGCATCGTAAATCCCGCGACTGACCAGCAGTTGGGCCACAACAGAAGGCAACGAGGCAGCGCGGGATAAACTCTCGACTCGGCCGCCATCATGAGGAATGATCCTCCACTCTCGCCGCATCGCTCTACCTCTTTCCTTATCACAACACTCTTTCCTCGTGATCCTTATCCCTTAAAAAATCTAGTCGTGATTACAGACAAAGAATTTTCTCAGAAACCGAACGCATGTTCAAAACGAAACTGATTGACCAACAAGCAGCATGACGGCGAACAGTAGCCACAATCATAACGCTTTTATTTCAGAACTCAAAAAGATGGGTTAAGCGAGCGAGTGCATCATTCACCAAGTCGCACACCCATGAACCTCGAGTCAGCAAATGCTCTTGTTGACAAGCAAAAGTTTTGGCGGCTGCTCGTTAATAAAGCATGAAGCGACTGCACAAGACCAAGACTCATCTAGCACGAACGAAAAAAGGCCGGCCATAAAAGCCGACCTCCAATTGATCTAACTTGCGAGGGCAAATATTTGCCTACTTTTTCTTTTCAGCGTGAAATGTGTGCTTTCGCAAACGCGGGCAATATTTTTTTAGACGGAGCTTTTCTCCACCTGGCTTGCGTTTAAGCGAGTAGTTGTAGTCGCCACATTCTTCACAAACGAGAAAAATGGTTTCTGCTTTTTTCTTACTTTTGGCCATGACTCGGGCTCGAGAGAATTAGTTTTCGTTGTCTTTTACAGCGTGTTTGACAATAACAGTCCAGTTTTGGGAGGAGGGATTATTGCAACGAATCGGCAATTTCCACAAGTAGAAATAGGGAGATACACCAAGATGGGTAATCGAAAATCTTATTATCCTCGGAATCTGACAGTGTTTCGGGCAGCTTCATTCATGGAACCGCTCCAATCGCAATCAAGAAACCACCCAAAAGAGCTATTGCTGAAGGCAGTAGAGAACAATGTTTGCCGCAATCTTGGCAGCTACATCCGTCTCATAGCCGGGACACTGAATCGAATTTGGACTTTCCAACGCACAACTCAAATCGAGTGGTGAGAAAATAAGCGAAACCAATCCGTCATATTTCATCCACTCTAAAGCAGGTGACCCGACACTCTTTACCAATTTTCCAGAGCGATCAAAACGACGAATTGGGACTGATCGTATGTCATAACCATTCGAAACATTCAATAATTCGCTATCAGTGGGAACGACTTCCAAAGGCAATTCAGGAAAGACTGAAATCCACTCGCGACGAAATGCGGTCGTAAACCCGTCGTCACCACACAGAGAAGCGGCGATCACAATACCGCCATTCTCGATATAGTTCCTGAGGACTTGACGTTGTTCTTGGGTTAGCACGAAATCTTGACGACCGTGGACCCATAAAAAAGGCACATCTTGTAGAGCTACCGAATCGAATCCAACAGGATCACGAGGGGCCACCAATGCGACAGGCACGCTTGATGACACGAGATTAGCCGCATTGGGAACAGTTCGCTTTGCCTCCGAAGCGCCCGCACCCAATGCGAGAGTCGCCAATTGGACTTCCGATCTCTTTACCTCTGTCACCGCCTCGCCTCGAAGTACCATTCTGGTATCAAGTTTCTCCTTGAGCTCTTTCCCCGTGGCGTAGGCGATTAGATTTTCGCCTAGATGAATTGCATGGTTGACTTGCTGTAAAGCTTGTATCTGATTTTGTGAACCAGTCTCATCTATCTGCTTGGGTCGACGGAATAAAAAATCACCGTATGACCAGCGACAAGAAAGACTTTGCGGGAGATAAAAGACCGCAGTGCGACAACAAGCCTGTATTCCATAAACCCAAAATTCATCAGAAATCTGAGCAGGATCGACACGGTGTCGAATTGACCACAGGGGATGGAACGGTGGCAAACGTTCGAACCCCACGTCACCATACCAGTCGCTGCACAACTCTCTGACACTATCTTCAAACCCAGTTGCATCTCCACAGCCCACGTCTGCCTGCGCCTCAAAAACTAAACAGCCACCCTGTTCCACGTAATCCAAAAGACGATTCTTCGCGGCTTCCGAGAGCCGGAAAGAATCCGCTCCGCTGAATATCAAGACAGGTGCTTGCAACAGATCCTGCAATTCGGCTGAATCCATTTCGATCGATTGCCAACTTAAGTCACGCCCCCAGTCTCTTTCGACATGCCTAACGAGTTGACGGAGTGAGTTAGGATGTTGCTGCCAATCACCATCACTTTGAGATCCATATTTCGCACGGCCGATCACAACTTGCCGCTTACCTTTACTAAGAAACAATAGTGCAAATGAGGTGGCAATATCACGATTTTGCTCCATCGCTCCTGAACCAGACCAGAAGCCGACAAATTCATCTTGCAAGGCGAGAAGCCGCTCGGCACCCTCGCGATACCAATCATGACCTCCTATCAACCTCCTACCCGTTAGCCTCCCAACTCGCTCTAGTGCGTAGAGGTAATAAAAAAAGGTAAGAGAATCTCCACCTGGGTTGACCTGAAGCGTAAAGTTTTCTCCGAGCCAACGAAGACCGTTCTCGACAAGCCGCTGTTGATCAGTTTCACTGCCGCAACAATCGATTTGCAGCTCACCCTCAGCACGCAAGCATTGGTTGCCAATCACAAGCGATGCAATTCCTGCGCAGGTCATACTCCCAGAAAGACGGGGACTGTTACCATAACTCCAACCGCCTTCACTTTGCCTAACAGACCAGTACTGGATCGAACGCCGAAAAACTTCAGGATTGACATCGATGCCCAATTCAGCAGCAGCGCTCAGAGCCAGCAACGCAAACTGTGTGTTGGATGGATCTCCACTACCACGCTGCCTTCCGTAATCCCAACTCCCGCCGCGATCGCTGACTGCATCTCCTACGCGTTGATGAGCCACCAACCACTGGACGTTTCGTCGAATGCGGGGAAGATCGCCTGCGGAACCGAACTTACAAAAAGCCAGCGTCTGCAACGCTACAGAGTAGGTTTCCTCGGGTTCAAAATCCCGCAAATACTTAATGGCTTTTTGAATCACTTCGTCTTCTGAAGACACACCCGAGTTCAGCAATGCCAAGGTGCACAAGGAAGAAAGTCCGCAGGACTGGCCACTATATTCTTTCCATCCACCACTGATCCCTTGGTTTTTTTTCAAGTAGATCACACCTCGATCAATTGACTGTTGAACGATTACCGGATCGATCGCCGCATGTGAAATGGGATTGCCGGCGGACACCGCAAGCAGCATCGCAGTAAAAAGGAGAATGAACTTTTTCATTGGACGAAAGAAACCCGAGAGCACGAAAAAACATAAAACCAATCGTGACGCCGAAGCCACTCTGCCGCTACTCTTCATCCAAATCATCCTTCTGCCCATCCAATATGCGATTTTTGCTAGCAACCAATCGTTCAGCTCAGAAACCGCTGCGACAAACAATCAGCGTCCTGATATTCCGAAAACGAATCAAGTGCGATGAGCACGAGATATTCAACTTTTTGCACTACCGAATCGACGAAGTCTCATGAGTGGTTCCCCTCCGCCAGCATCCAATCCCGCCTCGCCGCAACCTTCCGGCGGCGTCAGCAAGGCAGCTAGCACCAATCCATCGCAAGCGCGAAATCTGGCAGATGTGTTACGAGAGTTTGCAGAACACCAGCAAACCATGCGTCAAGAACTGGCGAAAGTGATCGTTGGCCAATCCGAAACCATTGAGCAATTGCTTGCTGCCATCTTCACGCGAGGCCACTGCCTACTCGAAGGAGTGCCGGGACTGGCCAAGACATTGATGGTCAGCACCCTTTCCGAAATCCTAGATGTTTCCTTTAAACGAATTCAATTTACTCCCGACCTAATGCCCTCGGATATCACCGGAACGCAGGTGTTGGAAGAAGATGAATCGGGTAAACGAAACTTTAGATTCGTGGAAGGTCCGATTTTTACAAACATACTATTAGCAGACGAGATCAACCGCACTCCACCCAAAACACAAGCGGCGCTTCTCGAAGCGATGCAAGAGAGACAGGTAACCATTGGCAGAGAATCCTACTCGTTACCATCTCCATTCTTTACCATTGCAACACAAAACCCGATCGAACAAGAAGGCACTTATCCGCTACCGGAAGCTCAACTCGACCGCTTCATGTTCAATATTAAGATCGATTACCCATCAGCATCTGAAGAAGAGCAGATACTTACGTCTACAACGCGAGGTGAGAAACCTCAAGTTAACAAGGTATTATCAGCACGAGCAATTTTAAACATCCAAAAGCTTGTCGCGAGCATCGCCGTCAACCCGTATGTCATTCGATATGCAACGCGACTCGTTCGTGCGACTCGACCGACGGACGAAACGGCCCCTGAATACGTCAAGAGCTTAGTAGACTGTGGTGCCGGACCTCGAGCTGGGCAAAACCTTATTGCCGGCGCAAAAGCGATCGCGGCAATGGACGGCCGTTTCAGCATTGACCCACATGACATTCGACGCGTCGCAACAGCTGTGTTAAGGCACCGCATTAGTACGAACTTTCAAGCTCAAGCCGAAGGAATGAATTCCGACTCAATCATCAAAAAACTTCTCGAGGACGTACCAGAACCATCACCAGAAAAATTGACGCGTTAGCGTGATGAGCTGAAGTAGCGGATGGAAAAAATACGTTCACATGCCGACGGTTTGTAAAACACAAAGCTCACCATGACCAACTCTCTTTCCCCTGAATCTCTGCAACAGATCCAAAGATTGGATCTTCGAGCAAGAATGGTGATCCGTGGTTTTTTGCAAGGTTTACACTCAAGTCCGTTCCATGGTTTTTCGGTGCAGTTTAGCGAACACCGCCGGTACCACCGCGGTGATGACCCAAAATTGATTGATTGGCTAGCCTATGCAAAAACAGACAAGTATTTTGTCAAACGATTTGAAGCAGAAACGAATCTGACCGGATACTTGGTAATGGATCTCTCAAAGTCCATGGGATTCACTGAGAGTCAGAGTATGACGAAGTTCGAATACTGCACATGCCTAGCCGCTTCATTAACGTGTCTGATGACCATGCAGCAAGATCCTGTCGGACTTTTAACCTGCTCGGACAAAGTACAAGCCTTACTCCCTGCTCGAAGCCGAAGAGGTCACCTTGGTGATGTTTTGAGCCAACTCAGCCAACTTGAACCCAAAGGCGCTACGGGATTACCTCATTGTCTCTCGCAGATTGCAGCCATGCTTAAGCATCATTCCCTTGTGATGCTACTATCAGATTTGTTGCCCAATGGAGAAGATAGCGGCCATCCAGACGAAATGATCTCTGCGCTCGCTCGGCTCAAACACTCGGGTCATGACGTGATTGTTTTTCATGTACTGGATGCGGCCGAGGTTTATTTTCCCTATGACGGACCCGTCGAATTTGAAGATTCAGAATCTGGTCAAATCATTACGGTCGACGCATCAGAACTGCGTGAGGAGTACCTTAGTGACCTGAAAGAATTTCGCCAAAGATATCGCGAAGGCTGCGATAGCCTTCGAATCGACTATGTTCCGCTCGACACGAGCATGCCGTTTGATAAAGCGTTGACCGAATACTTGATTCAACGACAAAATCGATTCTAGCTAGCGGTTCTTCATCAAAAGCTTTTTATTCTCAAAAGAATGACAACTCGCATCATGATGCTTTCGGTCAACTACCGTCGTAGTCATTAAAATTTTTCTCTCAACCTCCTGCTTGAATTCGTTTCGCTGGAATGACCTTTTTAAATGCTTCTTTAATCTTAGGTGGACTAGCTGTTGCGATTCCAATCGCACTGCATCTACTTTCGCGACGACAGCCAAAACGAGTTGTCTTTCCATCGATTGGATTGCTACGCAATAAAGCTTCGTTGACGCAAAGTCGCGCAAAAATAAAGAAGTGGTGGCTTCTTGCCGCACGTATCGCGCTAATCCTCTTACTAGCGTTAACCCTCGCCCAACCAATGATAGGAGTGGCGTATTCAACGACATGGATCAGCGTTGCCGCAATGATGCTTCTTGGCATAAGTCTTTTAGCAATGGCGAGCGTGGCAAAATCGCAAAATCAACAAAGATCTTTTGTTCGCGGTCTAGCGATGATTGGCTGCCTACTTGTGTTTGGTTCGACAATTTGGAGTTGCCTCACCCTCGCACGATCGACCGACGCTACGGTTAATCTAAATGTGCCACAAGCTGTCGCTATCATTATAGATAATGGGCCGTCTGCAGCTTGGACTGATCGCCGGGGCCAACACCTCGAGCGAATAAAGCGGGTGGGTGAATCATTTATCGATGGTCTGCCGGATTCGAGTCAAATCTGCATGATTGATCGCTCAACAAAGACCGCAACATTTACACTTGATAAAAATCGCTCGAAAACCAAACTGCGACAACTTGAGGTAATCGAATCGCCTCGGCCGATTGAAGAACAGTTTGCAATCGCTTCTCAGGTCCTAAAGACAAGCAACTTAGAATCAAAACTGATTTTCTGCGTCAGCGGCCTAACCGAATTTAGCTGGAATCATCGATCTTCAGCCGATGAAAAGCCCGTTCCCATCAAGCTTGACGAAGTGAATTTGACCATTTTTGACATCGGTGAATTTGAAGGAAGAAACTGGAGTCTTTCCTTACCACAACTCGCTGATCAGAGCCCGCCCGCAAATACTTCTCTGCCGATTAGCTTCACCGTCAGCAACAACGAAAATAATGGAGCTAATGATGTTTCTGTTACCGCAGAACTCGAGATTTTTGAGAACAATCCTTCGTTACCCATGCTTCAAAACGGAGAAATAATCTCTCCGAATACTTTTCCAGCAGATCGAAGAAGCGTGAGCATGAAGCAGGGATCAGCTCAACAGTTAATTTTGAATCTACCCGCGTTACCAATTGGAACACACCATGGGCGTGTTCGCTTGGCAGGCCAAGACGCTTTAGGGTTGGATGATGTACGTTACTTCTCCGTAAAAATCACACCACCTTCGAGGTTGCTAGTCGTCAGTAACTCTCGCGAGGAGTCATCGGTAGTGTCGAATGCTGTCACCGTCAATTCAGAAGTCGCATCCTCTCCGGAATATCTAACCGATGAAATCAGCTTCGAAGATCTACCGATCGTTCGAATGCAAAACTACTCGGTCGTTGCACTGATTGACCCTCCGCCACAAGACGCAACTTACAGGCTCGCCGAAGAATACCTCAACGGAGGAGGGCGGGTCCTAGTTTGTTTTGGAAATCAAAGCCAACTACAGTCAAGCAAAGGCCAGTGGTTTCAGGGAACCCCGAGACGATGGCGAAGCCCTGATCCTGGCACCTTTCTACAACTCGTCGATTCACGACATCCCGCCCTACTTTCACTATCGGAAAATGTTCCATGGGGCAACTTTCGAATTCAACAGTATTGGCGTGTTGAACCAAATGAGAAAGATGGTGTGATGGCGATATTTGCGGGTACCGATCATCCCGCAATCATCGAAAGGCAGTGGGTGAACAACGAACAAGACGATCAACAGATCGGAACATTACTCATGATCAATACGCCTTTCCCCGCAATCAATGAAGAGAATCAAAACTGGAATCGACTCTTTGGAACTAACGCGTGGCCAGCATGGCTCCTGTGTCGGCAAATGATTGAGTATCTTGCGAACCGAAGCACTGTCGCTAACAACACCATGGTGGGTAATCAATTCGCACTGCGTGTTAAAAAATCGTCAAACGAAGACTATTCCGGAAAAGGATTTTTATTCGAACCCGATAATCCGACACCCTCGCCTATCTTGGGTTTAGAAACCAGTGATTACCTACGAATCAGAGAGGTCTCGCGGGCCGGAACTTATTGGATACGAGGCAAAGGCTTAGAAAACGGCTTCTCCGCGAATCTACAGGAAAACGCTACGAGTGTTAAACGTATCGATCCATCGACTTTCGATGATCGCATTGGCAACGATTCTTATCAGATCATTTCGGATTTGGATGACTTAGCCGTACGCCAGCTCAAGAGCGCACGAAATATACCACTCCATTCCTCCACAATCCTTGTAGCGTGTGCAGTGCTTATTCTCGAACAGATTATCAGCAATCGATTTTACGCGACGAAATTCAACAAGCCAGCTACCGATAAAAACCTGGAAAAAATATAATTTTTTTAGATAAATCGCGAGATCTCCAACGTGACACTAGGTGTTATGCCGCACCAATCCCAAACCTTCGCATCGAAAGTGCAAAAGTACACGGAACAACTCCGCGAAGGTGATATTCACTCTCTTTCCGGTCTCTTTGACATTACCGGGGCTAGGCTGCTGCGTTATGCAACAGGAATTGTGGGGAATCAACACGATGGCGAAGATATCGTTCAACTAGTGCTCACTAAACTAGCAACGAATCATCATGTGATAGTCGATCGAACATGCGCCTGGGCTTATCTACTGCGAATGACACGAAATGAAGCGATTGATTTCCTACGGTGCCGCGAGCGGTATGTAACAACCCATCAGCTAGCACGATCGCAATCACTCACTCCGTCAAAAACGAAATCAGGAGACGAGGCCAAGCAACAGCTATGGTGCGCGATCAACCGATTACCCAGAAAACAAAGAGAAGTCTTATTGCTAAAAATTTGGGAGCAAATGACCTTCGAAGAGCTGGCAGGCGTTCTAGATATTTCGCCGGCCACTGCAGCAAGCCGCTATCGATATGCACTTGGCAAGCTACGTCAAATGATCGCAACCAACTCGAACGAAGGCATCGCCCATGAAGTTCGATGATCATCAGCACGAATATTACTCAATGGATTTTCAATCGGATTTTCAAATTGAGCAAGTCATAGAAACACTGCAATATGAGATCTACCCATCGTCTTCGCTCCGCCCGAAAATCATCAGCTATGTAAAAAAAGTTGCATACAAACGAGTCCTCGACCAAAAGTTCGGCGGTTTCACGATAACGCTACTACTACTTTTTTCGATTCAACTAAATCTGAATAACGCGTCATTACGATGGCGGGAAGCAACCTTCTTTATGCCGCTGAAACAATTGAAAATGCATATCCGGACACAAACACAAAACAAAGCTGAAGCAACTAACTGGTCAACGCATGACTTTTTCTGGCAGTGGAGAAAAAAACAGGGCGATCAATTTTCTCGCGTGATACAGCCTGGCATACAGCCGAAACTGATAAACTCTCGATGATCTCAGAATCCGATTTCTCATATTTCCCATGCGAGCCATCCCTCGAAGGTCAATTTTTCGCAACATGCAGCGCCTCACTCAAGAAGAACTGATTCATCTCAACCATGTGCTCGACCATTTGTTGAGCACGGGGATGAGACTTTGCATGACAGCCACGAATCAGTCCACCAAAATCAATAACATGATCGATTCACCTGAATCGAATCGCCAGCTTCTCCGAGAGGTCAACGATTTTGTTGAATCAAACCGAGGCAACGAGACGCTGGTAAACTTACTCGCTGACGAGTTTTCTCAAGCATCAAATTATCAACGGGCAGTCGCTATCTACGAATCCTCTCGAGAGGAAACACTTGCTCTAGAGCAATTACGATTCCCGAGCCGGTCTCAGTCGCAAATCAGCCGTCAAGTCGGTTCGGCTATGGTTTATCCAATCATGGTCACTCTACTTGTCGCAATTGGCTTTGCCCTCGTTTGTCTTTTTACGACACCCACGATCGTTAGCCTGTATGCACAGGTCCAGGAAGCCCCCCCGGAGAGCGTTCGTTTTTTAGAGATTGCGAGAGAACTATTACCAATTTGGTTCGTTGGAATTTTAGTTTCGGTGATAGCCGTTTATTTTTGGTGGATGAAGAGTGGAAGGCGGTCTTCTTGGCGATGGTTACCCGGAAATAATGCTTACTACAAAGCAATTGAAAAATCTCATTCAGCGCGGCTAATGACACAACTCCTAAACAGCGGTTGTTCTGTCCCCACGTCTATGGATCTGGCAACACCATCGCACGGAGCAGCCGCACCTCTAGTAAGCTGGGCCATCCAGAACAGCAAAGCGATCGAAGAACCCGTACAAGAAGTATTGCCAAAGCTCGCGGAAATTTACGGCAAACAGGCCGCACGCGAATCTCAATCTTGGGAAACCGTACTTCCGACAATCGCTGGATTAGTTTTCGGGGGCTTACTCGTGTTCGCGTATGGCTTCAGTTTATTCATCCCAGTAGTGGAAATGCTACACGATCTCGCAAATCCGCTTAGCAACTTAAGCGGCCAATAACCAACATGCATTAATGCATGAACGCACCGAACACTACAGAATCCAACGCTACCACTTCACGATGCCTGACGCAGAACCACAACCGATACGACCAATCGATCGAGAGGAAATTCGATTCCAATCGCAGGATGCACTACGCGCGATTCTTGACAATCGACCAGCAATCATCTCCCTACTATCGGCAATACTAGACGACTTAAATCAAACAGGAACTAAAACACAGCTACGAAAGCTATTGGATCACTTGCAGAATGCTAAAACG
>Ga0075475_10001422_pt1 | contig 11887 bp, 18 predicted proteins | sample DEB08_DNA_10_FD_76342 | JGI IMG/M metagenome (GOLD analysis project Ga0075475, IMG submission 76342) | Aqueous microbial communities from the Delaware River and Bay under freshwater to marine salinity gradient to study organic matter... | ecosystem: Environmental > Aquatic > Marine > Coastal ... | reverse complement strand
GTTGGGTTGAAAATCAATAACGTGGATCTCTCTGATCACGTTACGGCAGTCACCCTAAACCAGACTTTTGACGAGCTTGAAGTGAGCGCGATGGGCGACACATCTCGAAAGTATGTCAAGGGATTGGAAACCGCAACGCTAACCGTGTCATTTCTTAATGATCAGGCAACTGGCGAAGTTTTGGCAACCCTTCAAGCAGCTTTCGGAACAACCGTAGCTTGGAAAGCAATCAACGACTCAGGTGCAGCAGTAGGAGCTGAAAATGAGCTCTACAGCGGTGACATCTTGGTAAACAACCTAACACCTATCAATGGTGGCGTGGGCGACATGGCGACAATGGACGTAACCTTTACGGTAAACTCCGCAGTCACCGTAGCCGATACCGGCTCGTTCTAGTAAACGAAAGAGGGCAAAATGGCAAGTCTAAAAGTAGTCAGGGCAGATGGCAGCGAATCTTCACACGAGATTACGCCAGCCATTGAATATGCTTTTGAGCAGTACGCAAAGAAAGGCTTTTACCGAGCCTTCCGCGAAGATCAAAAGCAATCAGACATCTATTGGCTTGCATGGGAGTGCCTAAGAAGATCAGGCACAGATGTTAAGCCGTTTGGGGATGCCTTCCTACAAACCTTGAAATCAGTAGAGGTTTTGGGAGATGATTCCCCAAATGGCTAACGCGTGATTCTTGGACTTACCGCATAGCTGAGTTATCGGTAAATCTAGGAATCGCGCCTAGGGAATTTATCAACATGGATCGTGATTTATTAAAAGCGATTTATGAAGTAATTAAGAAGCAAGGGGAAGCGCGAAAACATGCCGGTGGTCATAGAAGGCGTGGTAGGGCTTAGGAAAGCTCTAGGTAAACTCGCGCCTGATATTAAAAAGCAACTTGATAAAGAAGTGCGCGCAGCCTTAAAGCCAATAGTCGCAGATGCTAAAAACAAAGTACCTAGCAACGCACCGGGCGGTCTTTACAATCTAAATGATCCGGGTTATGAGCGCAAATCTCGCACAGGGAAAAAAAGAGCATTTCCAAGTTATGATCAACGAGTAATCCGTAAAGGATTAACTTATTCCGTTGCGCCTAGTAAAGTAAAAAGTAGCGGATTTGTTTCGTTATTTACTTTACTAAATAAATCACCGATGGGTGGCATTATAGAAACCGCAGGTCGATTAAATCCGGGCGGTGATCCTGAAAGCAAATCAAATAATCCTAATGCTGGAGCAAGATTTAATAGAGCTATGAGTGGCGTAGGCGCTTTAGTAGATTACTCCGGGCGTGGTCGTAAGAGCACAGGTCGTTTGCTTTATGCCGCTTATGCTCGCAATCAAGGCAAAGCCCTAAATGCAATCTTGCAATCTATTAACACGGCGCGTAATAACCTTGTAAAAGAAATCGAGAACTCTAAAAGGATGGTGGCATAATGGCTTTGAGCGATGAACAAATCAAAATCATTATTGCGGCTGAGTTAAAAAAGCAAGGTTTCGACAAAGCCAAGAAAGCCACAAATCAGCTAGAAGATAATTTTAAGAAGCTAGGCAGAACCGTTGCAACGGTCTTTTCTGTTGCCGTCATTACCAAATTTGCTAAAGAATCGGTGCGTGCGTTCAAGGAAGAAGAAGTAGCCGCTAACCGATTTGAGCAAGCGCTAAAGGGTGTCAATCTAGGATTCGCTACACCTGCCATTGAAGATTATTTAGAATCATTAGAGCGTGCCACAGCCGTTACAAAAGGTGAATTGCGACCAGCATTTCAAACATTGGCACAAACTACTAGATCAATCAACAAATCGCAGGACATATTAGCCACAGCTTTAGACGTATCGGCTGGCAGCGGTTATGACTTGCAGACGGTTGTAAATGATTTATCACGCGCGTATTTAGGCAATAACACTAGCCTTTCTAAATACAACATCGGATTGACTAAAGCCGAACTACGCACCACACGCTTTAACGATGTCCAAGAATTATTAAACAAGCAATTTGCAGGTCAGAAAGCCGCACAGCTTGATACTTATGCTGGCAAGGTTTCATTTATTAGCGCAGCATACGAGCGTATGCAAACAACCGTAGGTGAAGGTTTAGTTGATGCGTTTGGCATGTTATCTGGTGAGAATGGTATCGCTGGTGCTACTGGTGCTATGGAAGAATTTGGCACAATAACAGCTGATGTATTCCGAGGTCTAGGTTATTACATTGGGCTGGTAACATCACAATTTGGCGGCAAAGAAGGCTTGATGAACCGCATTATGGGTACAGCCATGACTGGCAATCCATTAGCAGCCCTTATTGTCGCATTACAGAAAGCCGGACAAAAGCAAAACGCTTTAGTAACGCCATTTTACAAACTGGGCATTGGACAACCCGGCATTGATGCCAAAAACCGTGCGATAGAAGAAGCTGCAATTAAGCGCCAAAAGGAACTTGAAGCGCTACGGCTAAAGTCAATCAAGCAACAGGAAAAGATTAACCGACTAAAGCAAATCAGCCAAAAGATTGACAAGGCAGCATCTAAGTTTGACGAACGCCGCATCCAAATTGCAGCAGCTTTGCAAGGCAATATCAGCGATGAGGAACGCCGCCGATTACTTGAATTGCAGACTATTGAAGATCTAAAGCAAGCCATCCAAGAGCAGGATGTTGATAAGGCTGAGAAGTTATTAGAGCGTTTAGACAAACTACAAAGCCAGACTGAAACCCTAGCCGAAACGCTGGTGGGGCTTGAAGCCGGTGATCCTTTTGCTAAATGGGAAACTTACTTTGACAAAGCCGATGCGCTTGTAAATGGTTTAGTAGCCAAACTCAGAGGCATACAATCCGAAGTCAATAAACTGCTGGAAGATGCTCAGGCTAGATCTATGAGCGCCGCTGCTAACGTATTTGCAGCGCAACAGGATAAAGCCACAGCATACAAAGAAGCTGCAAGAGCTACCGCAGTTTCCGCTGATATAGCAGCATCACAGGCTGCATCGGCAATAGCCGAAGCAACGGCGCAATTAGGAGCTGCACGGACTCCAGAACAAAAAGCCCAAGCCCAAGCATTTTTAGAAGGTGCTAATGCCGCTGCGGATGCTGCAAAGGTTTTGCAAGAGAGCGTGGTGGCAGCTGAGGAAGCCGCAGCATTAGCCGAATTAAACGTGGCAAGAAACCTAGAGCAACAAGGATTAGAAGCTATGCTTGGAGCTGGTGTACCAGCACAAACAATCATCAATATGTATGTTGAAGGCAACGCAGTTACCACACAAGATTTAGCCGATACCATAACCGATTTGCAATACAATCAGCAACGCTCAGGTCGCCGCACAATTTACAGCGCTAGGGCAATTTAATGCCAGCAGCACCCGTTGTCGGAGCGATTATAGATTTTACGCCGGGTATCAGCGTTCTCATCAATCCATTTACGCTAGATTCGCCGCAGTTAGGTGTTCTCGACACTAACGTACTTGGGGATCAGCCAGCCGATTATGTAGATATAAGCTCGCTAATTAAAACCGTGTCAATTAGACGTGGGCGAAATCGTATCTTGTCTAAGTTTGAAGCTGGAACGGCTACCGTGGATATTTACGACCAGAACGGTGACTGGAACCCTAGCAACCCATCCTCGCCTTATTATGGCAAGCTCATTCCGCTGCGCAAGATTCAAATCTTTGCTGATTACGATGGCGTGCGTTATTTCCTATTTACCGGCTTTATTACCAACTATGTCACTAATTTTGCGCTAGGCACGGAAGAAGTGAGCCGGGTCACATTCAAATGCGTGGATGCCTTTAGATTGCTTACCGGAGCTCTTATTAGCACAGTCACAGGCGCAAGCGCTGGAGATTTATCTGGCACAAGAATTAATGACATATTAGATGAAGTCAGCTACCCAACAGGTCTAAGAGATGTGGATGCTGGTAACACAAATCTGCAAGATGATCCCGGCACATCCAGAAATGCCTTAGATGCCCTTCGCACGGTTGAGGATAGCGAGTTGGGTGGATTTTTCATAGATGGCGAAGGTCGCGCCACCTTTATCGAGCGCAACGTTATTACCGCATCTCTTGGTTCAGTAGCTTATAGCTTTGCCGATGATGGCACAGCAATCAGTTATCAACAGGCTACGGTCAATCTGGATGCTGATCAGCTGCTCAACGATGTTACGGTGACTCGATTAAACGGCTCACCTCAAAATGCTATTGATCAGACCAGCATCGACACCTATTTTGTCCATTCTGGAATTCGTGAAGATGTGCTGATGCAGACCGATGCCATAGCCGCAGACATGGCTAACATGATTTTATCCACACGCTCAGATATAGAAACGCGCATTGACTCGATCCAACTTAATCTTGAAGATGGAGATGATGTCAATCGCTGCGTGGCAGGTCTAAACCTAGAATTGCTTGATGCCGTGGAGATTACCAAGACTATGCCCGGTAGCACATCGGTTACTCAGACCTTATTGGCTATAGGGCTCAGGCACGATTTCAGCAACAAAAAGATGATCACTACCGTTTTAACCGGTGAAAGTCTGGTCAATGGCTTCATACTGGATAGCACTACATTGGGTATAATTGGCACGAACGTGCTCAGCTACTAAGGAGATATAGATGGCAACAGGTTTTCCGTTTACCACAGGCGACATTTTATTAGCCTCACAGATGAACGGTTTAGTGGCGTTCACGCTAAATCCACAAAGCGGTACAACCTACACGCTTGCTTCAACTGACCAATATCAGGTTCTAGTAGTCACAAGCAACGCAGCCGCTAAGACTGTAAGCATACCTACGGATGCCACATACGCATTTCCGAACGGCACTTGTATTTCATTCCTTAACACAGGTGCAGGGGATTTAACAATAGATGCAGTCACTCCAGGAACAACAACAATTACCAGCATTGGAGCAGCGCCAGCCGCGCCGTTAGTTGGACAATACAAGAGCGCAGCCGCGATTAAGACCGGCACTAATGCGTGGACTGTGGTAGGCGCAGTTGCTTAATTCAGTTGTAGCATTATTTAATGCCGGTGCTGCACCCGCCGCAGCCGGTGATTATGAAAGCATAGCCACAGTATCGGTTGGTGCTACTAGCGTTTCTAGCATTGAGTTCACTTCAATTCCAGGAACCTTCAAGCACCTTCAACTACGCGCTGCGGTAAAAATGACCGGCAATTATTGGATGACTTGTCAAATTAACGGCGATACCAGCACTAATTATGTTTCTCACGGATTATATGGCAACGGTTCAACTGTAAGTACATTAGCATTACCAACTGGGTCAGATAGCCAAGCATATTTAGCACAACAAGACGGCGCATCAAATCAAGTGATTGTAGCCATTATAGATTTTCTTGATTATGCGAACACTACAACGAACAAAACTGCTAGATGCTTATGGGGTACTGACCGAAATGGTGGCGGTTCAGTCGGATTGAATTCTATGTTTAGACCTTCGGAAACCGGCGCAATTACTTCTATTAAATTATTACATACAGGTGGCGGTACTTCGTTTAACCAATACTCACACTTCGCCCTATACGGCATAAAAGGAGTTGCATAATGGCTACGACTTATGAACCGATAGCAACGACTAATGGAACTGGTTCAAGTGACACAATTACATTTTCCTCTATACCTGGAACCTATACAGATATTATTATTATGGGCACTTCCAAAGGTTCTTTTAATGATGAAAATATAAATATAAGATTTAATTCGGATACCGCTTCAAATTATTCTTGGACTATGTTAGATGGTAATGGCAGCAGCGCAACTTCTAGCAGGGGTAGTAGTCAAACATATATTAGAGGCGGAGTTAGCGGAACAAGCAATTCTGCCAATATCTTTCAAATAAATAATTATGCAAATACTACTACATACAAAACTTCTGTAAGTAGAGCAAATAATACCGGCGCAAGAACAAGGGCAATAGTAGGTTTATGGCGCAGCACTTCTGCGATAAATTCCGTCAGTTTAATTAATGACTCTGGTAATTTTTCAACAGAAACAACCTTCACTCTTTACGGAATAGCGAGCGCATAATGGCAACCACTTATAAGGCAATAGCCACCGTAACGGTGGGAAGCGGCGGGGCTGCGAATATTGAATTTACTTCAATCGCGGCGGATTGGACAGACCTCATAATCTTGTGTTCTTTAAGGTCAAATAGTGCAAGCACCGCGGACAACTTAAAAATTGAATTGAATGGAAGCACAAGTAATTTTACCGCCAGAAGTATTTATTCTACAAGTGATTCTAGTCCAAATTCTTATAGTTTTAGTATTGGGGAAATTGCGGGCATAAATGCTACTAATACCACCGCTTCAGTATTTAGCAATACGACAATATATATATGTAACTATGCTTCCGCGAATAATAAATCTATAAGCACCGATTCAGTTGCCGAAAATAATGCGACTAGAGGCGATTTGTCACTTTATGCAACTTTATGGAGTAATAGTAGTGCAATAACTTCCATTAAATTAGTGGCAGCAGGTGGCAACTTTATCCAATACTCAACCGCCACACTTTACGGAATCTCAAACAGTTAGGAAAGGAAACAATGCCAACGAAACTAATAGTGGATTGCTCCACCGGAGTCACCACAGAGGTTGAACTAACAGCCGAAGAAATCGCACAGCGCGAGGCAGATGCGGCAGCGTTCGCTGAGGCTAAGGCTATTGAGGAAGCCGAAGCACAGGCTAAGGCTGAGGCTAGGGCTGTTATCTTAGAGCGCTTAGGCTTAACCGAAGATGAAGCAAAGGTGTTGCTTGGCTAAGTTGTGTAAGGCAGGAGTAACCCTTAGAGAATCCATTGACGATGCGTTCCCCGATAGAAGTAGATCTCGTGATGGGTGGATCGGTGATGCGCGCCATGCAGCTCGTAAGTCCGATCACAATCCTACTGCTCAGGGCATCGTACGCGCCATCGACATTGATGCTGATTTGGGATCCAAATTGCCCGAAGCGTTCGATCTTGCGGATCAGTTACGATTACTTGCCAGACATGATAAGCGAATTTCATACATCATTTTCAACAAAAAAATTGCCAGCTGGCGAAGAAACTACAAATGGAGAAAATACACCGGACTGAATCCGCATACCTCACACATCCATGTTAGCTTTTCAAGTCATGGAGATGATGATGGCAGCATGTTTAGAATCCCCCTACTGACTGGAGAACCGATAAATGGAACAAGCAAAAAGACTCGCCGCAAGTTGGGCAAGATCCTTTCTAGCAGCTTGCCTAGCGACCTACATAGCAATAGGTTGGGATCAGAAAGCGATCCTAGCCAGCGGTGTTGCTGCCGTTGCACCTGTAATTCTTCGTTGGCTAAATCCTAAAGATGCCATAGGCGGCATCCGGCGTTGAGTCCGTCAGAATGGGCTGCGTTTGTTGCAGCCATCCTTTCTTGTGTTGCCCTAATTGTCGGTGGGCTTCGTTACATTATTAGGCACGAAGTACCTGCCATTTTAGAAGGGTCAAACATCGTGTCGCGCATCGAGAAACTTGAAACAATGGTCTTAGAATTGCTTACTAATGAGCGCAAGAAAACCAACAAAAGCAGAACGCGCCGCTAAGCGTAAAGCTAAGGAGCGCGCAGCTGCGCGTAACAAAGCCGAACCGCTACGCCCGATAGACCTTTGGGCTGCATCAATCGTTGAGTGCTACGAAGCTCTAGTGCGAGCCGGATATGGTGAAGATAAAGCGCGCTGGTACATCGAAGAAAAGATGCGCTTACCTGAATGGATTGCACCTGAGCCAGCAGACATTCCTTATTATGATGATGATGATGAGGATGAATGAAGCGCATAGTCGTTATTTCAGACCTGCAAGTACCATTTCACGATGAGCGAGCAGTCCGAAATGTCGCAGGATTTATACGCAGGTGGCGACCCGATGACGTTTTATGTGTTGGCGATGAGATCGATTTCCAAACGATTAGCCGCTGGAGCTCCGGTAGAGATGAGTGGAGTGGCACAATTGGTGCAGACCGTGACCGAGCTCAGTCGGTTCTATTCGAGCTTGGGATCAGCCACATCGTCAGGTCAAACCACACAGACCGACTCTACAAATCCCTAAGCTCTAGGCTGCCGGGTCTGATTGGACTGCCCGAACTAGAGTATGAAAACTTTATGGGGTTCAAGACTCTAGGCATTAAGTTTCACCGTAAGCCCTATGAGATTAGCCATGACTGGATCATGGTGCATGGCGATGAGCAAGCCATCAACCACAATGCCGGTTTAACGGCTCTAGGAGCCGCTAGAAGGCACGGAAAGAGCGTAGTGTGTGGTCATACCCACAGACTAGGGGTTTCGGCGTTCTCAGAGGCATCTGGGGGCGTTTTAGGGCGTGTCCTGCAAGGGCTTGAAGTAGGTCATTTAATGGATGAGAAACAAGCTTATTACACGCGTGGCACGTTTAACTGGCAAAAGGGCTTCGGTCTGCTCTATGTGGATCGCAAAGGCACTACGCCTGTGGCAGTACCGATAGACAAGCAAGGCAGCTTTGTGGTCGAAGGCAAGCGCTATGGATGAAACCAAGCCTGACCTGCACCGCACTATTGACGATCATATAGACCTTTTCGTTACCTTACCGTTATAGAACACGCCGGTGTTCCGGTTATTGACAAATCCAATTTAGGCGTATTCTTTTTGCATGTCCGAAATACGGACATGGGAAGGAAACGATGCTAGAAGCTTTCTTGTGGGGAATCACAGGTGGGTTATTGGCACTAGGCTGGTTTCTACGTTTAACAAGTAATCACTATCAGAAGGGTTATCGGGATGGATACAACAGGGGCAAAGCGGTTGCGCTCGAAAGACATTTTGACTAATGCTAGTGACACGATCGATGAAAGATCCGCAACGCATGGTCATTACGACCTCACTTTACTTAGAGCGTCAAAACTTTGGGGCGACTATCTCGAAAGGGAAATCGACCCGATGGATGTTGCAATCTGTATGGCATTACTCAAACTCGCAAGAGTTATGGAATCTCCACGCCATGACGATAATTTCGTGGATTTGGTCGCCTATGCAGCCATCGCCGGAGAGCTCGCGGTCAAAGATTGGCACGATCTGGATGCTTTCTAGGTCACCGAAAGGCACATGGTGTGATTACTGCAAGCTGCGTTGGGGAACTGATAACTGGCGTGGACAAACACAAGCGGTCTGGCAAATCACGAGCAAAAGAAAAAACAAAATGGTTGTCAGACACTATTGCCATCCTTGTGCTATGGAAGCTCAAACGTGGCACGATGGCACGACTTGGACTTTCAAAGAACAATTGGACTATGCGAAAGGACACATGCAACTAGATGTTTAACTTAAAAGACTATGAAGATGTAGATACGAGGATACATAAATTTTATGAAGAATACCCGGATGGATCTATACACACAGAGCTTATTCAGAATAACGATGATCAAGGAGTCGTGGTCTTTAAGGCTACGGCGTACCGTACCCATGCAGATGCTATGGCTTCCGCTATTGGTTATGCGCGCGGCGCTCGCAAAGATCGCGGTGTGGATCGCGATTTTTGGTTTGAGAATTGCGAAACGTCTGCAATTGGCAGATGCTTGGCTAATCTCGGATTATCTGCTAGAGGAAAGCGAGCTTCAAGCCTTGAAATGGCTAAGGTTGAGGACGCTAAAACAAATGGTCAGTCGCCGATACGGGTACGCACCAAAGAGCAAAAGGAGTTTCTAAATGCAACTAATCCAGAGGCAGAAATTATTTGGGATACAACGATTGAACCGCCTAGTGATGAACCCACTATGGCGAACGCAGCTGATTTGGTTCAATCGGTATTATCTGCCGAAATTGTGCCTAGCTGTAAGCATGGCAATCGAATCCTTCGTGAAGGTCACGGTAAAAATGGCGCTTATCGTGGTTGGGGTTGCCCTATTCCTATGAGGAATAAAGCTGAACAATGCAAGATGATATGGATGATTTTAGATCCTGCTGGTAAATGGCAATTTCGACCCGAAGATGAAGATTTGATTGCGGGGTGAAAAGTATGCTGGTATTAGACAAGCGATTAGACGTGTGCGACAATTGTAACGAGCCGATAACTGCGGGAACAGTCAAGCCGTGCGAATGTCGCACATGTCATGTTAGGTCTAACTAAATGTCACAATCTCGTAAGCATCGAGGATATGCGACTCAGCGAATTGTAGCAGAATACCTGCAAGCAAATGGTTGGGAACACGCGCTGCCTGTTGGAGCTGGTAGAGATGGCTCAGACATCACAGGTATCAAAGGGCTTGATATTGAAATAAAAGCCCGCAAGGGATTTAATCCTAGTGAAACCATCCGACAATTACAAGACCGCAAGAAAGACACCGGACTTGGGGTTGGTGTCATGCGCTTAAATGGGCAAGGTGAGAAATCTGTTGAGCAATTCGTTGCTGTTCTCACCTTAGCCGATCTCGTTTACTTACTTAAAGCTAGTGGCTACTGAACCGACCCTGATCCATCGATGCACAGGCTGTGGCTTGTGGATTTATGGTAATCGTGAAAGGTGTGAATCGTGCTCAAAATGCTAGATATATTTTGCGGCGCTGGTGGCGCTTCGATGGGGTATCACCATGCTGGCTTCGTGGTAAGCGGCTTGGACATCAAGCATGGTAAACGCTATCCATTTGAGTATTTTAGACTGGATTTTACAACGCTTGATGTAGATATGTTGCGAGGTTATGACTTTATCCACGCTTCGCCACCATGTCAGACGTTTTCGATAACCAAAAATCTAAGAAACGCACAAGGAAAATCTACGGATAAGTTAGATTTGCTAGAGCCAACACGCAAGTTGCTACAAGAATCAGGCGTGCCATTTATCATTGAAAACGTGCCGGGAGCACCTTTGATAGATCCTGTGATGTTATGCGGTAGCGCATTTGGGTTAAAAGTTAGAAGGCATAGGCTGTTTGAATCAAATTTAAAACTTACTGGTACTCAATGCAATCACAAGGCTCAGGGCAGACCTGTGGGCGTGTATGGCAGTATGAAAGATGAAATACCAAATGGCGGTAAAACAGCCACAACAATGCAAGAAGCGCATGAAGCGATGGGTATTGACTGGATGATATGGGGTGAATTGGTAGAAGCCATCCCACCTGCCTACACAAAACACTTAGGAAAACAAGTAATTGACCAATTGTGATTCACATCACATTAGTTAAGACACGCCGAGAGAGTGAGCGTAAATGTTAATTAAACTTGACAAGCTCGGTATGCTGAGTCGCCTAGCGCGCCTGAGGGGCAGCGCACTTCGGCGATCAGCATTAGGGCGAGCTATTGTCGTTTTACTGTTAGCAACGACATATAGCGTTGCAGCTGCAAAAGAGATTAATACAGTAACAATAGAACAAACAGCACAAACAGAACAACAGCCACTTTACGATTTAATGAATGTAAAGCTATATCTACATAACCAGATCAATGATTGGGATGAGTTTGAGTGCGCTAATGAGTTAGCGTTTCGTGAGAGCTCTTGGAGATATGATGCTGTTAATAAGAGTAGTGGCGCTTATGGCATATTCCAACACATGAGTGATCATGCACATAAGTGGGATGCCTATAAGCAAATAGATAAACACATTGAATACGTCAATGCTCGCTACAATGGCTCATGGTGTTTGGCATTGTCTAAGCTAAAGAGAGCAGGATGGCACTAAAACCTTATAGAGCAACAAGCCATTGGAAGAAGCTCAGATTGCAGGTACTTAGGCGTGATGCTTACACATGTCATTACTGCGGTGATGTAGCTAACGAAGTCGATCATGTAGTTGCTAAAGTGCGTGGGGGCGAAGATAGCTTGGACAATTGCGTGGCAGCGTGTCGTCAATGCAACACGCGGAAGAAAGATAAAGATGTGAGCGTTTTTTTAGCAGACGGTTCTAC
>Ga0075475_10001420_pt1 | contig 11892 bp, 13 predicted proteins | sample DEB08_DNA_10_FD_76342 | JGI IMG/M metagenome (GOLD analysis project Ga0075475, IMG submission 76342) | Aqueous microbial communities from the Delaware River and Bay under freshwater to marine salinity gradient to study organic matter... | ecosystem: Environmental > Aquatic > Marine > Coastal ... | reverse complement strand
TCTGCCACTGTGTGACGATCTTCAAAACAAAACTCGTCGCGGTATTGGGTGAAGTGCTGTGCTGCGTATTTAACCTCTCGAGCATTTCGCATGGGCCAGTGGCGTTCTTTACGCCCCGTGGCGTCCAGCCAAACAATTCCCCAGTCGTCGTCATCGTCGCAGTCTTCTAGGCCCTCGTCGCGCAGCCGAGCCGCTTTCTTTTCTATTTCCTCGACTAAGCCAGCAATACCAAAATATTTTGCGGCTTTTTCAATTCGCTCTTTCACGACAGCAGCCGTCTTCTCATCAAACTCTGCAACTTTGTCGTTAAAGAATAGTGCGGACATCCAGGTCGCGGGAGCAGAATGACATGGGTACAATTTATTGTGCTGATCTGCGTATATTTGCCGCGGAAGTTTTTCCTTGTCTCCAATAAGGCTTGATTCTGCAGCAGATTTTACAAAGTCAGGGGCAGGAAACAACGTAGTGAGTCTGTGTGTTTCTTGGCCGCTTGTGTCTTGTGTGTGATCTAGCGGAATATTTGTCATGAGTTTACCTGTGTGTTCGCTCGTTAAACGGCAGGACCATCTCAGAGCATTAGAGTTAATCGGCATACTACCAGAAAAAACAGCTTTTCCAACGACTGTTTCCTGTCCAATATGCAAACAAAATGCTCTACATCTATTTGAAGATATTTTAGCAGATGACGTGTGGCTTTTCTGCAATTATTGTCAGATTCGTGGAAATATAGTCTCATTTGCTGCAGAAATATGGAAATCCGCACCAGAGCGTGTACTTGCCAGATTTGTCGAGGCCGGCTTAATAACCGCAGAAAATGCAGCCAGGAATAGTGACGATTTCATAAAAACATATCACCGGCTGCAGGCTTTCAGCACGTTTTGGGAAGTCGTTGCTGGGCAGTTGTGGTCGCATGACGATGATGTTTTAGCCTGTCGCTTGCGGGAACTGGGCCTGCGGCACGAAACAAAAATAGGCGACGGGCTTATTGGTGTGGCACACCCCAATCAAATAGAAAAATTATGTGCGGCTACCGGCCAAAGAAAACCAAAAACATTATTAACCGCAAAACGCCCCGTTATTGTTTTTCCGTATTACGACCTCCCCGGCAGATTTTCTGGCGTGCTTTTGCGACTGTACGAAGACAATTTTACGCACAAATCCGCGTTCATATCGAGTAACGGGCGTAGCAGCAGAAGCGACGCGGGTTACTTTCTACTAAATAAATTACTGCTGCCCGCTTCTGACATTTATCGGGGCCGCCAATTTATTGTTAATGACCCTGAATGGGTGTTAACTGCACACTGTTTTTGGGGAGAAAAAAACACAGAGATCCTACCCATAGTCGCCGACTATGACGACGACAACGGCGTAAAAAGTATGGGGCGTTACTGGTCAGCATTATTCCCAGCAACAAGGTGTTTCCAAAGCGAAAAAATAAAACCGCATACGATAAGCCAAGCATGTTTAGCGAAAGGCTATACCGCAATAGTGCCGCTGTGGAATAAAAGAACGCGAAAAATAAATAGCCAATACTTTCTCAATAGACTAGCCAAGTTTTACGCTGCCGCAAATACTTGGCAAAAAACGCTATTGCAAATACTAACTAACATAAGCGAAACGGCTGGGTATTCTTTTGCCGTCAAGTTAACAATACCGCACGAAAAACTACAGCACTTTTTCGACAATGCACAGCAGTACTTCTCGTCTCATTTTTCTTTTCGTGTTCTAGAAAACATTAAATACGCGCCAACAACAAAACAAAAAATATCTAACAAATTACATGTGGTTGTTCGTGACGGTAAGTGGTGGTCTACGGCAGGAAACTTAATTTGCAATGCACAAATAATCATCACACGCATAGTGCAGATAGACCATGACGAGCGCGTATACACAGGAAAGATTTTTACAGAAAACAAAACATTGGAGTTTACTGCCTCCAGCCGCCAACTAAACAAACAAGGACTTCTCTCTTTTGCGGCAGCTCACGCTGCTAGTTATGGCGTCTTGGTGAACTTTGCACAGTCTTGGAACGCACGGAGTCTGTTGGCGGCACTGCAAATGAATACGCCAAAAATAGAGTGCATAAAAACAGAACTCGGTTGGGACGAGACGGCCAACATGTTTTATTTAGGGAATTACGCATTAAAGGCTGACGGGAGCTGCACACAGATCGTATCGCCACAAAGCGGTTTAATACCAGCATCTTTTAAGCCTATAGATATTGTGCCGCCGTCTGCCGTGCAAAATTTATTTGCGGCTACGCCTAAAAACAATTTTGTGTGGGCGATAACGAGTACGATTATTGCAAACGCTCTAGCACCAGTAAATAGAACGAGCCAGCAAGCGACAGCGCTAAATAATGAAGACTTTGAGATAAGTTTACAGGTCGGGGCCGCCTTGTTGTGTAAACATAACGAAACAGCCGCAATACGAAAAACAAACAACACGATATTTTTAAAAAAACAAATCGCCGCGGCTAACTGGCCGTTTTTTGTCTCAAATGCTTTTGACGACAATTTGTTTTCATCTGCGGTGAATTCTTGCTTTAACGGACCCGCTTTTGTACGCACACACCCAGACACGGCCGCTATCGCTACAGGTTATGGGTGGCAGGCAGTAACTGGCAGTAATGGAAGCATCCAAGAAGACGAGTTGATAGCGTTACAAAAAATGGTACCGCAATACATTCAACACGCTTTAAAAAACAAACTAAGCCCGTTCGTTAATAAAAACCAAAATTTCGTGCTGAATGTTATGGCGGATTTACACGACTGGTTATTCAAAACATACGGCGACGCTTTCAATTTAAAAGGCGCAAAAAACTGTATAAAAACACCAGAAGAAGCACACGAAACATTATTTTCTTTGATTGGTTCAGCCATTGCGGCCGGGGAACTCGACGTCATACCCCGACCTCGGCGGCCAGATCAACAGCCGAACTATCTGCTGGCTCGAAAAAATGCTTGGTGGGTTAATAGAAGGGCAGTAGACAATGTTTGCAAAACGCGCAAAAATATTTATCCAAATTGGATAGCAATTGTTAAACTACTAGTTAAGCAGGATGTTTTCATAGAAGAAGAAACTGTAAACACACTGCCTGGTTTTGTAGTTAAAAAATCCTGGTGCGATAACTTTTTTATTATCAACAACAATAGTGACGCGCGTTTTGCGGGCTAGAGGCATTGTATGAAATCTTTAAGGTATACGGGCACTCAGTACATCCGGCACAATCCCTTCGACGAAGACGATCTGGATGAAAATTTTATCGAGGATGACTGGGAGTTTGTCGGCGACGACTTCGACGACGAGTACGGAGACGACGACGATGATGATGACGAGTACGATTTTGGCCCGAAACCACGATACAACTATTACGTAGACGACGATGATGATGACGATGACGATGAAGAAGACGATGAAGACTGGGGGCGCACGTCATGGTCTCCGGATGAAGAAGACGATGAAGACGAGTACGATGATGATCCGGAATACGAAGAAGATTTTGATATAGACGAAGAGGAATAATGCAAACATTTTTACCGATGCCCAGTTTTAAAATGTCGGCCTCGGTATTAGACAACAAACGACTCGGTAAACAACGGGTCGAGTGCAAGCAAATTCTTTTATGCTTGGGTGTTTCTGTAGGCGAGCATAGACCGACAAAAGGCTGGAAAAATCATCCTGCCGTAAAAATGTGGTCTGGTTTTGAAGCCGCTCTTTGTGCTTACTCTATCGCGGTTTGTCGCGAGTGGCGGGCTCGTGGTTTTAACGACTCTTTATTGCCGCAATTTATAGCCGTTTGGCACGAATTAACAAAAACAGAAGTCACCGTACCCCGCCCTGCCTGGCTAGGCCTAAAAGTTTTACACGCGAGTCATCGTAGTAATCTTTTAAAAAAAGAGCCTAGTTACTACAAAAAATACGGTTGGGCAGAACCTGACAATTTACCGTACTTTTGGCCGACACAAAACATACCGGTTTAGTAGGGAGTCCTTATGCGCGGTTATTTAGTAGACCCGTACAAAAAAGAAATAACAGAGATTACAACTGACGGCGGTTTAAAAGAACTGTATGATATACTTCAAGTAAGTTGCGTAGATTGTGCGTATCTTGGAAACAATGATGACGTTTGGGTGGACGACGAAGGGCTATTAAACGTAACTCAAGATACGTGCTTTTTTTCATTTCCAACCTACAAAAGTGCTCTCGCTGGCCGTGGTTTGATTTTGGGTACGACGCCAGAAGGAGAGAGCACGGACCCGCATGAAAGCATAGAGTATTACCAAAATACTGTATCATTTCATACGCCGAAAGGTGTCCACGGTGCACTGTAACCGATAAGCCTCGGCGCTAATAAATAAACGCTCAAGGACGAGCAATGGCAGCAGGCAAACAAAAACACCGATGCTCACGTTGTAAAAAATGGAAACAACAAACAGGTTTCCATAAAGACAAAAGGCGTCCATCTGGATTAGCCTTATGGTGTAAAGTTTGCCGAGCCGAATACGATAGTACCCGTGGCCTTGCCGTAAAAGAGTTTTTATACGACTATTTAAAAAAGAACCCGTGCATTGACTGCGGAGAAAAAGACGTAACAGTCCTCGAGTTCGACCACGTGCGCGGTAAAAAGGTAATGGCTATCGGCAATATGGTCTATATGCCGCTGCCAGTCGTAAAAAAAGAAGTAAAAAAATGTGTCGTTCGTTGTGCTAATTGCCACAGAAGAAAAACTGCGGCAGAAAGAAATTTCTGGTCGTACCGAAAAGCCAGTGAGGTGCAAAATGCAAAGAAACCAAAGAGAAAAACACCTAATACAAAAAAGAAAAGCGTTACTAAAGCAAATGTATCTCGGGCTCGACGCCGTACCAGAAGAGTACGCAGACGGTAGGTTTAGAAAAACACTTAAGGGTGCTGGTTGCGGTAAAGCCCGCTGCCAAGTATGCCACCCTGAAAAATATCCAAAAAGAATTCCCACGAGAAAGGAAAAACAAGTGGATGCTTACACCCCAAATGATTGAAGGGATGTTTGCCGGGATTGCAGAAAAGACAACTGAGGAGAAACTCAAACTTGACTTCCACGAACTCAATCTTTCCGTGCGAGCCCGCAAATGCTTGATGCGTTTCGGCGTCAGCACCATCGGCGACGTTGTGCGACTCAGCCCTGTAGAAATGCTAAAGTGTAAAAATTTTGGCAAAGTGAGTCTCAACGATATCAAAATCACTTTGGCTAGAATTGGCCTTTACTTAGAAGGAGAATAACGTGACAGATGATATGCTCGAAGCAGAAAAACATAAAACTGAAACAGAATTAGTAGATCGGATCAGAATTGCCGCGCATCGTTTAGCCGATGCGGTCTCGGCAGAAGCCGCGTTAGAAGATAACCGGCACACTATTAAATACGCAGTAACTGAGCGAATCATGCTCGCTGGCGACAATAAGTTTACAGGAAAGCCGCACTCCTTCAGTTCTGCTGAAGCCGCTGCGACTACAGACGAAGAATATATTAACTACCTAGAACGGCTGCGCTCAGCCACACGTGAACGTATTCTCGCTCGGGGCGAGTACGATGCTGCCTGTGCCGCCGCTCGATTGCGAGAGGCAGTACAGCGTGACAGACTATGACAACAACGAACACGGCAATCTAGGGTATTCAACACTTGACCAACTGCAGCACGTGGCTGTGTGTACGTTTATCATGTTTGTGTCGCCTAAAACCGACGCCACATCAAATATTGATAAGACGACGGCGACACACACAGAAGATATCGCAGAGTTAAAGAAACTCCTTCCGTTAAAAGACATAGTTTTAGTCATTTCGGAAGAATGTGACGACAAAGCCACAGATGATTCTGGTCAAGTACAAGAATGGTTTTTTGGTGCAGACAGTCAAGAAGAGTTCACACAAAAAACATCGACACTGGTCATAAAACTGGTTTCGCGACTCATGTCTAATATGATGAGTTACGGTGCCAGTAGAGACTTGCTCGAGGTTTCATTCGACGACGTCGAGGGTTTTGTGTTTGAACCGACACAAAAAGCTAAAGACTTGTTCAACGCACTAAAAGACCGGGAAGAAAAAGAAAACCCGCACGACGATGAGGAAAACACAGCATCTAGTTGAGTTAAAAATAACGAGAACTGATGCCTTCATCCCAATCTTCGTCAATCGGTGTTTCCGCCCGAGCAGTTTGTTGTGATATTCTGCCAAGTCCTGCTAGTTGTGCAAAATTGGGCCACGCCTGATTAATGTGCCAAATAGCAGAGCAGCCGATGTTCACAGCTTGCGCGAAATCATCGCTGAGTAGCGTGTTTCGCGTAATGGTGTATATGTCGCTTCCCGTACGAGACTCTGCTTTGTTTTCTACAAGAGCCAAAAAATCTGCGATTAAACCAGGAGAGTCTTGCGACGCCCAATCGTACTGGAAAAAACGAACCTGTTTTAGTTTTATAGCTTGGCATGTGTATAGCAAAGATCTTGTTTTGTCTAAACTGTAATGTACGCGATGGTTTATAGCTGTCGCGGGTTTGTGGACTACAAGATCTTGAGCCGCAGAGCGTACAAGACGCATCGCCATAACACGATCTAAGTTAAAGCCGGCCTGAACCATAACGGTCTCACGAACTGTGCCGGCGCCAGTGTAGTCGTGTGCAACGAAATCACAATTGAATAGGCGTGACCACTTCATGCACTCTACCGCTTCAGCCAAATGATCACCGCCGATTAAAAGACGCTTCGCCCACAGCACGTCGATAGAGCCGTCTGGACGAAAACCAAGAACGGTAACAACTGTGAAAGATATACCCTCTTCCCCGCCGCCGCCCCAGTCAACGGCTAAAACGCGTTGACGATAATCTTTAATGTTCGCAAGGCATTTCGGTTCGGGCTCTTTTTTGTTTTCCCATTCCAGTACACAGGCGGCCCGCAATTCTGTTTCGCTAATTAGTTTTTGACCTGCGTCAACAGACTCGCCTAAAACTTCATTGTAAAACTGGGCCGGGGTCATGTTCCCAAAACCCTCACGCTTTAATAGCAGCGTGTTCCACTTTTCAGGGTCGGCGAAGTGAATGGGTAGAATAAGTTGGGGTACATGATAACCGGAAAATTGCCACCGTCTTTCTGGGTTTCTGTGAACCCAGCGGCCATGTCTGGGGTTAATTGGTTTTCTACATTTCGCGCATATTGTGCCTGGGTATTTCTCGCTGATGTGCGGGGTCATAGGGCCTATGATAGCGTCTAGATCATGTTCAATTGACGGGATATTCCAATGACGACATGACTGGCAAGGGATGAACCACTCTGCTTGACTGCTACGCTTATACAACCCCTCTAAAGGGTTATCAATACTTTTCGGCGTTCCGGTGAAATGGCTAATAGCGTAGCGAGAGTAAGACATCACTTCTTGAATAATAGGGATATGATCTGGGTCCATATCCTGTATTTCATCAATAGCGACTCTGTCGGCAGATACGCCTCGAACTCTGTCGGCATCTAGCAACGCAAAAGAAAACAACATTAGTGACTTGTTTTTAAAACTGCGTTGCAACACAGAGTTTTCTGTGTCTGTCCCGGTCCACTGGTTTTTAATCGGAGATTGGTCTATGAACGGCCGTACATAATTATTTGAAAATCGTCTAATCTGCTCGTAAAGCGGTGTTACGTAAAGTGTTTTAAAGAACGGTATAGAGTTGGCTACTACAATTCCGTGAGCCGCTAATGACGTAGATTTAGACAACTGACGCCCGGTTTTCCACACCTGATTTTTAGGCGTTAAAATACGAAACAATGGTGCAAACGGATAATGGTCTTGTATACTGTAGGGCCGCCCGTTTAAATTAAGTACAAGGGGCAGTAGCGGTTCCAAAGATGGAAACGCACATTGCTCTGCCAAAACCTTTAATACAGCGGTACGCGTCTTTATTGACTCTTGATCGTCTGTATCTATGCTAAGCAGTTCCTGAATCAGTGATTGAACGCCTTTGTCGGGTAATTCAATTGCTGACGCTTCTTGCAGGCTACCATCCTGCAATATTTCTTCTGGTGCCATATGTATGATTACGAGTTAGAGCGATTAAACACAAACAGTCAACACGAAACAAATTTGCAATGGCTTGAAGACGTCTTGACGTTTTCATTCAAGTCTTTGTTCTGCGGCCTCGGGCTACTTCTTTACGGAATGCTTGTGGTTTTTTGTGTCGTGATGTCTTGTGTGTTTAAAAGGTGAATTCGTGAATAGAGGGGGCAACGATTATACTTGTGTAAGTATTCGTTGTCTTTAGTGAGTGTACCATGTCAAACGTAAGCAAAAGTGCAAAATTGTACCAAGAGCGTCGGCAGCCGGCGTTTCAAAAAACTATGCGGGCACCCGGTCAGCAAATAAGCCCGCGTGAAAACCTTGTTCACAAAATAACTCTAGATCCGCCTTTTCCGCAACCCGATTTTTGTGCAAATGGCAACCCCGTCCCGGATACAGGCCGCACACAATTGTGGCCCTTCGGCGACAAATACGCCTGAATAAATGGAAAAAACTACAGACAATTTATTTGTTGTCTTCGGTGGTTTGATTTTTATTGCGTGGCTTCTTGACTTTGGCGGCGGCCTCAGTTCTGCTGTTACGGTGTTTCTGACACTGTTTGCAATACTTGTGGCAGTTAACGGACTTTCTCGTGGTGAGTTGAGGGCTAAAAAAAGAAAATGAATTGGTTGGATTTTATTGCAGTATTGTTTGCGGCAGGCGCCGTTATCGACGTGTGGCACAAGGGCTCTGTGTTTGCAAGCCTCCGGGCATACGCCCAAGCACTCCAAGACGTGACACCGCACAATACGCTAAAAGGTTATTTTTTAGAGTGGGTTAATTGCCCGTTCTGCAAAAGCTACCACATACCATTCTATTTGTATCTTTGCCTCTTGGCAGGTGATTGGCTCAGTGCTACGATAGGGATCCTTGTGCGGGTCGTCATCTACAGTCTAGCCGCCACAAGGATCGGAAATATCATAAACGACCTACTGCCGAATCACGCAAAATACTCGCCTGACCCCTTTTCAGAGTAAAACACGCATGGATCAATCAAACCAGCAGACAGAACAAAATCAACAGGAAGAAGAAAACACAAATACCCGAAAAACTTTTATCGAAGAATTGCTGCAGCACGTAGAGTTCTTCTGTAAAACTGCGATGGCCTCTGTGCCAGAATTAGAAGGTATTGCTATTGTTCCGGTATGGTCAAACCAACCTGAAAAAATCCCACCTGGGTTTGTGCAATTAAGAAATGCGGAACCACCATATCTGGCCAGTCTATTAAAATTACAGCAGCGGATGGTCGCGTTTAGCGTTGACGTAAACAAAGACATGATGAAACAATTAAGAATGTTTGACGAATACGCTGTGCATCTAAGCGAGCAAATCGAAAGCCAGCTTGCCGAACTAAAAAGCGCGGAGCAGGTTGAAGAAAACCAAGAAAGCGACGAAAAGACGCCCGAATGACGTGTGCTGTTAAACTACCGCTAACGCTCCTCGAAAAGAGCGGGTTGCCGGCTGCAATCCGCATGATAAATGAGAAAGTAGCCCCGCTTGAACGCGGAGAAGCCAGAAGTCTATTAGAGACAGAGTTCGGAGTGTCTTCTGTTTGGGACGACGAATCTTTTTCAAAACAATTTGCAGTAAACTGCTTCGCTCCGCCGTTTGTTAGCGTAATACGAATACAAGACGGTGTCCGCGGCACAGTATTGTTTACAGACAAACCACGGTTTTATTTCGGTTTCAAAAAGGAAGGAAGACAACATGGACAAAAAAACTGTTGAGTATAAAACCGGTGCTGTACGCAGTGCCGATTGTGAGGATTTTCGATATGACCTTATTACGCCCGTAGGGCTTAAGGCTTTAGCGAAAACTTATGCAGAAGGTGCGGAAAAATTTGGCGTCTGCAACTGGGAAAACGGCATGCCGGCGGTAGACATGTTAAACCATGCAATAGCGCACATATACACGTTCCTAGGCGGTGATCGAAAAGAAGACCATCTAGGTCATGCAGCGTGGAATGTATTAGGTGCGATCCATTCATTAGAGCTTTGGCCAGAACTAAACGCCAAATTGCTCCGCAAAGAGAATTGTGCAGCACCGGATGTTGCAAAGGCCAGCCAAAATGCTACAGCAAAAGGGCGGTCCGCAGACGACCCAACGCTGCGCGACTCAATAGACAACCTGAAAAAAACAATTCAAAACGCTCAAAAATAAGCAAAAAAACTGCAGCAAAAGAGAAGCGACCCTTGCGGTCGCTTTTTTTGTGCTTGGGTCTTGATTTTTGCAAATCACCGCTTATTGTTTAGTAGTTACTGGGACTTAGGAAAGGAGCAAAAATGCCCAAGTCAAAACCAGACGAGCAGGTAGGCATGCCTGGTATCGTGCGGCCAGAAAATTTGTGGGGTAAGCCGCTACCTCAAAAACCAGAAAGAACTAAGGAAAGTTCTGAAATGCTATATGAAGAAGAATTGCACGAAGAGGATCTACGTGCTTTAGTTGAAGAAACTGATGTCTTAACAGACGACCCGTCAGATGAAGAGTTGCGTACACTTGCAACTGCCGGGGAGTACGAAGACGATGACGACGAAGATAGTTTTGGTGCAGAGGATGGAGACGAAGCAGCAGACGACGAAACCAGTTTTGTAGATGACGCCGCCGACGACGCTACGGAAAGCAGTGCGGCGAAAGAAAATACAACTGCGGCCGCTGTGGCAACAGTTCATTCAGACGGGGTAAAACCCATAAACACAAAGAAAAGGAAGAAAGAGAAAATGGCAGAAAAAATGTCAATCTCTGACCACATTCGCCGAGAAATTGAGAAGCGTCAAGAAAGCGGCGACTCTCTTCGCGGCGTAGATATTAAAAACAGCCTCGAAAAGCGCGGTGTGCTGGCAAGCCCGGCACAAATTTCTCAGCTGTTAAAGAAGGCCGGCGTTGCACCTACGGCTCGTGGGCCGAAGAAGAATAAAGAAGGTGCTAAGGCCGTCCTTGGTGGTACCACAAAGGCGGCAGGTGAGTCACCTAAAAAGCGACAACGGCAATTTGCTGGACGTGCCGCGCAGCCAGAAAGCAGGAAGACGACCATAGCCCCGGCTAGCGGTTTAAACCTGCCAATGGAAAAACTGCAGGCCACGACCGATTTTGTGAGCAAGTGTGGAAGTGTGCAAGAGGCGATGCGAATGCTCGACATTGCCGTGCAACTTTCGCAGGGCGAGGGTTGATTAAATTATGCGTAAGTCGCGACTGCTGTAGTCGCGACATGCGCATATCATTAAAACGCAATTGGGCGGCTAGTAAAAAACTAGCCGCCCATTTTTTATCAATAACCAGCGGCGATTCAACAATATTTTCTACCTGATTTAAGTGTGCACTGCACAAAAAAAACAACAAAAAAACGCAAGGTTAAAATGTACATTTACGCCAATTCAAACACCGGTGAGTTTCTTGGTTTTGCCCCTCGTGGTCGTGGTCGTATTGCAGAAAATCACGAGGAAATCGGCACCACCGGCCTACGCATGTATCTCGGGGTTGTCCCCGACGGCACAACGCTACCAGTAAGTGTGACAGAGTATAAGAAATTTACAGTGCCTTTTTCTGGGTGTGCCGAGGCATCCGAAACTGAAGATGGCCGCAATTGGTTAAACAACTTCTACAAATCTACGCTAATCGCACTTTCAGGAACCTTGGCCGCGATTGGTGATAGTTCGAGCAGTGCGACTGTAGACGCAATTCTCGACGCTGCGGGCGGCCTGTTGTTTACAGAAAACAGCAACAACTTGCCCGACATGTTCAATAGAGTTATGGCGCAATTCCAAAAAGTGAACGACGCAATCAGCACCGGCACCGCACCAAAGAAAGAGAAAATGGCGGAAA
>Ga0075475_10001413_pt1 | contig 11917 bp, 18 predicted proteins | sample DEB08_DNA_10_FD_76342 | JGI IMG/M metagenome (GOLD analysis project Ga0075475, IMG submission 76342) | Aqueous microbial communities from the Delaware River and Bay under freshwater to marine salinity gradient to study organic matter... | ecosystem: Environmental > Aquatic > Marine > Coastal ... | reverse complement strand
TTTTGCTCTTAAACTACTTACACTACCTTTGCAACTTGCTCCGGCTTTTTTGACTCTGCCTGGACGTGATTTACCCTTTTTCTTACCGTCTGCAAAGTTTTCTTGTACGCTTTCTGGAACATCATCGCGCCAAGTTAAATCTTTTGGATCAGCAACAACAGCACGTATTTTATCTACACCTGCTTTTTTATGGGCAAAGTATCTGTGATGTCCGTCTACTATTAGTAACTTACCTTCATGTGGTACAATTACGATTGGCTTTATTTTTTTGCCTGCTTTAATCTTGTCAACAAACTTCATCATATTGTCGTGATTATCTTTAGGATCCATTTTGTCAGCAGGTTCAAAAGGTGTAAGTTTAGATACATCTACGATTTTTGCTGGTTGCTTTTTATAATAATCGTCATTAATGTCAGCGCCTTGATACTTAGGATTAGTCCACATAGTAATTTCTGCGCCTTTGCTTGTTTCTGTTATTTTTATTAATTCACGTAGTCTCATGTCGTTTTAATCCGATAATAAGTCTATATGCATTAGGATCATCACGGTACGTTTCGTCATAGTGTGCATCTTTATATCCATCAGCATCTTGTACTTTATAACCTAAACGTTTTAGGTTTTTCAGCATATACGCTTTTTCTTTATCACCGCCATAAAACTGTAGCATTACATCTGGCTCATCTGGATTCATATCATCTGGATCTACTGATTTAATATTAGCCATATGTGTACCTAATTTAATAAAATCGTATGCTGTATCCGATTTACTTAATACAGTATTTTTAGGATTAGGAATTAATTCACCTTCATCTGTTTTTTTATTAAACTTATGTGTGTACGCATCTTTATCACCACGTGCCGCCGCGGCTCTTCTTGCTTTAACTTTATCTGCAACACTTGGCTCTTCTGGAGCACGTTTCTTTTTAATCGTTGTACGTGGAACATTACGAGTAGCAAACCCTAATATTTCATTTGTGTTTTCTTCTGCTGGTTTATTAAAGTAATCTTTTAAACTTGAAGCAGTTCTTTCAAACTTGTGATCTTTGTGCTTAAATCCAACGCCACCTGCAGATTGCCATTTAGAAACGTTTTGACCAAAGTCGTCAATTAGTATGTTAGGTGTACCGTCTGGTTGTTTTGCATATGCTTGTTTGTCTGTGGTAATAATAACTTTCTTAGGCGGAAATGCTGATAGATTATTTTTAACCCATTCTCTTTTGTGTGGTTCTGCTCTGTCGTCATTAGCAAGAGGAGCAGAAAGAATATTGTACTCGCCTTTAATATCTTTAATGATACCTAATAGTTTATCTGCATTAGGTGTAGGCTTTAGTTTTAACCAAAAATCTTCTGTATCTCTAATCTTTTGTAATGCGGCATCAACATTTTTAATTTGTTTCCAATCTTTGACACCCATCATTTTAGTCCATTCACCAAAGAAGTCTACAAGTACACCGTCCATATCCACATAGATTTCTGAATCGCTTGATAGTTCTTTGCCTTTAAGTTCGTTAAGTTTAGATTCTTTTGCCATCTTAGTTGCAGTTGCATACATAACTGCTTCTGCATCATCACCATAACGCTTTTTAAAATCGTCTTTGGACTTCTTCATGCCTTTAACGTACTTTTCTTTTTTCTTTTCTTCGCCCTTAGTTAATGATCTTTCTTCAACACTTTCAGCCATGCCTAAGTTGAATAGTACGTTAGTCTTTGAACCTTTTACTTTTTTGCTTAATGTTGGCGGACGGCCGTCTTTATCAACTTTGAAACCAAGTTTGCCTGCTTCAATTGGAATCTGATTTACTCCAACATCGGGTGTAGTGTTTACACCTTTAACAATTCTGCCACCAAATTCTGTTAGGATATCTTTGTATCTCATTTCTTTTTACGTCCTCTGAATTGAGGCATACCGCCAGTCATGTGTGGCAAAGTAAACCATAGTTTAAACCAGTCTGGGTCACCAGGCTTAATTCCTTTTTCTCTTTCAATACGTCTTTTTTCAGTACCAGTGATAGATAAGTTTTCGTCAACGGCTTGTAAACCTTTGAAACTGTATTTGCCAACACCTGCTAATTGTTTAAGAGTTTCTAAATCCATTATGCCGCACCACCAAGTATTGTTGATAAGTTATCGAACATCTTTTTAGCATAAGGTTGTGCCGCTTTAGTAACGCCTTTACTAAATGCTTCAAAGTTATTATCCATAACTGCTTGACGCATTTTACTTGCACTCATTCCTGATGCATCATCTGCATCTGGATTACGTGATAATCTTTGAAACTTAATTTCTTCAAAATCGAAAAATCCGTGATCTTTTTTTATGCCGTTGTATTGTTCTAATAATTTACCTAACTTATCTTCACCTTCGAAGAAAGTCACTTTAGAATAACCTCTTGCATACAAATCACTTGCGGCAAACATAATATTTTTAGATAGTTCTATTTTGATATCTGGGAAACTTTTTCTTGCCCAATCTAATTTTTCATTTGGGTTTAGAGGATCTGTTGGAAGTTTTGCGGCTCTGTCTGTTAAGAAAAGAATTGCGTCACCTGGACCTTGTTTAAGTGCTTCAACAAGTAAGCCGTGTCCTGTCGTAGCCGGATTAAGTCTTCCTAAAGCAAAACTAACTTCTTTGCCCGACTGTTCAACAAACAATTCTCTTAACTGCATTAGTACTCACCTTCTTTAAATGCTTCTACTTCCTGTTCATAAATCATTTCTGCAAGTGATTTTCTTTCGTCCATAGTAATAAGATCATTACCACGTTGTGGTAAGTCATATTTTTTAATATAATGATCTACACCTTTATCAATCATAGGTAAAATAATTTCAATCGTTTTATTTTTATCGCCATTATTATAACAGTCTTGACATTTTGCCATAGTAGGGTAGTACATTTGCCTATAGAAAGCAGTATCGTCTCTCATATGACACAATAAGTCACTTGGAACATCATATGAAGGGTTATCTTCTTTATTTAAAATATCATCAAATTTCATATTACCACTTCCTGCAAGACCAATATCTTGCCTTTGTTCTTGGACCTGGATTATCACAGTTATGTCTTGCTCGGAAACTTCTTCTACGTGCAGGGTTAGACTTTTTAATGCTCATTGCTTTACCTTTAACACTTGAGCCACCGTGTCCAAAGTTTACTTTCTTTACGTTGCCTGTTTTAGGATCTTTTACATATACCTTAAACTTCTTAACGTCACCTTGCATAGGCTTACCAAGTTTAACTTTACGTCCTTGGTACTCTGCTTCGTCCATGATGTCATCTTCGTTATACCACATCTCACCGTATGCTTCGTAAAAGTCATCATCGTCATCATATGTTTCGTCAATACTTGCACCAGCAAGTTCTTTAACTCTATCAAGTTCTTTTTGACCCATCTTATCATCGTAGTCATCTTGTGCCGCATCCATTGCATACTCATGATCCGGACCATCTGGTCGAACTACCATTGTAGCAAATTCGTCATCAACTTTAGCATTGCCTTCATATTCTGACTCACCTCTTAATGAGTTAGGATCTACTTTACCGTTAACTACTTTATAGTATAATGTACCATATGCAGTTTCACCGTCATCACCTGTGAATTCAAATTCTGTTTCGTATTCGTCGCCTACTGTTTCACCTACTGATGTTTCGACACCTGCGTAATATTGTAAGCCTGATTCGTTTTCGGCTTCCTTTAGATAATTTCTAAATTTCTTAGTCATGTGAATAACCCTTTATAATACGTATTATAAAGTATTTATCACAGTTTGTCTATACAGAGATTTCGATATCGAACTTAGAAAACCCTAAATCAAACAGTCTATTTGCTATTCTTTCAGCAACAGCATTGGACTCTGCTTCATCTAACTGCTTGTGGGTATCAATAGTAAGCACTGTTTCGCCCTTATCGGACTCATATACTTCATATAGTGCTTCTGATTCTGTTAGTGCTTCGTCTGTGCAGTTTAACACTTGTTCAGCAACAATAGCATCAACATCTTTTTGTTTGCCTTGCCATACAATATTAATAAAATTACTCATACTAACTCCTAATGGTTTAACAAGATGCTGTTAATAGTGCCATCTGTGTAAACTACTTTTGCTCTAACCCATACAAAGTTACCAGTGAAGTTTGCATACTTGCTGGCAGTTTCTTGTGCCGCCGTATATGTATGTACTGCAAACCAGTCAGCATCAGTAGGTGCAGTAGCAAGTGTACCTTGTATAGTAATTGTACCAGTTAACCCGTTAAAGTTATACTGTACAGTGTGTACACCGTCTGCTCTGCTGTAATAACCATCACCTTTGTACTTTTCGCCCGTAATTGTTTGTACGGTGCTGTCTCCCGGGTGGGTATTTGCTGATAAAATTGTTTCACTGTTACTTGGCATACAACTATTTATCTAAATCTATGCTGTAACAGATTCTGTTTTTTTAGAAGGTACTAACTTGATTTTCTTATCTTCAATGTCAATATGTAAATGACCGCCATCTTTTAACTCGCCAAACAATAGTATCTTACTTAAATCACGTTTGATTTCTTTATCAATAGTACGTTGTAACGGTCTTGCACCCATCTTCTTATCAAATCCAACATCTACAAGGTAATCAATAGTGTCGTCTGTAATATCAACAGTAACATTCTTTTCTGAAAGCATATCACGTAATTCAACAAGGAACTTACCAACAATTTTAATCATTGTATTCTTCTCAAGTTTACCAAATGCAATTACACCGTCAAGTCTGTTACGGAATTCAGGAGCAAAAAACTTCTTGAGTTCTGTATCTTCGTATTCTACTTCAAGATCTTCATTGAAGCCGATAGCGTTTTTCTCTGCTTGTTCTGCACCTAAGTTTGTTGTTAAGATTAGAACGGCATTTTTCGCATCGGCTTCTTTACCGTTGCTTCCAGTAACTTTTCCATTATCCATTAATTGTAATAGGATCTGTGATACGTCTGGATGTGCTTTTTCAATCTCATCGAGTAGTAATACACAGTTAGGATGCTCTTGCAATTTTGTAATTAATACACCTGCATTTTCTTCATAGCCAACATATCCAGGAGGTGAACCAATTAGTTTAGCAACTGAATGCTTTTCTTGATACTCTGACATATCAAAACGCACAAGTTCTACACTTAATTCTCTTGCAAGTTGTTTTGCTGTTTCAGTTTTACCTACACCTGTTGGACCCATAAACACAAACGATCCGATTGGTTTATTGTCTGGTTTAAGACCTGCTTGTGCAACAAGTATCTTATCAACAATTTCGTCAATTGCTTTGTCTTGTCCATACACCTGCTTCTTAAGGTTATCTTCAAGATGTGCAAGATTGCTTGATTCTTTTTGTGATACCTGTTCTGGTGGAAGTTTAATTGCTTTTGCAAGTTCGAATTCAATTTCTTCTTTGCCTACAACTTTATCGCCTTCAACTTTTTTAAGATTAAATCTTGAACAAGCAAGATCAATTAAGTCAATTGCTTTGTCCGGCAGTTTTTTATCAGCCATATATTTCACTGAAAGTTTAATTGAAGTATCAATTGCTCCTTCAGTAATTTCTACTTTATGATAGTCTTCATAATACTTTTTAATACCTTGTAAGATTGATTTTGTTGTTGCTTTGTCTGGTTCAGAAACACTAACACGTTGAAAACGTCTCATTAATGCACGATCCTTTTCAAAGTATTTGCGGTATTCTTCCCAAGTAGTTGATGCTACAACTTTAATATCACCTTTACCAAGAGCAGGCTTTAGCATATTAGCAAGATCGTTTGCACTATTAGAGCCACCGCCGGCACCTGCACCATTAATCATGTGTGCTTCGTCAATGAATACAATAGTTTTGCCTTGCTTCTTGATTGCACTCATTACAAGTTTAAATCTTTCTTCAAAGTCACCTCTATATTTAGAACCTGCCAACATAGCACTAATGTCTAAATTATAAACTTTATACTCTTGTAAAAATTCTGGTACTGCTTTGTTAACGATATTCCATGCAAGTCCTTCTGCAATAGCAGTCTTACCTACACCAGGATCACCAACAAGTAATACATTGTTCTTTGCACGTCTACCTAATGCAAGTGCAATACTTTCTAATTCTTCGTTACGTCCGATAACTGGATCTACTTTATTCTTTTCTACTTCTTTGTTTAAGTCTGTTGAAAATTCACGTAATGCTTTTTGTGAAAGCGAACGCATTTCTTCATCTTCGTAAACTGCTTCTAATTCGTTGTTCAAATAATCAGCAAATGTTTCTTTTGTGATACCTGCCTTTTGAATATGATAGTATGACCATGATTTCTTTTCATTCATAATGCTTAAAAATACATCAGTAATTTCAATGTTATGTCTACCACTAAACAACACTTGTGTAAATGCTCTATTCAGTACACGTTCTACAGTTGATGTTTTCTTAGGTTTAAACTTTTTAGAATTCTCTGCAGGCAATGTAATTTCTTGGCATTCGTTTTTTAAATAGTTTTCGATATTCTTTTTAATAAAGTCAGGATCAGCACCAGAGCCTTCTACAATTTTAGAAAACTTGTCACTGCATAACATTGCAAATAAAAGATGCTCAAGTGTCACGTACTCGTGATTCAACTTCTTAGCATCGTTCATTGATTTATCAAATACCGCCTGCAAATCATCACTTGGTTCAACCATACTTTATCATTCCTTTAATTTGTTTCATTAATTTTTCTTGCTTCTTTTTAGCCATATCTATTTTTAATTTACTTACACGGTCAATATAGTTAATACCGTACAAATGATCAAATTCGTGTTGAAAAATTCTTGCATTCCAACCAGTAAACTCTACTATACACTCTTTTCCGCTACTGTCAAGAAACTTAGCCACCAAAGCCACCGCACGTTTTACCTTAAAAAATAATCCTGGAAAACTTAAACAACCTTCTTCACCTATAATTGTTTGCTCTGAAACTTTTTCTATTTTAGGATTAATAACAGCAAATGATTGTCCATCTTTATATCCTTGTAATTCTTTTGGTTCCATAACAAAAATTTGTGCATCTAAATCAACCTGATTGGCACTTAATCCAACACCATGTTCTTTAGTCATGATGTCTACCATTTGCTTTTCAATTTCTATTGCATCTAACTTGTCGAAGTCAAAAGGTTGTACTTGCTTCAATAAAGCCGGATGCGGATGATAAACTAATTTCATTCCTGTATCTTTCTTATTAAGTTGTATTGTTCTTCAGTTAAGTTTCTTGGAATAACTCCGTTTACTTTTAAGTAAACGTTTCCAGAAGCGCCTGAATTATAGTCGGGTAAGCCTTGACCGTGTATGCTTAGAATAGTGCCTGGTTGTGTGCCTCTTGGTACATTAATACTTATAGTTCTTCCTGTCGGAAGTGTAAGATTTGTGGTAGTTCCAAGGATCATTTCAAATATATTAATCTTTGTAACAGCGTGTAAATTTAAACCATCTTGATCATAATTTGGATCACGTTTTATTCTTACTTTTACATTAAGATTACCTCTTGGTATATTAGGAATACTATCGTCACCTAATCCGCCATAACGAATAGTATCTCCATGTCTTGCACCTTTTGGAATATCAATATTTACAGTTTGCTCTTTACCACCGTTAGTTCTAAATGTAGCAATAACACCTTTACCTGTGTACACTTCTCCTAATGTAATATCACAAGCAATAGTAATGTCTCTATTTTGTTGTGGTCTTCTTTGTTGTTGAAATCCTCCACCAAAAAATGTAGAGAATAAATCATTCATGTCACCATTAAATTCAAAGTTTCCTGGACCGAAGCCACCAAACCCCTGCTGTTGGAATCCTGCTTGTTGTGGATCAGCGGTTCCAAACTGATCGTACATCTGTTTCTTTTTTGGATCTGTTAGTGTTTGATATGCTTCGTTAAGTTCTGTAAACTTTTTATGATCACCTCCTTTGTCAGGATGGTGCTTCGCCGCGAGTTTGCGGAATGCGTTTTTAATATCTTTTTCGGAAGCGTCGCGAGAAACGCCTAACAATTCGTAATAATCCATAACAGTATTATATACTTATTTTAGGCGTTTGTCAAGTATTACTTGTCTGACTTTGCTTTTGAACCTGTGTAAAGACCGAACCAAGCCGCGCCAGCACCAACTACAATACTAACTAAACCTGATTGTTCCATTGTAGGATTTGGCAACGCCATATACCAAATTACAACTTTGTATAACAAATAGATATATGTTGTAATAAAGACACGTGGAAAGATTCTCCAACTGTCTACTGCTCTTGCTAAGTGTATTAATTTAGCATATGGATTAACACCTAAGTCTTTTGCTGATGCATCAACTTCTAACTCAAGATTAACTGTCTTTTTATGTTCTGAACTTTGAACTTTTACTTCTGCGTCTGCCATTATTTTTTACCCTCTAATTTTTTAATGCGTGACTCTAACTCGTCTATTTTTTGAGTTACATGGGGATACTTTGTACGCCAAGCATTTGGATCATTTTGGAACCATGTCCAACCCCAACGTACTGCGAGATACTCAAGAAAAGCATCAAACTTTTTTACTGCCCACATTGCCATTTTTGTGTCTTTAAACCAGAACAAAAATGCGGCACCAAATAAAGATCCTGCTAAGGCTGTGTAAATCCACAGTCTATCAGATGCCATTCTTTCAATCATTTCCCACATATAATTTCCCTCTTTTATATGTATATTTATCGATTATTAGATTAGAAAGAACAAGTGACTTCGCCTTTAGGAACTACTGACTCGTTAATTTTTGATAGATCTTCGGGTATTTTATCGACCTCGACTCCAGGTCTGACTGTACAAGTGGATTTACCGTTACTGCAACTACTTAGAATTAGTAGTGTTAGTATTGGAATCACCCTCGTAATAATTTTTATATTCATTAATTATCTGTCTTTGCTTAATCATATAAGCACGGATTTGTGCGAAGTTCTTGGATAAGAACTCGTAGTCTTCATCGCTTAACCCAAACAACACAGGATCTTTGCCTTGTTCTTTCAGTTTAGCAAATACTTCTTCTGCATTATCGCTGTTAATAATAACCCATCTTAATGGCTCCATCTTTGCTGGAGCAGGATGTTCTAAGTTTAGAGGTGCTCTTTTAACTTCTGTTTTAAAGATATCAAGTTTTTGTACAGATGAACATCCAGTTAGTACAACTGCAAATAAACTTACTATTAAAATATTCTTAATCATATGGAACATAATTTGGGTTTGCTAAACTTGGACACTCTGAATTAATCTCAGACTTCTTTGTAGCATTCCTTTCCTTTTCAGTTAATTCTGCTCCCATAGCAATTTCTACACATCTCATTGCTTTGACAGTAGCATTGTTAATTACACGTTCAACTAATTTAGATTTTTCATCAGCCAATTTACCAAGGTCGCGAACTTCACCTTTGCCGTTAATTTTATTGAAACGTTCATCAAGTGCCGCAAATTCTTTTTGAAGTCTTTGATTTGTTTCTTCAAGTGATTTGTTAGCGGCAAGTATTGCAGTAAAATCTTTTTGTTGTTGCTCTATAACAGCCTTTTGATCAGCAACACTTTCTTGTAGTTTTGCATTGTTGGCTTCACTAATAGCAAGATCACTCTTAAGTGTTTTCACATACACAAAACCACCGCCAGCACCTGCTAACATAATTAATACCATTGCTATTTTAATTGAACTAAACATTATCTTCCCTGTTCGCAGACTTTGATGGTAATTGTCTTACCATCGCCGTCCAACATATCTTTGTAAAGAGGTCCTTCGTGGTATTCGTGACCGCAGTTTTTACAACCTACTTGGTCATTGCTAACGCTGACTCTTTCGTCTCGTTTACTCTGCGTGTCCATCCCTTACCAAATGTTTTAAATGTTGCAAGTGACTCATAAAAATCCTGACGAATTTTTTGATATTCTTCAATTGCTTTTGTGATACCGTTTGACTCTACATAACCTTTTGTCATGTTAATTGTATTAGGACCAATCCAACCATCTATTTTTGCTCCAACCATTTGTTGTAACATCTTAGTTGCTCTATGACGTCCACCATTTACGCACATATCAAATACGCATAAATCTAAACCTGCTGGAATATCATCAGCAAGGATAGCATTCCAATAATTCTTTTTGTAAATTGGAGTTACATCTGCTTCTGTTAATGCTTTGATAACATCTTTAGTAACTACTTTACCCATCCAGTCTTCATATGTTTGTTTAGTAACACCTAAGTTTGTTGCTCCGCCTGGATCTTTCGGATGATCAACATATCCTCCTTCGTGATGAAGAATAATTTCTAAACACTTTTTAAAATTGTCGTTTGCCATTGTTTAACCTCTTTTCAAAATTAGACTGTAGTCACCATTTTCAAGTACAAGTTTTTTACCATATTTTGTAATATTATAATCACCCAAGTACTTGCTTAAATAAATGACTTCAGCGAAACCATTAATATCTAATGCTTCATTGATATTTACCTGATCAGTTCGACTAAAATCGACAACTTTGAATGTAATTGGATCCATAAATGTATTTTTAATACGTAACGTGTCTTCGTTAATCATGTCCACTTGTTCAGCATAACTTTTGTTGAAAAAGTTCTTGTAGTTATCCATGTTGTTTTCATTTACTCGAATATCGTAAGCATCTTTATCTGTTGGAATCATTTCTGCTAAATTAGAATCCGTTGCATCATGACTTCTAAAACTCTTATAGTATCTAAACTTCATACTATCTAAACCTGCAATTTTAGTAATGCCATCTACCATTTCATAAATTTGTGTAGGTGAATCTTTTCCGCGTTCAATTTCTACAAATACTTTGTACATTCCGTCGGTTTGTTCACCTGATGTTGCGTCTGCATCAAGCACAAAAGGATAACCTTTTTCTAAAAAATTTTCAAGGTCTTTTGCACTTGCTTCGTTCTTAGTTGAAAAACTCAAAACGACTATGTCGCTGTCACTACCCATTTTAGATTTAAAAGAATCAATTTCAAAAATATGATCTACTAAGTCTTTAAGATCGTCTTTTCTTAACCCCATTACATTGCTCCTTCTGGTGCTGTTGCTTCTGCACCTGCTCCAACGCCTGCTTCAACTCCTGCTTCTGCTGGTTGTGCTTCTGGGGTAGCACCTGGTGTTTGTCCTGGCTCAGTGTTAAGATCAATCATTTCATTGTATCCACTATAAATGTCTACAATTAATTTTTTAGGCATCATAATTTCAACTACCCAAATTTCTTCGCGATCTAATTTACCCTTTTTAGTGCCTGGACGTATATCATCTGGTGTTTTGATTTTACGTGGTTTTAGAATATAATCTTTTTTATATGTAACTTTACAATCGTAATCAAGTAGTCTTTTGCCTCCCATAGGATCTGGCATCTTATCTCTTGGCCACATAAATGAGCAAATTACCCAGTGTCTTTTAATATTAGGGCCTGAAACTATTTCGCCATCTTCCCAGTTATCGTAGACATACAAATCAAGTTCGTCAAGCACTCTTTCAAAGTCTTTTAGAACCGTAAATGCAGTATCACTCTCGTAAATACCCTGAACATTTTTGATTACTTCTAATACATCTTTCATAGTGAATATCCAATCTTATACACTTATTTATCCGGTTAGCATTTATAACAGTGTAGTTTTATCACGAGTAAAACGTACTAAATATTTGTGTAGGACGCATTCATAACGTCCAGGCGTTAAGGATGCAGTTTTACTTGTTTAATCCATAAAGGAGGACTGCATGGGTGCAAAAAGAAGTGCTCGTAGGAGCAAAAACTACAATAGCAATATTGTAGAATTCAACAAATTTCTTCCCCAGAAGAAAAAAGAAGTCAAAATCATTCCGAGAAACATTAATCAAGAAACTTATATGCTACAACTGTTAGACCCAAAGAAAGACATAGTCTTTGGCATTGGGCCGGC
>Ga0075475_10001395_pt1 | contig 12000 bp, 5 predicted proteins | sample DEB08_DNA_10_FD_76342 | JGI IMG/M metagenome (GOLD analysis project Ga0075475, IMG submission 76342) | Aqueous microbial communities from the Delaware River and Bay under freshwater to marine salinity gradient to study organic matter... | ecosystem: Environmental > Aquatic > Marine > Coastal ... | reverse complement strand
GATCATAGAGTAGAGCCTCAACTCGGTCTTTCTCAATATCAGTAAGAGTTGTTTGAGTCAGATCCAAAGGACGAATTGAAATGTTGACCTCACCAAAGTTTGGTATATCGTTGTCTTGTCCACCCCAAACTGCAACGTCTTTTACGTTGCTGATATTTTGTTTGATCAGAGTCTTATAATCTTCGGCGGTGACAGCGCGATTCTGTGAAATAAAAGTAAGAGGAGCATTGTACTTAATACTAGTAAGTGATTCCTTTTCTTCTCCACCTTGAGATTTTAGAACAAGCGTTGGAGTTCCAGTACCATCAATTATATCATTTGAACCACTCGCATAACTAAAAATCGTTGCACCATTTGCCGGAGCTCCGGCGGTTGTAAGATAATCCAATCGAACAACGTCTAAAGGACTTAGACTTTTACCAAGAACACCATCACCGAATGTTACATCGTAATATCCCTCTCCATTTTCATTGAGGAAGTATATCTTACTTGTATCGTCAATGTTGGTGAAAGTCTCAAACTTTGTGTAAGTATCAGGTGTTGCGGTTGTGAGAGTTGGAAAAACCTGAACTCTGAGAGTTGAAGTATCTACATCACTGTGATTAATCACAAACTTTTGATAAGAACTATTATCAACAACGTAATCGGCGGTACGACGAATTCCCTGATAAATCTTGAGGTTTTCAAAAACAAACTTATTTGTGTCACTCAATCTAACTGTTGTATCGGAAATCGTTTGAAAGGTATATGTTACATTATCAATAGTTGATGTGAACTTTGTTCCTCTTGGAAGTGTATATCCATCGGCACTGCTTTCTTCTTGTTTTGTGAATGTGATATTGATTGTTGCAACCGAAGCCGTTTTGCTCGTGGGTGTATATCCCAAAAGTTTTGCCCTCGAAACAACATTGGCTCTTAACTGTGCGGAATCCAAGAAGGATTCATTCATCGCCATGTGGGCATTGACAGCATTGTAATGTGTATTGTACGCAAGAACGTCAAGAAGAGAACTTAGTCCGGACCCCTCGAAATCCCAATCTTTAAACACACTTCCGGTTCGTTTAAAATGGTTCTTAAGATTTGTCTTTATCTGATCAAAGTCAAGTTCTGTTGTATTAAATTGAGCCATGTTATCTGAGTCTTTGTAAGTTAAAAGATACTTCGGTTTCGAGTTGTAAGAATATAACGTTGAACATAATGGTTACAACAAAGGCGTTCGCGTCTATGTTGTCAAAAACTTCGACTTTAACACCATTCACTCGTGGTTCATAGTTTTTCAGAACTTCTTTAATCTCGTCTCGTATTTCAATTGCGGTAAATTTGTCGGCTGGTTCAAAAAGTTTTGATGTTACATTTCCACCGATTTCGGGATGAAAGGGTTTTTCGAAAAAGTTAGTAAGAACAAGATTCTTTACAGATTGTTTAACTGCATCGATATCTTTAAGAGGTGTGATATCATCAAGATTGGGATGAATGGGAAACAATAGATTCAAATCCGAATAAACAGAATTCGTAGCAACATTTGATGATTTTACGAAAACACCGTTGTCATACCTATTCTTATCTATAATCGCCATATTCTCTATTTATATAATTTACTCAGGAGAATTGTTATTCCAAGGAAAACTATTAGAAGTGTAACTCTTTTTCGTCGTTCTCTTTCTTATAATAGATGAACTTATGGAATTCTGAATTTCCTCTCTCCATATCGCATCATTGTCAAATTTTCGTCTAGCAATTGCAATTACTTGTTCTTCGGTAAGATCACAATTGCATGCCAATTCATCCGCTGGACACGTTACTGACCAATCGTAGGATGCAGTTTCCGCTGGACTTTCATCGTTGGTTCCTACTATCGAATAGTAAATTCTTTCGACTATTTCACAATCCGAGCCCGGATCTTTTTTAGATATGATTTTATTGATTCTGAATGTGTATGTCATTGTTTATAATGTTTGTCCCGAAGTGTTCTGCCATAGAGTGACATCTTCGGAATAGTGGTTAAGTATTTTGTCCTTTATGTCGGAGTAAGGTTCAATCCAATTTTCTACAGAAGGTTTTGGATCCGATAGTGAAAGCGTATTCATTAGACCTGATTTGAACTTAGGGTATTCTGATAAACATGTTCCTCCCAAAGTTGTGATGAGATTATTCATTTCGGTTTCATAGTTTTCGAAAAGAAGAGGTGTAACTATCAATTCATTGTTATACTTGAAGTAGTCAATCTGTTTTCGAAACACCAATCCTTTCGCGAAATCATCTGAATTAACAAAATTGTGAAAATTTGAAATGGTAAGAGGAATGATTCGACTCCAAGAAAATAAGTAACCACTGATAATTCTCTTAAGTGGATTTCTTATGAAAGCATAATGGTTGAAACTTTGTATCTGTTCTGTAGTCAGATAATTTAAAAATCCCCAACTGTTCTCATCCGTAAGATCATCAAGTGTAGAGTGAGCTAGTGGTATTTGATTGAATGTATTATTACTTGCTTTTTCGGTTTGCAGATCAATCAGAACCTGTTCATCGTCAGTAAAAATCGCATCAGTACCATTTGCTCGAGCATCAATTTTTTTATTTCTAATGCTTTGAATCAATGACAATCTTTGATTAAAAAAAGAAACATAATCATCGATATTAATAGGTGAAAGATTTGCGTCATCAACACCCGTGGAACGATCTCCTTCACCAAAACAGCCAGGCGAAAATCGAATGGATGACTGTAGAGTTGTACTTCCAGTTTTTGGAACACGAAGAATTGTGCTATTCTTAGAATATAATATGATCATGGTGTTATCCAAACTAGGCAGGTTGATGTGGATACTGGATCCTCGAACGGTCCAAATTCTTCGCCCGCATCCGTGGTGGTCCAATTGTAATAACGATAGGTAGGATCACCACCCCTTGTGGTTGTACCCTGATTTGCTGATGCGTAAGCGTAAGCATTACCATTGACAGTAATTGAACGAAAGGTTGGAGCATTCGTATTTGTCAAAGTCATCCAAAGTTTAGGTGCTTCTCCAGGCGCTCCATCTATATCACTTCCAGCTTTCCAAAACAGTCCACTGATTGTAGCAGAAACGGAATTGTTTCCTGTGAAGGTAACGTCAGTCATGGAACCAAAAGAATTATCGGCATCTATTAAATTGTAATTATAAACAGTTCTCGGTAGTCCGGTTGGAGCTGGAGAAGGATAAATTAATACATCAAAATATGAAGTATCGTAGAATCCAAGGATTGGAGTGCTGTATGCTGGCTGATAAAATGGCACGCCTTTTCCATTATAATATAAAGCTTGTGTTAGAATATAAGTTTCCTCAACAGTCATTGTCGAGTTCAATAGAGGTGTTCCGCTTCCATAATAAAAATCCGAAAAAGCAAGACTATTATCATTACCGATTGTTTTATAACCAGTGACTCTTTTATCAACATACTCATTGATAGAGATTGGATTAGATCCTCCAAACTCTGTTTGAATATCACTTAAACTTATCTGTCCACTGCCTTGAAGTGCCATTACTTACTCATCTCATCCAATTTTTTCTGAAGATTCTCAATCTGTTCCTGTTGTTCCTTTATTGCTTCGACAAGAAGTGGTACGATCTTTGCGTAGTCCAATGTCTTATATTTATCATCGACTGGAGCGGGTTTGATAACTTCGGGTAACACCTTCTCAACCTCCTGAGCGGAAAGACCGACCTGTCGTTTCTCGGTATCAAATCCAAGATCTTTTGCAGTATCATTGAATTTGTAGATAAATCCATTTAAACTACAAACCTTTTCAACCGCATTGTCTATTGTATCAACACGAGTCTTCAGTCTTTCATCCGAAACAAAGGCTACTATATCACCAGTACAGTAAAGATTAGTAGATGCGCCCCCAGCTTGATCGCGAAATGTATGAAGCGATGCATCGTAATATGCACGATTTTGTAAGGCCGGAGTTACCGAATAACTAGGCCCAAAAAGCAGAATGTTTGCTCCGCTTCCATTGCCGCCATGCATCTGAAGTATTGAGGTATCAACACTTCTTCGAATATACCCTCCGTCTGCATAGATTATTCCGGTGAAATGACCCGTTCCATTGACATCTAAAGTATAACTTGAGCCGGGTACCGTTGTACTGGATTCTCCATATCCCAAATTGAGAGAATGTGCAATAGAGGCTTTACCCAGAGTTGTTAAGGACATGGCGCCCTGAGCGTCACTATGAGAGGAATCTCCCCACCACCAACCTCTATTGTCGGTATTACTCATTTGAAATGACATAGCGTAGTCTGTGGATGAGGCTCCACCAAGACCACCAAAGGAATATCCAGTTTTAAAACCAATGTTGTATGGTGATGTCGTCCAAAGACGAATCTTATCTCGGGTTTGACTAGCTGTACCCTCCGATATTAAATTATAATACAATGTTCCCGTTGTTCCACCGGCATATACATCACTGTCAAACGTTGCATCACCGACAACTCCAAGCGTTCCATTTACATCAAGCTTGTAAGAAGGATTGTCAGTTCCAATTCCGACTTGTGCCTCATGCGTGATCCGCATAACCTCACTATCGCCGTAGGATAGATTATAGGCGTAAGCTCGACCAGTTGATCCAGTTCTGAACACTAAATCGGTAGCCATGTTATTCGCGTCAGTGAAAGTTTCATCTGCCTCAGCACAAATACTTGCAGTTAAGAGAATGTCTGATTCGGGAGCAGAACTCGCCCCATGTCCTGCACCGAAGTAAATCGATCCAATGTCATTGCTGTTTACTATTTGAACACCTGTCGCAAACCGAGTAAGAGCTATACCACCAGCGCAAACTGAAGAGTTGTTTGCGTCGGATCTTTGTCCTCTAACTTCTATGAATGGACTTGGGGTGCTTGGGGTGTCATTTCTCAGTAAAATACCTGCTCCATTAGTGTGATCAACTTGCAATGGAACAGTCGGCGACGTAGTGCCTATGCCTAAATTAGAACTCTTACCATAAAGCGTTGGACCACCAGAGCCAAGTTTCAGTCCACCTTCTGCGGTATTACTTGTACCATATAATGCCCCAATGTTTGCAACATCAATATCAACCAGTTTACTATCGTTTCCGATGTAGAAAGCATCACCACTATATGTACCTGCCGCACCCTGAATGGCTCCATTGACTTCAAGTGCATGAGTGCCGGATTCCTTTCCAATACCAACTTTTCCATCTGAACCGAAGTGTGCAACTAGGGTATCGTATGTTGAATCGGTCTGGTAGTTTCCTCCACCAGATATAATAGAGAATGAGTCACCTGCGTCGTTTTCTCTAAGTCCTACAACAAGATGAGCATTTGCAGGTCCCTCCATTATCATACCAGTAGTTGAACCACTTATCAATCCATCAATATCTGAACTCGTTGTCCATCCCCTGATGTCCATGTCCTTTACTCGTAAACTTGTAGTAAATAGACCCGTTCCATTTACATCGAGCTTGTATGATCCGGTTGGAGAACGACCTATACCTACTCTATTGTAAAAATATGCATCACCATCCGCCTCAAGATCTAAGAACCTTACGGTGTTATCGTCATCAGACCTAAATATAAACTGTTCGAAGGTGAAAGTAGCTCCGCCGGTCATTTCCCCTTGGTTCGCATCCTTTATTTCAAAACGACCATCGGTATTACCTGCTCCAACACCTCCATCCGCAGTTCGAGTAGTAATAATTGCAGCTAGGGAATGATTCGCCGCCGAACTAAGCGTACCAGTATACAATCTTAGTGAAACATTAGACTCATTTGATGTAGTGGTAGCTTGATTTGAGAAATCGTAGAATATAGCGCCGGGTATTGTTGAATTCCCCTGAACTTCAAATGTTCCAGCAACACCAAGATTACTTACACCCTTTAAGTCCAATTTTCCCTTTGATCCATCAAAACGAAGTTGATGTTCATCATCACCTATGATGAAATCATAACTTCCTGAACCGGCCGGTGAATCATCTGGTCCGATGTAAAAACCCGTGTTAAGTGTTGATGCTGTTTCGGAGTGTGGTAAAGGAGAATCTAATGGAGAGTTGATGTTAATATAATCTCTAGGACCGTCCTTACCACCCTTCAAAGATCCCCGAGAGGTTACATTATTGAACTCGGCGTCTCCAGTATCTCTTTGAATCTGCCAACCAGATGTACCAGCAACATAATTGTCCGATTGAATGTTAGCTCCAAAATTAATGCTTCCAGTTGGAGTAGCAAAACTTGGTGTACCAGTTCCTCCACCAGCGCTGGTTTCCGTTACATCATAACGACTACTCCAATATTTTGTTGTTGTGTCTGAAATTATAACTTCAACCGGAGTGGTTTGCCAGTTCGATGTCAAACCAGTAAAGGATCGAGTGCTAAAATTATAACTAGTGGCACTTGGAGCGCCTGGATTTGATGCTGATGCTACAGTATAGTAAACCAATCCACTAACATTTTGTTTACCATCAGCGCCTGTGCCATCTGCGCCATCTGTTCGCTGTGCGTAAATAACAGGTGTTGACCAAGTTGTAGTTGCTGCCGTTTGTTCAGGAGATCCTGTAAATAATCCTACAGAAAGATAAACTTTATCACCATCTGCTGATAAACTTGGAACACTCGTACTCCAAGAAGTTGGAGCAGTTAATGTGTTTGTTGTAAAATTATAACTTCCACCTGTTGGGGTTGAAACTGAAGAAGCCTTTATATAAATTGCTACTTCTGCAACTGCTGTTCCCTCTACTTGAAATACTGTTCCCCAAGTAAATGTGCTAGCACCAACTGCCTTTGTTCCTTTAACTGCCCATAATATATCTGTTCCAGCAGGAGGAGAGTCATACCATCCGGAGGGCACACCGGAGGAGTTTGCAGGAGTAGAAGGTTTGGAAGATGCTCTTTGAAATACAATATTTGTACTACCACCCTCTTCACCAGATGCACCAGTAAGAGATTTTGAAAGAGATTGTGTCCGTGTAAATGTTTCCTCGGTTCCATCAGCTCTTTTAACCGTAACATCATAAATGATTTGTTCCTCGTCATTAACCATGTTACTATGAGCAGCAAACACTCTCGTATTTCCACCAGTAGTAGAAGCAGAACCAATTGTAATATCGCTAGTCGGACTAGTATCAGCACTTATTCGATATGTACTTGAACCATACGGAACAGTATCATCATAATCCAATTGTGTACTACCTTCAAATACACTAAAACTTGTACCAGAGTTAGGATAATCGATTGATGGAGAATCTCCGAGAGGACCGGTTCTTATACTGTGAGATTCATTGCTCATTGCGATAGTGATCGCGCTTGAACCTGGCTGTAATCCAAAGATCGTAAATTGATCTCTTGCAACTATAGTTCCATCCACTGCTCCCTCTCGAATTTCACATTCGATCTTATCGGGCATATTTGCAATATCCGCCTGAGGCGTGTAGCTATAAGTGTTACCTGTGCCGGGGCCCTGTACCGAAGAGTCGTTTTTAAAGAATTCATAGTAGACTGTTCCGGTAGTGTTTCGAGCAATAGCGGTAACTGTGGTAGATGAAGGCGTAGGATTCGCACCACTTGTACTGTAATTGAATAACTGATCTCCCGCACTTAAAGTTACAGTTCTACCATTTGCACCATCCGCACCATCCGCACCATCTGCGCCATCTACGCCATCTACGCCAGCTGTACCTTCAATCGACTTAGATATAGAATAATCGGATGTAATAGTAACATCGCTTGAAGCTCCAGCGGTTGCGGCTGGTATAACTGCTTGAAATGTTGCAGTACCTTGATTGGCACTCATCGATGAAACAGTATATACACCAGTTGATGCTCCAATCGAAACATCAACACCCGTTTCAGAACTCACCGAAAATGTACAACTCGTGGTAACATCAGTGTTACCAACAAATACTTTGTAAGTTCCACCAGCACCTGTAAATGAGGACACCGTTCCGGAACTATCCGCTACTACGACGTGTGCGGCATTTGTCAGAAATCCAATGACCGCATCTGATCCACTCTGTACGGCGTAAATTGATACGGAATCAATTGCAACTGGTCCTTCGGCGATTGGTGAATTTCCTTCGTATACCTTTACCTTTACAGTAACAGATTTACCAATAGCAGGTTCGTCACCATCCGCCAGTGTAAACGTTGATGTTGTGCTAATGGCCTGTTTTTCAACGTCGCCGGATCCATCAAGTTTATTTACGTAAAATTCGTAATAAGGATTTGTGATACTCTGAATTTCGGTAGTAAATCCAACTGTAGTTTCGGGTGATTCATCTCCGGCTGTCGCATAAGGAATAACATGTGTGTCTGCAATCAATTTGACCGCAGCGGCGTCAGTACCATTCGTGCCATCTGTACCACTTTTGGATTTACTAAAAGTTTGATTCTTTGTGACTGAAAAGGCATCACCATTTCCTCTTGTTCCGGAAATTGTATATACGATTGTGCTATTATCAATTCCATCGTTTACTCCATTATGATCTGCAACCAAAGCTTTATATCCCTCCGGCGAATTGACCGGAGGAGAATCATACTCACTAATCGAACCGGGCGTTATGTTTGTACCTGATGCTGATACAGTAAATGTTCCATTCGAAGTTCCTACTCCATCATAATCAAGTTCTGTTGCACCTTCGTAAACCTCAATTCTTGTTCCACTTCCGTCATAAGACGATACTGCTCCACTTGAATTTGCCGGAAAAACATGTGAATCATTGTTGAGAAAAACTCCAATGTTTCCCGATCCTTCTTTAACGGATGCGATTGTGGTCGAATCAAATGCGATTTCAACAGTATCTGCACTTGCCTCTGCAACACCGACTCGAATTGTTTTAGGTGTAGACGAGTAATCAGCCGGAACAGAAAAACTAAAAGTGTCACTGTCTCCAGTTCCATCTGTATAAACGGTTTCATCTGTAATTCCATCGCCCGTAAATTTGAAATACGGATCAACAAAATTTTGAGCAGTTGCAGTAAGAGTAATTGTTGAGGCTGGAATTGGATTCTTTCCACTTTGATCGTACTCAATCACATAGTCGTCAGCCGTGAGTCTTACGGTTTTTGCATCATTTCCGTCCTCTCCATCCTCTCCCCTTTCGGACTTGTTTAAGGTCTGAGTTCTCGTAAAGGTTGTTTCGGTACCATCAGCTCTTTTAACAGTAACTTCATAAACGATTTGGTCATCACCATTGACCATATTACTGTGATCACCAATGATTCGAGTTTTTCCGTTTGCAGCTGTTGATGCAGAACCAATTGTAATATCGCTAGTTGGACTAATATCAGCGCTTATTCGAAAAGATCCATTATCATACTTATCATACGGAGGAGAATTATCGTAATCCAATTGTACATTTCCCTCAAATACATCAAAGGTTGTACCAGAGCCCGGATAACTAGCGGATGGAGAATCTCCAAGAGGACCAGTTCTTATACTATGGGCCTCATTAGACATTGCAATAGTGATCGCACTTGAACCTGGCTGTAATCCAAAGATTGTGAATTGATCTCTGGCTACAATAGATGGAGGACTATTGATACCTTCGCGAACCTCAACTTCAATCTTATCAGGCATATCTGCGATATCCGCCTGAGCAGTATAATTGTAGGTATTAGATGTATTCGGACCCTGTACCGAAGAGTCGTCTACAAAGAATTCATAATAAAGTGTTGCGGAAGTATTGCGAGCAGTAGCGGTAATGACGGTCGTGTTGTTACCAGAGTTTTTGCCAGTGGGATTTGCACCATTCGTATCGTAGTCGAATAACTGATCTCCGGCACTCAAAGTTACAGTTCTACCATCTGTACCATCTGCACCCTCTCCACCTTGAATGGATTTTGCCAAGGATTGTTTCTTTGTGAAAGTTCTTTCTACACCTTCATCATTCTTAACTGTGATAGTATACTCAATTGAAGCACTATCGGCAGTCATATTGCTATGATCACCGTATCTCCTTACATATCCAGTTTGAGGAGAATAAAGATCTAAGGGTGATGTATCTGTAACAGTAGTTGGTGTGGATACCGTAACATTTGTTCCAACCGCACTTACACGATACGTTGAGTTTGGATAGGGAGCAATACCATCGTATCCCAATTGATTTGTTCCCTCATAAACCTCAATATCTGTTCCGGAATCGGTGTAAGTAACTGTTCCACTATTTGTTGTTGGAAGAGTGTGAGCTTCATTGCTCAGAATAATCGTAATGGCGTCGGATCCTTGTTTCAAAGGAAAGATGACGATTTGATCGCGAGCAAGAATTGGGTTTGACGCTCCACCTTCTCTTATCTGACATTCAACCTTCTTAGGAGATCCAATTGTTGTTGGAGATGCGATAGTAATCTGAGCGGCAAAAGGAGAATCATTTCCGGCAGCAGTAGGAGCACCCTGTGACACATCATCAATAAAGAACTCAAAGTAAACATCTGAGGATTCAGATGCATTTACAGCTTCTGCAAAAACTGTTACGCTTGTGGGATCTGGTGTTGTTCCATCCTTATTATACTCAATAGACTGATCGGATGCAGTCAGTATTACACCTCTCGCCGCAGTTCCGGCAGCACCATCCGAACCGGCAGCACCTTCTTGTATTAATATCCAATCAATACGAAAAGAAAATGTATTGTCCGTACCACCTGCATCAGTGTATATGAAATTTCCAGTTACGTTTGGATTTGTGTTTCCGTCAGTATGTGTCGCAAAACCTAGTGATGGTTTTGATACTCCGGTGTCTTCAGTACCACCAGAAAAAGTAAGACCAGTGGATTCGTCATATCGCCAAGTATTATTTGCTTTGGTTGCCGAATATGAAATTAAACTTAGATTGAAAATAACTTCAGGTGTAATAGTCTTACCCACTGGATCCCAATCATCTGCGGCTGCGTTTACACTATCATAATACGGAATAACTCGAAACTCAATCGAACCAAGTGATCCAATTGCTCCAACACTTTGAAAGTTACAATCACCATTAGCGTCAATTGTAATTACTTGACCACTTGAACCGGCGACTCTTGGTAAAGTGTATGCCGAAGTATTTGGTGAGTTCAACTCATCGAAATAACCAACTCTTTGTGGTGAATCGTCTGTTACTTTTAAATCAGGCATAACTTATTAAATAGGTTTCGTAGTGATACCCGGCTTGACACCAGCACTATCACGGTGTTTGTGACCGACAAGACTGATTCCCTTTGCAATCACATCAACTGTGGCAGTGATCGTTCCGGTTACATCAACATTGTTATTGATTTTGGTCCCTTCGGTGGCAGTTATATCTTGAATTCCGGTAATGCTCATTGTTTGACCTTCACCAACGGTAATTGTTTGATTAGTACCTACACTAACTTCCTGTTTTGTTCCAACGGTAACTTTCATTTCTTTCCCCACGTCTAATGTGTAATTTTCGGAAACCTTTGTGTTCATATTACCATCAACATTTAGATTGAGGTTTCCTTTAATATATATATTCTTATTCTTAATAACCACCTCATAAGAGTCACCAATTATCACAACGGATCGATCACCGGCCGCATTGACCTCATCATACGATCCAGACTTATGAAAGACCGAGATTCTTTCTTTTCCGCTCGTATCATCAAACTCTACAACGTGGCCAGACTCGCTCTGATAGACATGATTGTCTGGATAGATTGGTACTATATTACTCGCCGGATCCTGCAATGACCATGATTCAGCATCAGCCGTGCTAATTGTTGATACCGTATTACGCGAGGATTGTTTACTCTTATAAACTGCGGAATCCTTGTAATCCTTTCGAGCTGGCTGAGGAGTATCGGGTTTTTTCAAAGAATCTTCTAATGGATAAACTCGATCCGGATCGGAAAATCCCTGAGAGTATTCCGGCCGAGATTCAAACATCGATGGAATGGATCCCATGATAACCGGATCCTGCACATTTCTACCATCACGAAAGAAACCGATCACCCACGAACCTTGAACAAGACCAGTGGCGGATTGACCTATACCAGATGTCGAAGCCGAAGTAAC
>Ga0075475_10001389_pt1 | contig 12023 bp, 13 predicted proteins | sample DEB08_DNA_10_FD_76342 | JGI IMG/M metagenome (GOLD analysis project Ga0075475, IMG submission 76342) | Aqueous microbial communities from the Delaware River and Bay under freshwater to marine salinity gradient to study organic matter... | ecosystem: Environmental > Aquatic > Marine > Coastal ... | reverse complement strand
TGTATTTCAGAGTTATTGTTATGATCCAATGGAGTTGGTTGGTATATATTCTAATGAGGAGGCAGCGTTATTGGAGGTGGAGAGTATAGAGAGTGAGAGTAGTGATAATGTGTATCGTGCTTTTGTGAGAGTGATGGATGTGAAGGATAGGTGGTAGTATGATCGAGTTTGAAGTGAGTAGGAAGGACGAGGCTAGTATGTTTTCGTTTGATTATATTGAGAGGAGTAAGTGGATTATGCAGTATGTTGATAGTTTGCGGTTTGTTGGTGGTAAGGTTAGGTGTCATGTGATGATGGAACATGATGAGGTGTTCAAAGAGGAGATGGCACATAGGGGATTTGAAGTTAGAGAGGTAAGTTATGAGTAGATCGTATAAGAGAAGGAAGAAAACGAGAGAGATAGGTGATTTGACGTATCCCTCTGGAGGTGGTAGGATAAGCAGGAATGCTTATAAGGCTATGTTGAAGAGGCAGAAGAAGTTGAATCCAGAGTTGGAAGGCTTGGAAGAGGACTATGGTGCGTTTATTGAGATTGGGAATAAGATAGCGAGAGGTATTCAGAATAATGATTAGGAGACTATTACAAAGTTTTATTGATGCTGAGCTTATTGAGGAGAATATCAATCTGAGGCTTGATATTGAGAATTTAAGGGAAGATTGTGAACATTGGGAAAGACAAGCTGATTTATGGAAGGCTAAGTGTAGTAAGCATAATAAACTTTATACTGATACGAAGAAGCAATTGGCTATTAAGAATAAGGTGATTGAGGACTATAAGAAAAGGACTCAAACTACTCTTAATGATGCGATAAGCCAAACGAATTATCCTATGGATGGGATGTACGACGAGCAAGGTAAATATATTGGGGAACAGTAATCACATATTAAAGACGAGTAAGTCTGGAGATACTTACTCTATTTATGGAAGGACTTTTGATGTTAGGGAGATAAGTCCTTTGCAGTTAGAGTTGTTTGCGTGGAGAGAGAAGTTGGGTGAGAATGATGGGTTTGTTAATCCTGAGTATCACTTTAGGCAGGCGTTTGCTTTGATGTATCCCAAGTTCAAGATGCACAAGTGGGTGGACATGGAGATTGAGGCGTATTGCAATTACAAGGTGATAAATGTGATTGGTCATACGAGAGCGAGTAAGACCTTTACTTTCGCTTATATTGTGTATTTGGACTATTGTGCGAATCCATTTGAGACAATGATAAGTTTGGCAACTGTGACGTTTTCGGGATTGAGGACTCGTATGTGGAGTGATTTGATGAGTGCGGTTGAGCAGTCTAGGATACCATCTACGATGTTTAAGATTACGAGTAGTAGTGCTGATATGAGTATTACGAATGCACCTGAGAAGGGTTTGACTAGGGAACAGAACTTGGCTAGGCAGAAGTTTATGATTCAAGGGTTGGCTGTGTCGAAACAGAAGGATAGTGCTGCTAGAATACAGGGTATGCACGCACCTAGGAGAATTGTGGTATTGGATGAGGCTCAGGGCTTGCCAGATGCGATATATGATGCTGAGAAGAATGCTCAGTCTGCTCCGTATGGTAAATTTATTAGATTGGCAAATCCAGAGGATAGGTATTCTGTGTTTGGTCGAGAGTGTGAGCCAAAGACAGGTTGGGATACTGTGCATGATACTGATTTAGCATGGCCGACAAAGCAGAAGGACAGTATTTGTCTACACTTAGATGGTTTCCAATGCCATAATATGGAGTTGCACTACAAGAAAGAGCGAGGCGAGATCACTAAGGAGGAATATGAGAAGAATTTATTACCCTTTCAGCCTACAGCAGAGTATTTCTTGGGGTTAGATCCAGATTCGATAACATATTGGAAGTTTGGTAAGGGATATTTCCCACCTGATGGGCTGATTACTAAGGTATTTAATGATATGTTTTTAGCTTCTGCTGCTCATGATAATGAGAGTTTTGTGTATGGTGGGACAGCTATTGCGTGTTTAGACCCTGCGTTTGAGCATGATGATTGTGTGCTTCAGATATTTGAGTATGGGAAGAAGCGTAATGGGCAATGGCACGTGAATTGTTTGAGTAGTCACAAGATTGTGCCTAAGATTGGTGGGTTTGGTGGTTCCAAGCCGAAGGATTATCAGATTGCTAAGCAGGTTACTGATATATGTAAGGCAAATGGGATAAGACCAGAGAATTTTATAATGGATAAGTCTGGAAATGGTAGAGGTGTGTATGCCATTATGCAAGTTGAGTGGGATGGTTCTATTGAGGGATGTGAATTTGGTGGTAAGGCTACTAAGAGGCTACTGAGAGAGGGTGACGACCAGCCTTGTAATGAGAAGTATGCTTATTTTGTTGATGAGTTGTGGTTTCGTGCAGCAGAATGGATGAGATATGGCGATGTTACAGGGTTGAACAACTTGGATAATGAGACAAAGGACGATTTGAGTAGTCGTTTGTATAATCAGAAGTCTAAGGATAATGACCTATTGAGGGTAGAGAGTAAGAAGGATATGAAGTCTCGCATTGGGAAATCACCTGACTTTGGTGATGCTTTTTGTTTATTTGCTGAGTTACTAGCACGTAAGGGGATAATACCTGGTTTAAAGAACACCGATGGAGAGAGAATAAAGTCGAGTAATAAGTCTGCACTTGAGAGAGCGAGAAAAGTGAACGCTATATATGAAGATAGTTTCTCAAGTGCAGCTTTTTAATTTGTTGTTGCAAAAAAGAGTTAATGTAATAATTATATTGTTTTATGATAAAGATAAAGAAAAGAAATTTAGTTCCTCCTGGGGGTTGGAAGTTTAAAGATCCTGATTCTGGTTTCTGGCTTGAGGGCAGAAGTATCGAGCAACTGGTTTCTAATGTTATCTTGAGTCGTAAAAAGAATGGATATACTGGCTCTTTTGATATTGAAGAGACTGAGCAAGAGGTATTAAAGCAGATTTGTTCTATTATTGGTGAGCCTCATTGTAAGTCAGATGAGGAGATTGTCATATATGAGGACAAAACAGGAATTTTCAAGTTAGATAAGATCACTTCTATTGCTAGTGCAGCTTTAGAGATGGCTAAGGGTGAATCGTTGGTAGATGCTAAAGAGTTGGCACGTAGACAAGCGATATGTAATAAGTGTTTTCTTAATAGACCTGCTAGGGGATGTGCTTGTGCAACGGTTTATAAAATGATAAATGCTGCAATTCCAGACAATCGTAGGGATGAGAATCTTGAGATGTGTGGTGCTTGTGGTTGTATGATAAATGCTAAAATACAATTACCTATGTCTGCGGTTAATGCAGCGAATAAAGGATCTAATAATAAATATCCTTCTCATTGTTGGCAATTGGATGAATCCAAAGAGATTGATACTCCTACAGAAGTTAATGAAGTTGTGGAGCCAATTGAAGAAGAAACCCCTAAACCAGTTGTTAAGAAAAAAGTTAAGGCTAAGAAAAAAGTAGCTAAGAAAAAGGCTGAATAATGGATGGAACTAGCGATTATACAGATGATAATGGAATCATCAAAATTAAGGATGTTGGAGTCGCTAGGACTTTATTTAGACGATATTGGGAAGAGGGAGAGTTAAGAAGAAGGAACTATACCAAGGTAAGGAACCAATTAGAGGGTGGCTTACCTTATAGTCCTGAGACTCTTAGAAATCGTGGTGAGGCATGGCGAACTAATGTCAATTTTAGGGATGCTGAGGAGTCTAAGAATAGAGTAATTAAGCCATATTGGGACATGGTAAATAATGTTCCTAGTAAGATTGCTATTACAATTCATAGTCAGTCACCTAGGTCTGGTATCTGGCAACGTGCTATGGAACAAGCATTTGATATGTTCTATGACGATTGGGGATTAGACTATCAGATTCAGTTTAGACTTTGGGTAGAGGAATATATCAAATTTGGATATGGACTTCCTATGTTTCCTGATAAGAATTGCCCAAAGTATAAGGCTTTGACTGCTGATAAGGTTCATGCTCCTAAGAGAGCCAGCTTAACTCCAGACAGTTGGGATATCATCATGATTCGTGATGAGTGGTCGATTTCTGATCTTTATAAGAAATTGAGAAAGAACAAGAACGGTGAGAGTGAATACTTAGGGTATAACACCAAGGAAATTCAGAGAGTCATTGAACACGCTGTAAAAGGTCATGGAAACAACATTCAATCTGATGATTGGGTGAAGATCCAAGACGAGATGAAGAATAATGACCTTGGATATTCTGAGCTACAAACTACAGTAGACATTATTCACTTACTTTATCGTGAAGAGAGTGGGAAAGTCAGTCATTGTATCTTTGAGGAAAAGGGACAAGCTGATGGTGGTGGGAATCCCATTTATCACAAGGATAAGGATGGGTTTATTTTCCATTCTGAGGAATGCTTTGATAGCTTTGAGGAATACTTGGCACCTTTGTATTACGAGGTAGGAAATGGTCAGTTTCATGGAGTAAAGGGATTCGGGATAAAGAACTATCATTTTTCTGTGCTTCTGAATCGCTTGAAGTCTAATATTGTAGACTCTACTTCAATCACAATGGGATTGAACTTTGTAAGAACTGATAATGCGAATTCAGAGAATCCTCCTGTAGAAGCCTATGGGCCAGTTAATATTTTCCCTAGAGGGCTAGAGCAAATCAATCATTATCCTAGTGGTAATAATGGATTCAATGCTCTTGAGATGCTTCAAAATAATCAAGCTGAGAACAATTCACAATATCGTGAGCAGAGGTCACAGATAGCGAATACAAGCACAGCAAAGCAAGCTGAGATATTGGCAAGTATCAATCAAGAAATGAGCCAAGCAGATGCTTCTCTTTTCCTTTCTCAGTTGTCTGAGTGTGTTTACGAGAATCAATTAAAAAGACTCCGTAAAAAGGGTAATATTAATCCTGCTGCTAAGAAGTTTGTTGAGCGTTGTAAGGAAATGGGAGTTCCAGATGAAATTATTTATAATTCTGAGATTACTGTTAAGTCTGGTGCTAATGCTAATATGGCAAGCTCATTAGCTCGTAAAGCTATATGGGAACAATTGATGGCTACAGGTCGTCAAATGGGCTTTAATTTCAGATGGATACAAGAGAACTTCATAGCTAATACATTTGGGGCACAAGCGGTCAATAAGGCACTTCCTGTAGATGGAATGAATACTGACAATAACCAAACTCGATTGGCTACTATTGAGAATACTCAGATGGCAGATGGTGTGCCGATGCCTGTTGATGGAATGGATATGCACGATAAACACGCAAATGTTCACGTGGGTATGTTCCAGAATATGATGAAGAAACTTGAGTCAACTGGAGAGTTATCTCAAGAAGATATGGTATTTATGGATCTTTGTCTTAATCACCTTGATGAACACTTTAGATTCATGGAGATGGATGAGACTTTAGAGGCTATAGCTAAAGAGATGCGTGGAAATATGAACAATCTAGTCGCTGCTTATGCTGGGTATAAAAGGCAGGTAGAGCGACAGATGCAAGAGGAACAACTAGAACCAAATATAAATGCAGAACAAAATCCTAACATACCGACCTAAAATAATAGAAGGCAATGTATTAACCCTATCAGATAATAAGCGAGATAAGATCAAGCGATTCCTTGAGAGTCCTGAGATGCTCGATGTGTTAGAATTGGCAAATCAAAGCAAACCTACTGTCCATATGACAGGCTTTGACGTTCAGCAGTGCAATGATAGGTTAAAGGAAATTAGTGGATGGGAGCTATGCGAGGCTGCTATTCTTAACTGTTTAGATGTTTTAAATAAGAAAAGAACAGATCCTCTTGAAGAAGATTTTAATACAAAAGCAACAGAGTTATGAGTGATACAAATACAATAGAACAACAAACTACCCAACCAGAACCAACGCAACAGCAATCGAGCGTTCCAGACTACATGAAGCCACCTGGACTTGATGGTGATGGTCTAGCGGATTTGAGCGATGTATTTAATCAATACATGGGTGAAGGTTCGGTAGAGACTCCACAAAAGACTATTGATCCTATTGAAGCATTAAAGGGTGAACCTGAGCAGGTAGAACAGCCTAAGCAAGAAGCACCTAAAGAAGAAGCTCCTATTGAATCAGAAGAACCACAAGGTCTATTTGATCAACTTCTAAAGAAGAATGAAGCCAAAGAAGAAACTGGTGATGATTCTATAGTAGAGCAAATTAAAGCACCAGAGAATCTTAGTGAAGCCTCACTAGAAGGATGGAATGCTCTAAAATCAAAAGCTAAGGACTTTGAAAAAGAGAATTACGAGTTGAAACAAAAACTTACTGAGTATGAGGGGAATCCTGAGCAAGTAAGTCAGTTTCAGTCTCAACTTGAAGAACTTAAAAGAGAGAAGCAAGAACTCCTAAATAAGATTGCTCAAAAGGATCTTACTGAGCATCCAGAGTTTCAACAGAAGTATCAAGAACCATTAGATAGATCTTTAAGTAGACTTGAATCAGTGTTAGAGGACTCACGTGCTGACGTGAAAGTTAGCGACCTTCTCAAGATGAATAAAAGAGACTTGGCAGATACAGTAGAAGAAATTACTGAGGGTATGCCAAAGGTTTTTGCTCGGGACTTTGTTGAGGAAGTTGCGAAAGCGAGAGAATTGTCTAGTGCTAGAGAAGATGCACTTGGTAATGCTTCTCAATTCATTAGTGGGATTGAGGAACAATCAAAGACTCAAGCGTTCCAAGACTTCAATAAAACTGTTGGTGATTTTAAGAATGAGTATGGAATGATATTCCAACCGCTTAAAGCTGCTGGTAATTTGTCTGAAGAACAAAAGCATGAGCTTTCTACTTACAATAATGCCTTGGCTGAGATTGAAACAAAGGCTCAGAGTTTTGCATTTGGCAAGATGGACAATGCTCAAATGTCTAAGGTTGCTATGCAAGCAGCAGCTAATGAGTTTATGGTGAATCACGCTATACCTAGACTAGAGAAGGAATATGTTTCACTCCTAGACGCCAATAGGCAAATGTCTGATCAGTTGAAGTCTCTACAAGGATTAAAACCTAAAGTAGCTCAAACAACTACTAGCGATCCTGGTAAACCTCAATTTAGCTCTACAGAGGATTTAGTTAAACACTACCTAGGTAGATAAATAATAAAAACACTTGCAATGAATCAAAGATGATGCTACTTTTAAATTCCTTAACAAAATAAATGCTCACTTGCTAGTTTCTGGCGGTGACAAAAGCTCTAGTGTAAAAGCTAGGGCTTTTTTATTTGACAGATTCCTTGTGCATGATTTATATTGTCATCGTGCTTATTAAAGGAAGTGGCATACCTTATTCTATTTTTATTTTTTATGACTGAGCTTTCATAATACTTATAGAAGAGGTGGTAGCCTTCAAAAAGCAGTAAATGTCATAGTTTCTGTGTTTGATACGAGAATGACACACTCGATTTAACTTAAACTATAATTTTATTTTTGGAGGACTAATTATGCCTGCACCTGATTTAACGAATATGACTAATTTATTCGTGGCTTTGAGAGATCAATTCCATGAAAAAATCTTTACACACTATTGGCAAACAGACCCTTATGTCTCTTTGATTCCCAAGAAGTTTTATGACCCTAGAGAGGGTATTCTACCTACAGTATTAACGCCAACTTATGAGTTGCCACTAGACTATCCTACAGCGATGGCTACATTAGCTCGCTCTACAGGAACTGGTTCTTCTTGTGATGTTGACCCAACTGAAGTTGAGTTCGGACACGACGAAAGAACTTTCGGTCTTAAAGTAGATGCTTGGAGATCCCCTGCAATCTGTTTGACTGACTTACAGTTCGATCACAACCCACTTGCTTTCATCCGTAATGTTGAAGAAGGTTTGATGCAGTATGCAATCACTAAGAATGCTGACTGGAATCGTTACCACGCAACTGGTATGGTTGATAATAAAGCAACTATCAAGGGTTCTGATGACATCGCTGAGGATGAAAATAGTTCTTTCGATTTCGATGACATCATCCTAACTCGTCAAAACACAGCTCAAGCAGGTGCAGCAACTACAATCACTCTTGATGCAGGTGCTAGTGCGGTAGATGATACTTACAATAACCTTCAGATCCACATTATCTCTGGAACTGGAAGCGGTCAATCTAATCTTATTACTGACTATGTAGGTTCTACTAAGGTTGCAACAGTTCAAACTGCTTGGACAACTAATCCTGATGCTACTTCAGTATTCCGTATCTTAACTGCTGATATTCCTACATCTACATTGGAATGGTCAAATCTTGAGTACTTCTACAATGAGCTTGCTCGTAAAGGTGCAGACAGATATGCAGTAGGTTATGCAGATGGACAACGTGTTTACGCTGTAACTCTTGGTGCTGAAGCTAAAGCAAATCTATTCTTGGATAACTTGAACTATCGTGAAGATATTCGTTATGCAATGCCAATGGAAAACTTCAGAGCTAGAGGTATTGATCGTGCGGTAAATGGTTTCATGCCAAATGTTGACCTTTTCCCAATTCGTTTCGATGCAGCAGGACAAAGAATCTATCCTTGGGTTTCAGCAGCTTCTTCTGGAACTGGTAAAAAGTATTCTGCGAATCCTAACTACAAGCCTGTATCTAAGGGTGGTAAAGCATTGTATGAAACTGCAAATATCCTTACAACTGAGGTGTTTGAGTGTCAGCCAAGACCAATCGGGCAAATCCAATTCAGCAAGGCTAAATTCCAAGCGATTAACTATACAGCAGAGCTTAACTGGATCAACAATCCTGATAATGGCGACAATCCTCTTGGTAATAAAGGTTACTTTAGAGCAGATTGGCAGTTGGCAGCTATGCCTAAACGTCCTGAGATGGGTTATACTATCCTTCACAAAATTGCTTCTGAAGTATAATAAAAGAGAGGAAAAGATATGGCACTTAATGATAATTCATACCTAACAACTCGAAAAGTAGAACAGTCAGACTCCGAAAGGGGTCTGCAACGTAAACTACTTAGGTTGTTTAACCACGCATTCCCTGATTCACATGAGGAAGATGCTGTGACGATTACTAGCAATTCAGTTTACACTAAATTGGTTGCTGCTGCTGCGGAGAAAGTAACTATCTTCAACGATACTGGTGTAAGTATCGACGTAAGACGAGTTGGGCTTTCTATCGCTAGAACAATGGCAGATGGAACAGCTTTAGATTTTGATATTAGTACAGCAAGGGCAATTACCTTTGGTGCTTCTGATATTGAAGTAAAACGTAACTCTGGTTCTGGTAACGTAGACGTTAAGTACACTCGACACTATAACGCATAACGCATAAATTAGACAAGGGAGAGGATTTGTTCCCCTCTCCCTTGCATTTTTAAAAGAGGCAAGATATGGCAAGTAATGATAATCAAGATTTTAAAAATAGTAATGTTCCTAAGATTACCGATTCGGAATTAGGTGTATTGCTCAAACAGCTACAGGTATTAAATAATCTAGCTGGAACCACATCATTAGGGGCATCTGTCTCTTTGGCACGTGAAGGAACACTTTCTAATATTTTTACAAGATTACAAGCAATCAGAGCAGGAGATGGATCTGAGCCAGTCACAGAACAAGATGATGGCCCTGCCGAGATAGCGACAGTTACGAATTTAAAAGCAGTCAGCTTAGGCTCTGCACAAATATTAGCAGCAGCACCTGGAGCGAGCTTAAAGGCACAAATTAGAGACTTATTTGTATCAGTTGATACCGATTGCTATGTCAGTATATTTTCAACATCTGGAACGATGTTCATAGGTAATTTAAAGGCATCTAATGGAACAATCCAACTTTGTCCACGACAGGGCTTTACTACAGCAGGTACAAATGAAGCAATTAGTATGATCTCCACTTCAGCGAGTGGGACTCATAACACTACTGTAAATTCTGTCTCTGTCTAATGTTTAATATTGGATCAATCGTTTCTGCGGTTAGGCGACTAGGTGCATTGACCCTCGAACAGATGGTAGCTGCCCTAGGTAGCACCCTATGGCTCGACGCTACGGAGACTTATGCAAAGAGTAAGGTGGCGGTGGATTTAGTTAATACAAGAGGAATAGCAGCAGTTGATTACCTAGAGTCCATAGAAGGAATAGTGGAAATGGGGCAACTCGGAGTAGAAATGGTATTTGAACAAGCAGAAGAAACGCAAATCTCTGAATTAGGTTTAGAAATAGTATTTGAGGAAGTTTAATTATGGCGAGAAAATTAAGAACAGGGTTTGAGTTACCTTTTAGTAATGCGACTGGAAGTAATCAAAGTAAAACCTTTACAAACGATAGTGCATATTTATTCAATAGCGTAATAACAGGTACATACGGAAAGGGTAATACGACTAGATCCGCATTATTAAGCGGTGCGACACCAAGTGATTCTTTTACTATTTACCACAAAACAACAGCAAGAACACTTAGCAACGGTACAAGGGGTTGTACTTGGGGTAATAATGAGTCTATGCTTTATATTGATACCTCATTGTTTAGTAGCGGATTTTTCTCAAATTTTTGGTTTTATAATACGAATTCATGGAATAACAACGCACATTATCTTACATTACTAGCTTTTTATGATGGTACGGATTCTTGGTTTGTTAATTTGAACTATAATTCTGGCAGTCCAACGCTTGAAGTTTACAAACATGGTACAGGTCAAGTTGCTAGTGTTTCCGCTTCTGGTGCTTCTGGTTCAACATGGTACAATGTAATAGCACAAATAAATAATGCAGGTGATATTGATGTTTCGTGGAATGGGACAAGTGTTACTTATTCAACAGGTGTTGCCTTTTCAAATGTAACAAAGTTATTATTGGCACATACAAGCGGATCAGTACATGGTACTGTTGTTGATGACTTATCTATAAACGATGGTAGCGGAGCAAGCGACAATTCAGCACCTAATTCAATAAGAGGTTATAATTTCTTTGACGCTGCAACATTAAACACAAATAGCGGATTTTCAGCCGTTGGCGGAACGACGGTTTTAGCTAACTTACAAGATGGTTCAGACTCGACTAGGGTAAGTGCAAGTGCAGATCTTTCCTATATTGATTTTTCTTTGCCTACTCTTTCGGGTACAGGTATGTCAGAAACGGCTGCCAACTTCACAAAAATTGAGGCGATTAATGTTTACGGTAGACAAATTGAAGCAACTAAGACGAGTAGTTTATTAAAAGCAAAAATAACGGACACCGTTGCAGTTGTTAATCGTGAAGAAAGTTTAACTTTACCTTTAACCGTTGGAAATGGATCGGGTACTATGTTCGACGATGGATCTTCTGATTGGGTATTAGCAAATCTTGACTCAGGAGATATGGATTTTAGAGTCACTTTTGATAAGCCATGAGTATAACACTACCACAAGCTGCATTCACAATACACACCGTTGTAAAATTAGACGATTGGTCTAATGCTACATCTGAAACAATATGGGAGTGTTATGGTAATTTCATTAATTATGTGAGATTAGAGAAGGTATCTGGCACACTAAAAGTTACCGCTCTTTTTAATGGAACGACAAGAGAAGCGTCCACAACAATATCTTATAGTGGTTATTATTTTATTACTTGTATTATCAGAGAAGGCAGCACAGATGGGATACAAGTGTTCGTTAATGATTCAGAACAATCCTATGATGATGTTAATAATCGAGACTCCACAGGATTAATTTTTTCGGGTGATTTAATAGGCTGCTATTTAGGAAGAGGTAAAAGCAATCCAAATAAACCATTGGATGGTAAAATAGATCAACTGATCCCATTTAGCAAAGCCCTTACATCAACCGAAGTATCCACCATCTATAACTTAGGCGATGGACTCCACCACAAAGACCTAGACAGCACAGAGACATTCTACGGGAACATCGTAGCTTGGTATGATTGTAATGACCCTAATGATTTTGGAAAAGATTATCATACAGGTGGATTAGATTTAACTCCTGTATCTATAACCTCGACAAATGCTGTTCTCGGACATATAGAAGGTAAGGCAGCAGGGTATGATGGTGTGACCTTACTTACTGGAAGATCAGGTGGAGTAAATGCACAACAGCTTACGA
>Ga0075475_10001388_pt1 | contig 12024 bp, 8 predicted proteins | sample DEB08_DNA_10_FD_76342 | JGI IMG/M metagenome (GOLD analysis project Ga0075475, IMG submission 76342) | Aqueous microbial communities from the Delaware River and Bay under freshwater to marine salinity gradient to study organic matter... | ecosystem: Environmental > Aquatic > Marine > Coastal ... | reverse complement strand
TGCTGCGACTGCTGCACCACCTTCGGCTATGTCGATAAGGTACCGAACCAAATCTAGAAACGCTTGTCGTGATTTCAAAGAGTTCACTTGGCCTGTCGGCATGATGGAGGTGTTTAGATCTTTTTCAGCTTCGATATCCTCTTTGGCAAGGATTTGTAAATCAGTTTTGTTGGGTCCAGTTTGAAGATGAATTACGTCTTTCGTCGTTATCTTTGGGATGCCGACGTAGGTTTTTCCATCAAGAGTGAGGAATTGCTTGGCCTGGTATCGATCGTTTACGACTTTTGATGGTGCGAGGATTGATTCAATCAAGTGCTGCGCGGATGGCAATTCTTTCCACTCGCTTAGGTCGGGACCGATCGCTGAGGTCGAATCGCCAAAAGGATGGCATTTCCAGCAGCCAAGAGCTGGGGAGTGGAATAGCAACGAGCCTCGCTTCGCATCGCCCTTGGTCCGAGCGTCGGTTGCCAGAGCAGAACTGCTTTCAATCAGTAATGCCTGATCAAGTGGCGGGGTTTGGGCGTGGGCGGAAGTTGCCGCTAGGACAATAAGCAGAAAAAAAGCGGTTTTTGGTGCGGCCTGATTCAGAGAGTTGAATTTGCCGGTAGACTTCGGCAACGCTAATTGGTGATGCATCTTGATTATTAGTTAGTGTCACGAACAAAGCTAATTAACAGTATAGGCAACGATGCATCCCGATGGTTTGATGGTTGCCGCGCTGAATGACCGAATTCCATGTTTTTGATCGGGGTTTCTGGTTGAGGGCTAAGACAACACCCTGCGGCCGATTCTTTCATTGCAATCGCTGTTTGCTGTTGGCGTTTGTGGTGTCTTGCTGCTTACAATGCGGTGTCCGATTGATTCAGCCAACGAAGTTTTGAGATTTGTTTTTCTGTTAAGGAGTGGAAAGTTGATTTTTCTCTCGACGCGATGCTGGGGTTGCCTGTTGCTGTCTTTGGTTGCCCTTCAAGGGCTCTCGGTGGGTCAGCGGCCGGATCCTCGGCAGGTGCAGAAGCAGATGCAGGAACAGATGAAGGCGGCGGCGGAAAATCAACCGCAGCTTCCTAGTGACCCGGTGCTTTTGAATTTGCATAAAGAGTTTATTGCAAAAGCTGAAAAGTTAGCCATTGAGTATGAGAGGAAGAAGGATTTTGATAAGGCAAGAGAGGTCTATGAATCGCTGGTTCGATTGGTTCCAAAGTATGGTGTTGCCGAGGCTGGGCTTAATCGCATTCTTGCAAATCAACGCGCGCAGGACAGAAAGCTGACCGATGTGCTTGCCACGCAGGGATGGCAGGATTCTGGTGTTACACTGCGAGAAGGAATGCCAGTACAGATCGAAGTCAAAGGCAGTTGGAAAGTCGTTTTTGAGACCGGGCCCGAAGGCCTCGAGCTGCCCAACGAGTTGCGTCCTAAAGATAACCGCATCAAGTTGGGAACGCTAATCGGTGTTATTGCGAACACTCCGGTTGAGCTGAATGAAGGACAGCCCTTTGTCGTAACAAGTGGTATGTCCTTCAATGCAAAAAAAACAGGCAGACTTTATCTGCGGATGTTTGACATTGATCCCACGGACAATGAGGGAAAAATGTATGTGTTAATACAAAGCACCTTCGCTCAGTAAACTAGCGTGATGCCACGTAAACAAAGCTTGACTCGCGTTTGTTGAAAGTGCTGTTAGCTCTGAATTCGGACGCTAAATTCAAGGACTTTTTATGGGCTTCCGTTCAGCAGCATTGTGATGGCGACCACGACCAGCATGGCAGCTACTAAATGCTTTAGCTTTTTTGCCTGCAGGTTTCGACTCAGTTTTTCCCCGATGCGTACGCCGATCATCGCGCAAAGCGAAGCAACGCTAATCTCCATTGCAATTTCTGTGTCAATGTGGTCTCGCAATCCCAGCAAGCCAGCTTTGCTGATCGCAATCACTAAAAGAAATTGGGTGACAAACGCTTTGTATTGCTCGTTTTTCCAGTTTTGCTGAATTGCAAACGCTGCAATCGGCGGCCCCGCAATGCTTACGGCTCCTGCTAGGAATCCAGAGATCGCGCCGGCGGCGAGGCATTTTAAGTGTTGGCCGGGAGCACGTTTCTGTTTGGGCTTTAGGTTTTCGTTTCTGCCGGAAGATAGCACCATAAAAAGCACTCCCAGGCCCGTTAGTCGAATCAGGAAATCGTGTGAAATAGATTCAAAAAGGTAGAGTCCGAACGGCATTGCAGCGCAGCCACCGATGAGTGATACCAGGAGCGGCGTTTTCTGGAATCCATCCCGAAAAGTCCAGCCAGCCATGATCAGCATCGGGACACTGCACACCGAAACAATGATGTGTGACAGTTTGGGCTCGATCACCATTGGCAAAAAGGTAACCGCTACGATCCCAAATCCAAAACCGATTCCACTATGAACCACACCTGCAATCAAAGAGATGCACGAAATGGCAATCAAAAGAGTTGTCGCTTCTCCCAGCAGTGATTCCAAAAGCTTCTCTGCCTATTCGTACGTGGTTATTGTTGGAGTTCGACGCCGCGAGTCTCTCTTCCGAACAGCACAATGACTGCACCGAGCAGGTACAGCGGCGCGAGGAGAAGTGCTTGTGATTCAGGCGTCATCTTATAAAGGATGCCGAAGCTAACAAAAGCAATCCCGGTTCCCAATCTTCCAAAATTGAAGCAAAAGCCTGTGCCCGTTCCTCGTACTCTTGTTGGATAGAGTTCAGGGAAATAAACCGCGTAGCCAGCGTGCATGCCGAGCGTAAAGAATCCAAATACAGGCAAGCAAACCGCAAGTGCGGTTGCTGATGCGTTGCTTGGTAGCAGGATCTGAAACAGTAGGATGACGACAGCAAACGCCGCAACGTGGTAGAGCACGAAGGCGCCTTTCCGACCGATTCGGTCGCTGATCCATCCGAAAAGAACAAGGCCGAGTCCTCCGCCGATGGTGTTGAGCACCATGCTCATCATTTCTGCACGTTTGATCGTAGCAGCAGCTGGTCCGTTGAGAACTGCTTTCTTCTGGACGTCATAGGTCGTTTTTTCTTCGGCGGTTGCTTGTTCGCCTGGGGGGATTAGTTCGGCTGCGACCAGTGCGTCGGCTTGGGCTCGACGGAGTAACGCATTTTTGCCGTAGATGTGGATTCCCCAAAATGTCACCAAACCAACTGTGGACAGGGAGACGCCAACGATGGTGGCTCTGAGGTTTTCGGAGCTAAACAGCTCCGAAAGTTGCCCCATCTTTTGGTTTGGATCCTGGGCGGCTTGCTCCTTCGCTGCTTTCCAAGAATCGGGTTCGCGAAGTTTCCACCGAATCAGTAGGGTGAGTAACGCGGGCAGAACTCCGATTGCGAATCCGACTCGCCATGCCTCCCAGCCTCGGTCCAAGAACCAAGCATTGATGGATTCGTTCCCGATTAGCGTGGCAACCGTTGCGGCAGCCAAGAGGGTTCCAAAGACACTTGATGCGTGAAAGATCGAACCCATGACTGATCGAGAACGTGTTGGCATGACTTCGGCAACCATTGCCGCTGCGACGGCCCATTCTCCGCCAACCCCCATTGCGACAAGGAAACGCAGTGCAACCATTTGCCACGGCGCTTGTGAGAAGGAACTGGCGCAGGTGAAGAGCGAGTAGAAGAGGATCGTGATGATCATGGTCTTGGAGCGTCCGATGCGATCACTGAGGATTCCGAACAGAACTCCCCCCACTGCCCCACCGAACAAAAAGAAGCCAAAGGCGATGTTATTCCATGATGAGACCGAAGCATCTTCGGGTGCAACATTCAATAAAGCGGGCATCGCATCTCGCATGGACGCGACAAAAATTTGTCCTTCAAAAACGTCGAATACCCAGCCAAGAGACGCGATAAGCAAGACCATCCATTGGTAGGAACTGATTCCTTCATACCACTTGAGTTCTGTTTTGTTGCTGACGTCACTCATTGAATCGCCTTGATAGTTGTCGGAGCTGATGCTGGACGTTGGATTGGATCGATAGTTTACAGGATCCGCTGATGCTACTCATGCTTGGTCATGAAGTTTGAAGTCATTGGATTCCATGGACGCGAGGGAGGCTAAAACTTTTCTCGTTCCTGAGAAGGTGCGTCGGGCATGCATCGTCACCATGTTGTCAACGATCACAACGTCGCCAGCTTGCCAGTTCAAGTCAAACGCTACTTCTTCAGAAAGTTTTATGGCTACTTTTACCGCATCAGTGTCGAGCGGCGTTCCGTCACCGTGGCAGATAGCCTTCGAGGGGTCGTTTCGCGAGTCTTTCCAGCCGCAGAACGCAGCAATGAGTTGGTTAAAGAAAACTCGTCGCCCATCATTGAGTTTGATAACTGCTGGAAGCGCAGGGGTTGTCGCCTTGAGGCAATTATTCGCCAGCCATTCCCACTTGTAATTGAGTTCTCTGAGGCGATTTTCAGCATCCGCTTGATGTTCCACACCGAGGGTGCTTTTCCACGAACGCCCCATGCCTGATTTTGCATCGTTATCGCCGGGCATCACGTTGGTGTAACGAAGGCCTTTTTGTTCACAAGTTTTCACGAATGCTGGGCACTGCATCTCCAGTTTTTCGAGAAGAACGTCTGACCGGCAAAGGGGAGTTGCACCACCCTGCTCTGCCGCGATTTCACAGCTGAAAAAAATCCAGCGAGGAAACAGTGGTGTTTGAGCCATTTCATGGTGAAAGAAAATTTGCACTTCGGGAGGCGCTTCGTTCGCCGAAAAGACTCGCTCGGTCCGATTAATCCGAACCGCATTGGAGAGGGATTTATGGTAGGGGAAATTGGGAAGTTCTAAAGCTGCCACGATCGTGTCAAAATCTTCAGCAGTGGACACGGGGAAGCCTCGGAGAAGCATCGCGCCGTCCCGAGTGACTTCGGTTAGTAGTCGAGGGGCATTCTTTCTCACCCATTGAGCCGCGTCTGGCAAACTAGCATCGGCATCGGAACACTGAATCACCTGTGGAAAGATCGATTGGGCGTAGTGCTGCTGCCCAGGGATGTTGATCGGCTGTATAGAAAATGTATTCATTCGATTCACCTGCATTCATGGTCAATGAATAATCGCCAACGTCTGATATTGAATCGCATCGATGGTTCGAGACGCGTTAAGACCAATGCACGGATTATTCGTAGATGGGAAAGAATGTATTGAAGGCTGATTCGCAGAAATCGCCAGGATCATTAAAGCGTCGGTTTCGATTGAGTTCGGAGATCGAAGCCATTTCTGCGGAAGACAGCTCAAAGTCAAAGATTTCGAGGTTTTCTCTTAAGCGGTCAGTATTTGAAGACTTCGGAACAACCGAAGTGCCACGTTGAATCCCCCACCGCAATAAAACTTGAGCAGCGCTTTTATCGTGTGATTGTGCAATCGACTGAACGGTGGCGTGTTCAATTAAAGATTCAGACTGCTCCGCCATGTTCAACTGGAAATATGATTGAGCTCCCAAGGGCGAGAATGCAGTCACGGCGATTCCACTCTCCTTACAAAAACGCGTTAGTTTTTCTTGAGTAAGGTATGGATGCATTTCGACTTGAAGCATCGCTGGAGGGATTTTGGCTTGGCTCATTAGATCGCGAATGAGTGATGTGCCGAAATTGCATACTCCAATTTCTTTGACGAGCCCATCTTCTACCAGTTGTTCCATTGCACGCCATGTTTCAATGATCGGCACTGGATCTTCTTCGACAATCGGATGCGAATCTTCGGGATTGCTGAACCAACCTGGCGGATATCGCTCGTCAAACGGGACAAACTTGGACGAAATGGGAAAGTGAATGAGATAGAGGTCTAGGTAATCAACTCCGAGATCTTTCAGTGATTTTAATAATGCGGGTTTGACATGCTCTGGGCGGTGGTAGCTGTTCCATAATTTTGATGTGATCCAAAGATCCTCTCGTTTAACAAGACCTGATGCAATCGACGCAGCTATCCCTTGTCCTGTTTCGATCTCATTCCCGTAATCACATGCGCTGTCGAAGTGTCGGTATCCTAGTTGGATCGCTGTTTCCACAACCGAGGCTGTTTTTTTATTTTCAATTTTCCATAGTCCAAGACCAATGGAGTCCAGTACACGTCCGCTTTTGAGTTGGATTTTTTCCATGGTGTGTTCTTTAGTTACACGTTCTTGGTGACACTGATTGAGCGCGGTTAATGTAGCCGATTTTTTGCTTGTTGTTTACGTGTCTCCGTTTGAAGATGGTGATGTGTGACGAAATCATCGGCTGTCTATCGGAGACGGGATTTTCTACGTCAGTTGTCGATGTTTCCAGTTGTTCACCTTGAGAAACGTTTGGTCCGGCTCAAGTTTTTAGGAGTCAATCCATATCGACACGAGATTTTTTTCGTTGGATTTGTTACAAGGGTGTCGCGAGAGTGTTTGGAAGTCCGTCAAAACGGATTGGTTTTGATCAAGTTTGTGAGAGGCTACCGGAAGAATGAATCAACAGCCCGTTCGTTTTGGACTCATAGGTTTCGGGGCATGGGGTCAGCATCATGCCAATGCGATCAAGGTTACCGAAGGTGCAGCATTGTTGGCGGTTGCTGCTAGCAGCCAGGCTTCGGCTGATTTGGCGAAACAAACCTACCCCAACGCCGAGGTTTATACCGACTATCGTGAGTTGGTTGAGCGGGCCGATCTTGATGTCGTCGATGTGGTCGTCCCTAGTTACCTGCATCATGAGGTAGCAACGGCGGTGCTGCGGTCTGATAAACATTTACTGCTCGAAAAGCCGATGGGGATTTCGTTGCAAGAATGCGATGACATGATTCAGCTTGCCGACGAGAGAGAGCTGATTTTTGCGGTTGGTCATGAGTTGAGGCTTTCTTCGATGTGGGGTAAAGCCAAAGAGATGATTGAGGATGGGTTTATCGGAGATCCTCTTTATGCTTTAGTTGAACTTTCACGGAACCCTTATCGTCAGGGAGCAAATGGTTGGCGATATGACATCGAGCGAGTGGGGAGTTGGGTGCTCGAAGAGCCGATACACTTTTTTGATCTCGCTCGCTGGTACCTGCAGGCTAATGGAAATCCATCCAGTGTTTATGCGTCGGCGAATTCACGTCAGCCTGATCACCCTGAGTTGCAAGACAACTTTAGTGCGATCATGCATTTTGACGGTGGTGCGTACGCCGTAGTCTCGCAAACCCTTGCAGCTTTTGAGCACCATCAAACGGTTAAAGTGACGGGCACGAAAGGCGCATTGTGGGCATCATGGAGTGGTGCGATGGATCGAACTCGCCACCCCACCTTTTCTCTTCGATCGTTCGATGGCGAGAACGTAGAAACCGTTCCTATTGAAAAGCCGACAGGCGAGTTATTTGAATTGGAAGATCAAATCGCCAGAATGGTTGATGCTTTTCGTCACGGTACACCCTTGCACTGCACTGGAAAAGACGGCAGGTGGTCGGTGGCAATGTGTCTTGCTGCTGAGGCTTCGATTCAATCTGGTAAGCCCGAGCTGATTTCCGGCTAGTCAAGTTTTGACTTTGCCTAGTTCATCCATGATCGCAATTTTGCAAAATCATGCTCAATCGCCTTTAAGTGGTCCCTTACCAGATTTGGATCTCGGTGATCAAGGTATTCCTCATGCAAAGAGATGGGGCCTTGGTAATCAGACGCTCGCAGTAAATCAAAGAAACTTTTGGACACTCGGCCTTCACCGAGTGGAACGTTGCTAGGTCTTTCTGATCCTTCCCACTGAAAGTCTTTCACGTAGACGGTTTGGACTCTTGGTTGAATCATCTTCCATGTGGTCGGCCAGCTGGTTCCACCTTCTACCGTCGCGTGACGGATGTCGTACGCCACACCAATATCAATCGGCGAAATTCCATCAAGTAGAGTGTCTAAGTCCCAGATCGCTGCGCCGCAATAGTTTTTACCCGCATGGTTTTGGTAGAGGCCTTGGATGCCAAATTCATGGTTCATTTCAGCCAGAGCAACCGCCTGGCGATGAAAGTCTGCAAGTTGCATCTGGATACTTTTGGCAGAATCATAATGGAAGTATTTCATTCGATATCGTTTGATGCCTAGTGCAGACGCGGTACGTAATACTTTTTCAGTAAGTGGGTCATCGGCATCGTTGATGTCCGAAGTCATTACGGTGATTTCTAGTCCCTTTTTCGATAATGCTTCATGTAGCTCAGGTAGTTTTTCATGAACCGTTTCCGGTTCGACATGTCCTCCACTGCGGATTGGGGCCTCAATTCCGTCGAATCCGAGCTGCGATATTTTTTCCGCAAGTTCATCAAACGACAGGGAGTTAAACGGTTTAGTGAAGACGCAAAAGGGATATGAATTCGTTCTCTCTTGTCCAATCACCTTGTTCATGAAAAGGCAAGTGGATGCGGCAGCGCCGTTTGCTAAGAATGCTCTTCGGTTCAATGCTGCTAGATGTTTTTTAGTCAACGTTGGGTTCCTAGGGAGAGGTAGGTAAACAAGTCGCGGATGTCTTGGTCCGATATTTCACCAAGAAGATTGTTTGGCATTAGCGACGTTGGTAATGCTTGGAGCGACTCAATCTGATCTCGACTTAGCACGGTAATTTGATTTTCTGCATTGCGGAGAGTGACCGTCTTTGAGTCTTGATCCGCAATCATTCCTGTGACGGATCGTCCATCGTCGGTCAATAAAAGATAGGATAGAAAACCTTCTCGAATCTCCATGCTGGGCGCGATGATTGCGTTAAGCCAAAAATCAAGATTGCCTCGCTCGTAGCCATCAAGTGGAGGGCCAATCTTATTGCCTTCTCCGAATAGTTGGTGGCAATTGCCGCAGTGTTTAGCGAACAGTTGTCGTCCCTTTTCAGCTGTTCCGGTACCGGTTGCAAGGATGTTTGTGATCCTTGTGTATTCTTGGCGTTGATCAGAATCTGCGTGAATGGTCTTGCCGAACAAATCATCCAACTGGTTTTGCATCGCTTCGTCAGGGTAGCTGCGAAGTTGCTGTTGTACATCAGCCGGTATTTGCGATGGTAAAAGACGCCAGGCATTGACTTCCTCAATGAGTTTCTTTGCCCATTGAGGACGGCTCGCCAAGGTGCGACAAGCAGTGGATCGCAGGCCGTGTTCAGCGGAAATGCTGCTTCCAAATGTTGGTAGTAGTGTGGTTGGGATTGAGTCATTATCGTAGCTGGCAAGCGATTGCAGGGCGACCCTTTGCAAGGCGGGTTCGGATGTTCCGCGTCCTGTGCCGAGTGATAGGAGCGTGGGTACCGCTTGAGGAGTTCGGATTTCACCAAAGGTTTTCGCAATTTCAATCTTCAGCCCTAGGTCAGCACCTGGGTCGACAAGGGTTTTAATCGCCTTCGAGGTGGTTTCCTCGTCGCGTTGGCGAATGCCGAGGATGGTTGCAGAGTTGCCTAATTGATCTGCATGGTCACGAATCGATCGCGTCAAGCTTGCTGGTAACTCGGGCATCGTTCTGCCTTCGAAGGCGCGGCTCATTCCCAGTGTCAGTTGCTTTCGGTGCTCGGGAGTGAATGCTTGTTCGAGGATCCACGCACAATGCTGGAGATCATCTGGCTTGGCGGAGGCTGCGTATCGTTGCATCAAGCGGCTGGCGACCGTGTTGGTGAAAATTCTCGACTCCCAAACCTTGTGTTGGCTCAAAAAGGCCTGCACGGATTCCCAGTGGTCGCAGTGAGATTCAATCGCCCACCAAATTAGCATCGGTAGATGAGGGTCCTGCGCATCCTGGTCGTTTTGAATCAGTCCTTCGATGATCGATAGCCCGACGCCCGCTTCCAATCGTTTGGCAGTGGATGCAAGTTGACTTCGGACCTGAATGTCCTGCTCGACAGTTGCTAATCGTGCCAAGCCGTTTATCGGCTCGCGATGATCACCCGCTAGTCGCACGACCCATCGCCGAATATGCGGGTCTCGATGTTCTAGCCAAATCGCTGCGTCCGAAGATGAGAACTCCCCCATTAAATTCAGAGCCCATAGCGATTCAAGTGAACCTTGCTTGACTAGCTGTTTGAGTTGAGGGATCGCGTTTTTATCCTTTCGCCATCCGAGCGTCATCATGGATCGTTGTCGAATCCATTTGTTTGGATGGTCAAACAGGGATAAGAGTTCTTTGTTTGACTTCGTTTCGAGATCACCTTCGGTGTAGTTCGGTGTGCTGCCTTGAGGCGCAATTCGATAGATCCGACCACTCTCTTTGTGCCAATCATCCGTTGGGCTGACGTGGCTAAGTCGGCTGTCATACCAGTCGGCGATATAAATCGCTCCGTCTGGCCCGACACCACCATAGACGGGTCGAAACCACCGGTCTTTTGAAGTGACAAGATTCGCTTGGTCCACCGTTCGGTAGGTTGATCCATTGGGGATTCGTTTGCTGTTCCAAACAAGATTGTGGAGCGAATTTGGGGCGACGATTGATTCGCGATAAAGATCCGGTAGCAGGCCGCCCTCGTAGATGCAAAAAGCTTGCGCGAACCGGCGTCCATCGCCTTCAAAGTCCATTGGATTGAAAAAACCAAACGCGTAAGGGTTGGTAAGAGGGCCGTGCTTTCCCCAGTTTTTAGCCGAGTAACTGCCTTGGGGGTAATACCAGCCACGCGTGTTGCCTCCGTTGGTTCCACTAAACACCCGCCCCTTGGAATCAATATCAAGGCTGAATGTGTTCCCGCCTCCCTCGGCGAAAATTTCGAACTCGTGACTATCGGGATGGTAACGCCAGATGCATTGACCCTGAAATCGAACGCCCTTTGTGACGGATGAACTCACGTCTCCCACGGTGGTGCTTCCGTTGGCACCGTAGAGCCATCCATCTGGTCCCCATAGCAGACTGTTTGCTACGGAGTGCGTGTCTTGGAGTCCAAAGCCTGATAGGTGAACTTCCGGATCTCCATCGGGAATATCGTCTCGATCCTCATCTGGATATCGCAGCAGGTAGGGTGGATTGAGAACCCAAATGGAACCGTTTCCAACTTGGACGGAGGTCGCGATATTCAAGTTGGTGATCACGTCCTTGCTTTGATCAAAGTAGCCATCACCATCGGTGTCCTCGTGAACGGTGATTTTGTCAACGCCCGGGGTGCCATGGGGCGGCGGATCTGGGACTTTGTCAAACACAGCGCGAAGGTGTTGATCGTATCGGACAACTTTGAGACCGGCGGGGAATTGATACTGTCGGTACTGCACCACCCACATTCGGCCACGAGAGTCCCAGCTGATAAACAGCGGTTGTTCGACAGTCGGTTCGGATGCCATCAGGTGGATTTCTAGTCCCTGGCCCATCTGGAATTCTCTTATCGCCTCTTGAGCGGTGGTTGGCGAAGAGCCATCGGCCATGACGCCTCGACCACCAAAGGTACGCATGATCTCGGCTACTTTTTTGTTGCCCGCCTTGGATATGTCGGGTTGCCCCTGCGTCCAACCCATGGAGGTCATGCTCGCAAGAAGAATTGTTGATAAAGCCAGGTTCGATGCGAGGTTAAGCCACTTACGTACAAAGGCAGCAGGTGACTTGGTTTGAATTCGCTTTGTGACGAACTGCAGTTCCACGAAACGTCGCATGGTGTACCTATTCCTGTCTGTCCTGCGCCACATCGTCCTCTTCAATGCTTTAGGAGCCTGAGGCTTTAGGGAGTTCCGCCTCTCCAAAGCATCGTGGCGATTGCGGTAGTGTGAGGATGTCGCGATATTTATCTCAAATGCATCTTTGCGAACCCCGCTGGGCGTCGACCGAATCTGAAACGGCCAATCGAGATTGGCGATTTTCGCTTCGCATTGTGATCCGAGCGGGATGGGCTTCTGAGGCTTGTCTCCCTGGGTGGGCATCAAGTCTCCGTTGCGACTTTCTATGTTATCGGATGCTGCGGCGTTTTGTTGAGATTGGCTCCTTAAAGGGGGATGACAACGGTATCGAGGCGATCTGCTCTATCTCTTCTTTCTTTTTCATCCACATGAGTTGCAAAGGGACTTTGGTGATTTTGTCACGACAATTGAGTTCGCTTTCTCGGGTCAGTGATCTGAGACTATTGGTTGACATTGGAACTTTCGCTCGATATCGTTAACG
>Ga0075475_10001383_pt1 | contig 12051 bp, 9 predicted proteins | sample DEB08_DNA_10_FD_76342 | JGI IMG/M metagenome (GOLD analysis project Ga0075475, IMG submission 76342) | Aqueous microbial communities from the Delaware River and Bay under freshwater to marine salinity gradient to study organic matter... | ecosystem: Environmental > Aquatic > Marine > Coastal ... | reverse complement strand
ACAGTATCTTCTACAACTTCGGCACCAAACTATGAGACTTTGACTTTATCGTCAAATCACACAATTCAAACTGGAACCAAAATCATTATCATAAGTGATGATGGTGATCTACCAGAGAATCTTGTAGAAAATAGAGTTTATTATGCAATCAGAGAGGGTGTAAACACATTAAGAGTTGCATCATCTGTTACTAATGCTCAGAATGGTCTCGCCATTCAATTGTATGGTGGAACAAGTCTCAGAGTTCTTACCAGACTATCTGATGTAAATGCTGGCGAACTTGGTTCACCAATTCAATGGGATCCTAATCAATCTAACTGGTTCGTATTTACTGAGACAAATAACGATATCTATAATTCAATTGTATCTTTAGGTGTTGCTGGATTTGATAATGAACCAAGAACCGATGTAACATTCCTCAAGAGAATTGAAGATCCAAGAAGTTTGGATGAGAAGATTTATAAAGTAAGAATTGTAGTTCCAAAAGAATCTGTAAACGCAAAAGATCCTCAGGATGGATTTGTAATTCAGGAAAGTAGCACAACTGGTCCTATTAATGATGCAGAGTTTACTCTGACCAATCTTACCACTCAGAATTACAACTATAAGAGAAATCCAAGATTTATCAGCACTTGTTCTGAAAGTTCGGGAACTGTTACTGTAATTACCGAATTACCACACAATCTATCAACTGGTGATAGAGTTCTGATTAAGAATGTTAAGTCTTCTGGAAACTTAACTGGTGTTGGAGTCACTGGATATAATGGAGACTTTACCGTAACTGTAAGTGATAATAAGACATTCACTTATTCAACAACTGACGTTGAAGGAGTAACACATAACGTAGGTATTTTCTCAGCATTCACTGAAAGAAATACTGAACTTCCTAGATTCGAAAGAAACGATCTTCAGTCTAACTTCTATATCTACAGAGCAGAAACACTCTCTCCATATATCTACAATGTACAGGATGGTATCTACCATGCTTATGTTCTGAAAGCAAACAACTCTGTACCAAATACATTTACTGATTATGAATACAGTCAGAGTATTGTAGATCTTTATCCTCAGAAAGATCCTGATAACATTAATGATAACCCAACTGCTGCTAAGACATTTGCTAAGAGATCTCCACTTGGTGAAGTTGTAACAAGTGATCTCAAGCGAAGCGTAACTAGAGAAACAATCGACGAATTTGTTACTAAGTTTGGTCTTGTATCGGAAATTACTGGATCAACCACTATATCTGGTGGTATTTCCACAGTAACAACGTCACAGAGACATGGACTGAATGGTATTGTTGGATATACAACACTAACAAGTGGAACTGGTTATTCAATCGGTACACACTATAACGTAAGACTTCTCAATCAGAGCAGCACATGGGATGGAGCATCAGCAAATCTTATTGTAAGTGGCGCAGGTAGCTCAATTACCTCTTTAGATATTGTTGATGGTGGTGCTGGTTATGGAACAACAACTCTGGTAGTTGAAGGATTTAGTGGATCTACAGTTGCGATTACCACTGCTACAGTTTCTAGAGCAGAAGGAAATTCGCTACAAATCACTGGTTTAGGAACAGTTACTGACGGTCTTTATAGAATTGTTAGCGTTCCTTCTGCAAATCAGGTAGCGATTGCGAAGACTTCTGGTGATCCATCAATTTCTTCTGGTCAATACATCTTTAACGTAGCACCAACTTCAGTTGTAACTACTGTTGGATACACGACAGCATCTGGTATTTCTACAGTCAGTTGTACTGCTGCTCATGGATTAGTTGCTGGTAACAAGTTCAAGATTGTAGATTCCAGTAACAATAGTATTGGTGACTTCGTTGTTAGTGATACAATTGGAATTCATACCTTCACCTTCAAGACAACTGTAGATCCTACATCTGCACATCGTGTTCTGAAGCATGGTTTTGCTGCTAATGACCTTATTTCTGAAGCGGGAACTGAAAACCTTGGATCTAGAGGTATTTCTTTCTATGGTAATGAAAGTGCATATCTACTAGAAGATATTGGAACTGAGAGTGTTGTTGGATTCTCCACATTCCAAATCTCTGCTGCGAACGCTGGTGTTTCTACAGTTGGTAGATTCCCACTTGGATCTTACGTCCAAATCAATAACGAAATTATGAGAATCGCTAGCAGCACGCTCAGCGGTTCTGGTAATAATGAGATCAGTGTTCTTCGTGGTGCCCTTGGAACTCAAAAGGCAGCACATCAACAGAACTCATTGATTAAGAAGATCAAACCACTAGCAGTTGAATTCCGTAGACCATCGATTGTTCGTGCATCTGGTCATACGTTTGAATATCTTGGTTTTGGTCCTGGTAACTACTCAACTGGTCTACCTCAGATTCAGGCAAGAACTCTTACCGAAAGAGAGGACTTCCTATCACAATCTCAAGAGAAGTCTTGCGGTAGTGTCGTCTACACTGGTATGAACAGTGATGGTGACTTCTTCATTGGAAATACAAAGTATTCTTCTGCATCAGGTGAGCAAACAACATTTGATATTCCTATTCCTACTGTTACTGGACAAGATCCTTCACGTCTGAGTGCAGTATTTGATGAAATCATTGTTAAGGAAAGAATTCTTGTTGAGGGTGGTAAGTCTAAGCAAATTCTTTCACAGTTTGATGGACCAGTAACGTTTAACGAAAACGTTATTATGAACGATGAGTTCAAACTCAACGGTGATCTCATTACAACTGGTTTAATTAATCAGAAGAACACTACAGATTCTTCTACCACAAATACTGGTTCAATTGTAACTAAGGGTGGTTTAGCAGTTCAGAAGAGTGTTAACATTGGTGGAAATCTGAATATTACTGGTGTTACTACTTTCAATCAGGAAGTTTCCTTTAATAGTGGTCTTGTTCCAGATTCATTTGAAGGTGCATTCATCGGAACCGATGCTAAACCATGGGCATCTGCTTGGATTGCTGGTATCGGTATTGCTACAGAGGGCGTACCTGGTGGAACTGAACCAGAAGATAGAACAATCAATGCATGGACTGGTGATCTGATTCTCACTTCACAAGCAGGTATTGTTTCTGTAAGCGATAACTTAGAAGTAAGTAATGACGTTCTCATCCAAGGAAATTCCGACTTCGTTGGATTCGTAACGTTCCAATCTGATCTTAACTTTAAAGATAATGTAAAAGCAACATTTGGTGATGGTAATGATTTAGAAATCTTCCATGATGCATCTGATAGTTACATTCGTGACGTTGGTACTGGGGATCTCTACATTGATTCTGTCGATGGAAGCCTAATTCTGAGAACTAATTCTACTGAAGAAGCAATTGTTTGTAATGAGAACAGCTCTGTAGATCTTTACTTCAATGATGCTAAGAAGTTCTCTACCACAGGACTAGGTGTAACCATCACTGGTATTACAACCTCTAGTAGTGGATTCTATCCAGCAGCAGATTCTGGTGCTCCTCTTGGTTCACTGTCTCTATCCTTCTCTGAAGCATTCATCGATAATCTGAAGTTGGATGGAAATACAGTAAGTTCTACTGCAGGCGGTATCACATTGTCTGCTACTAATGATACAATTGATACTGTTAACAATGTTAACTTTGGAACAAGTGGAGACAACTCCACTGTAACTATTCTTGGACAACTGAATGCAGATAATCTCAGATTAGATGCTAATACTATCAGTTCTACAAATTCAAATGGTGATGTTATCATTGATGCTAATGGTAATGGAAAGGTTGATATCAATTCTCCTCTTGATGTTGAAGGTGTATCAACACTTCAGGGTAGAGTAACAGTCAGCACTGGTATTGTTCCAGATACTGATGAAGGTGCATTTGTTGGAGTTTCGACTCTACCATTCTCTGAAGCACACATTGGTGAACTTCAGTTAGCGGTTGGAACATCTGGTGATTCTGATAATACAATTACTACGGCATCTGGAAATCTATTTTTAGATTCTGACGGTGGTACTGTAAAGGTTGTTGATGATTTGTGGACCACTGGAACTTTGAGAGTTGATAGCACCTCATCATTCCGTGATAGTATTACTCTAGAAGGTTCTTCTAAGAGTATTTTACTCAAGGACTCGGTTGGTGGAACCACGAGATTGACTTTATCTTCATCTGATGGATCCATTAACGCTAATAGCAACTTCGAAGTTGCTGGATCTAGTGGAAATACTACAATTGCTGGTAGAGTATCCATTACAAATGATACTGATGCATCCAGTTCAACTGATAATGATGCTTCATTGAATACTGATGGTGGTGGTGCAATTGCGAAGAAACTCTATGTTGGTGGGGAAATAACTGGTTCTGATGGATTAACCATTTCTAGTAGTGGTGCTAGTATTTCTGGTGGTCTTACTGTTAGTGGTGGAATCAGTGCTTCTGGTCAAACAGTAACTGCAGATACTTTTACAGGAACAGCAGCTCAAGCAGATGCCTGTAAAGTCGAAGGTCTGGGTGATGGCTCTGGTCCACACTTCATAACACTAATTAATGGAACCGATTCAAGTGGATATAAATCCATGAGGGTTGATAGTGGTCTTCACTATAATTCTGATAACAATACTCTAACTGTAAGTGGAGATATCATTGCTTTTGGATCTGCAGCATCTGATGATAGACTAAAGACTAATAGAATTACTATTGAAAATGCTCTAGAAAAAGTTGGATCTTTATCAGGATTTACTTTTGATTGGAATGAAAAAGCAGCAGAAATTCTTAACTTCCCACTGAATACTAGACAGATCGGTGTATCTGCTCAAGAAGTTCAATCAATTCTTCCTGAAGCAGTAAGAGTTGAGAAAACTTTAGAAAGTGATGAAGAGTTCTTAATGGTTAGATATGAAAAACTTGTTCCTCTTCTTGTTGAAGCGATTAAAGAGTTAACTCAGAAAGTAGAAACTCTTGAACAAAAACTAAAGTAAATTAATTGGTCTTAAATTATGTTTGATGTGCATGTGCTTTTTCCCACTCCGGTGGCTAAAATTAAATATGATAATCATGATGAATTAAAGAATAAAGTTCTGGATTTTATAAAAACAAATCCAGAACTTGAAGTTGATGGAATTACATCACCAGAATTGAAACATTTCTTTAATTCATCTGAAATAGAAGAAGAATTTTTTGATTATGTTTCTGACGAAAGTTTTAAGCAATTTTTAATAAATTCTGCAAATATATTTTCAGAACAAGTAATGGGATTTGAATCCCAAAATATGATAATCACAGATTGTTGGTTGAATAAATGTTATGAAAATGGATTTCAAAACTTTCATAACCATGCAAATTCCTTCATATCTGGAACTTATTATATAAACTATAATCCTAAGTTACACTCTCAATTAAAATTTTCAAATCCACTATATCATTCAGTGAGCAATCCTTACATAGATCTGAACACGGAAAGATACACTCAATTTAATCATTCTGAGACTAATTGTGATTTTATAGAAGAAGGATTTTTACTTCTGTGGATGTCTCATTTAAGTCATGGATACGACATAAATACAAGCAATGAAAGAATAACTTTGTCTATGAATTTTATGCCCTCAGTTTTAAAATCTGGTCCATATAAGTTTAAGATAGAAAAATGACTTTACCTTCAACTGGAGCAATCAAATTTTCTGATTTAGAATCTGAATATACTGAAAGCGCATCTAATAGTAATATTTCATTTAGTGAATTTTATTTTGGTGGGTCTAAACTTCAAAGTAATTCTGCAGCAGCTGCTGCTCATGGCGATTCAAATCATCCAAAGTATTCTTCACATTTTGAAAACATACCAGCATCTGCTTCACCAAATCCAGAAATAAAAATGTCCTGGTTTCGTGGAAAGTCCGCTTATTATGCTAGACAGACTACATTAGAAAAAAGTGGTAATGTCGCTACAGTTTCTGGAACTGATGTTGAAAATGAATTCTGGAAGACTGGAAATGCATATTCTGCATTTTATGATATAGTAACTAATGGAGAGTGTACGTCTAATAATAGGGATTATGCTGCATTAAGAATTAGTCCGGCTCCTTCAAGACCTGGATCAACAGCACATATTACAACTCAACATACGGTTTCTGGAGCTGGTGGAAAGGGTGGAAGGGGTGAAAATGGTGGATCTAATGGAGAACCTGGATTTACTGCATTAAGAGTTAGAGGTAACGCATATCTTGTTAACAATTCAACTCTTCGCGGCGGCGGTGGAGGTGGCGGCGGCGGTGGATCTAGAAAAAATAGCTATAATGAATGCTATTGTTGCAACGAAACTAATGGATCTATTTCTGGATCTGGCGGCGGCGGTGGAGCTGGTCACAATAATGCCCCTGGTGGTTCTCGCGGAAACGCACCGGGTGCAAACTTTCAATACAATGGTGGAAATGGGAGTCCTGGATCTTCTACAGGTGGAGGATCGGGTGGTAGTGGATGTGCATATAACGTCGTTTTAGGAACATATTGTAGTAAAGAGGGTGGAGATGGAGGAAATTATGGTCAAAAGGGTGAAGATGGTGATGGTGGAACAAAAGGTGGTGAATCTGGAAAAGCTATCAGAATATCAAATGGTAAATATTTTGTTAAATTAACCACAGGAACTCTTCAAGGTGGAGAAGACTCTATATAAACCAAAATATATAACTATAGATTTTGTTATAGAATATGAATTCATTTGGAATTGGTGTTGAGAAAGAAATTTATTCAAACCCATATTTTTCATATCATTATGGGTATAGAAACTTATCTCAAATACCAAAAAGAAAATCTAATTCTAAATTATATGAAATAGAAAATACAATCAAAGAAAAATTTGAGGATATTGATTTTCAAATTTTATTTTTGAACTACTCTTGTAGGGGAGCATTTGTTAACTTTACGATAAAAAATGAGAAAGATCGGTATAAATTAAAAAATTTGGGAATAAATCCAATCAAAGAAACAAATTCATTCTCTTTGAATTTGAACGATATTGGTGGGAATGATATTCTTCATCGAGAGATATTTCCAAAAGCAAATTTAGATAAATTTGATTTAACAAAGCAAACTAAAGAACTTGCTGGTGATATAATTGAAAAGTTCTTGATAGTTTTTTATTGTGTGGGAATTGATGGAAAAAATGGATCATTAGAAAATAATGAATTGCATCTTGAACTCTACCCAGAAAAGCACGTATTCGGTATGGAAGAGTTTCTAAATAATTTGAAGGAATTTGAACTTGATATTAGTCCTTTTGAAAAGTATTTTTTGGACTTTAGAAAATTTTCTCACTTAAAGTTTAAAATATCTGATGGAAAGATAGAAAACATAAAATATTATAGATCAATTAACGTAAACATTCCACAATTCTACTATGAGTAATGAAGATCAGAGTGATTTAACTCTCAACTATTATGAAGAAAATGCTAATGATATTTCCAAATCGTATGATCAAGGATATCAAATTGCGTTGATCAAAAATGGGAAGCATAAAAAATCTTCTCTTCATAAACAAAATTTTTATTACTTATGTGAATTAGCAAATTTACAACCAAAGAACTTTATTGTTGATATTGGATGTGGAAATGGTCAGTTTCAAAAGTTTTTACACTCTACTAAAAAATATGCTAAATGTAGATATCTTGGTATAGATTTATCTGAGGGGCAGATTGAAAACGCAAAGAAAAGAACTAAAAATAATCCTGCGCCAACATTCGTAAGTCTTGATATGAATAGGTTCTTTTCACATGAACCATATTTTGATGCTTATTTCTTTATGGAAAGCATTGGATATACCAATAAATTGGATGTTCTTGTTAAGAGTATTTCTACAGGACTAAAAATTGGTGGTAAAGTTGTTGTAAAGAATCCAATTAAGATTTTGAATGATGTTGAAAAAGATAAGCAGTTTGAAGAGAAATTCTTGTCTATTCAAAGAGAATATGGATATTCTGATGATTCTATTGGAATGCTTCCTAGTAAACAGTTTGTGGAAGATACATTTTTGGAGAATGGATTTAAGTTGGTAAAGTTTGAAGTACCAGAATATGATGTTGAGACATATAACAACTCTTTCATGAATAACGATTCATTGAGGCAAAAGCATCCAAACTATGTAAAGCACATTACTGAAAAGAAATACGAAGATTATGCACCAAACCAATATCTAGAGTGTGCTATTTTTGTTTTTGAAAAGGTAGAGAGTGTTGTTAAGAGTTCTATTGATCTCCCTTATGTTAATGCTGTTTATCATCAAGGTGTAGAAAAATCTCAAATTGATGCAACACATCCGAATGCTCCGTATATGCAGAGATACAATAATTATGTGCAAGAGCAACGTGATGAAATGAAAGATCAAAAAATTTCATATGATGGTGTTGAAGTTTCAACATCATTCTCAAGTGATTCTGTTGCTGAAGATACTTCAGAATCAAGAGTTGTTAATTTGGATGTAAGTTATGAGTTACAAGAACCAACCGAATGATAGACCAATTCTTGATTTAGATTCTGATTATGTAACTAATTACTTTAAAATAATCAGTTCATTAGTTTCAGATATTTTAAATCAAGATTTTAGTGAAGTTGATGAGTATAGAGTTCCAACGAAATATGAATATGGTGATTGGAGATTTAGAGTTATAAAATCTCCAAAGGATGGATTGCAACTTAAAAATTTTTATAGTGAAGAATTGAAAAATATTATTTTAGATGAAAATGTTATTACTGTAAGTTTGAATACTTTTGCTGCTAGTTCTGAAATCAAGGAGCACGTTGATCCACCATATTATGGAAAAAATTTGTGGAGAATATTAGTTCCGATTAGTGCTGATGAAAGTTACATCACCGCTGATAGTTTTGGTACAATAAAAGTTGAAGTCGGAGATCCATTTATACTTGACTTCATCTATGATTCCCACAGTGGAGAAAATAAATCAAAGGATGTAGATCTGTCTTTTTTGTGCTTTGATATATTGTATGAAAAAGATAGGGAGTATCATGGTCAACATCCATTTGCAGATCCGTTGTATAATAAAATTTTGAATATTGATATGGAAGCTTATGAAAAGGTGTAAGTTATGATAGATTTTTCTAGAAAGTATTATTCTGATTATTATCAAAAGACGAATGAATTAAAAGACTTGATCTTGAATGAATATTTCAATAAGAAAACAAACATGAAAATTTCTTGGAATATTGACGATGATAATGGATGTGTTTTATATGCCTTTAAAAAAATTCCAAGTGCTGGTAGCATTCCGAAAGATAAGTATACTTATGATAAAGTAAAAGAATATGCAGATGATGATCGTATCATAGCATTTTCTAAAATAACTATCCCATCGGGTCAACATGTTGGTGATCATGTTGATAATTGTTATTGGCCAAGAGAATTCTTTAGAGCACATATTCCATTGATGGATACTGAAGCAGTTTTTTATTATGGTGATGAAGAGATAAATTGGAAAAAGGGTGAACTATATTTCTTTGATGTTAGACACGTAAATCACTCAGCAAAAAACGAATCTGATACGGATTTTGAATTCATTAGTATTGATATTTGTGTAGAAGATGCTTGAAAAAAACAAATCATTCACAAATTTATATTCTAGATTTAATAATAAAGAATATAGATTGAATTTTAATGACGAGTATGGTCAAATGGTCTCTGAAATAAAACAGGGACGTTTTGATTTGGATATATCTGACTACGTTGGTGTTTATCGTAATGTTATAAATGCTGACCTGTGTGAAGAGGTATCGAGTAAAATTAAAATTGAGAAGAATAAAAGTGAATTTGTTAGTCCAATGACTAATTTATTGAGGGTGGGGAAATATGTAAATGTTTATGGGGTGGATAGTGACTTCAAGAAAGACATTGATGATATAGTTCGACAAGCATCGGAAAGAGTTAAGTCTGAATATTTGAATAACATTCGACCATTCTTCTATTCATATGGAGAAAAATTGGATGTTTGTGAACCACACATTCTTGATTATTCTGAAAATGATTTTTTTAGATTACATCATGATCATTATGCAGAATCTTTGAACTTTTCTAGACTTTTAACTGTATGTGTTTACTTGAATGAGGACTATGATGGTGGTGATCTTGATTTTCCATCAATCGGAAAACGGTTTAGTTTTGAAACTGGAGATATAATTGCATTTCCTAGTAATTGGATGTTTTATCATGGAGTAACACCAATCACAAGAGGAAATAGATATACCATAGTGTTTTGGATTGGGGTTCAACACGATCAATTATGAATTATTATCTGTTTGAGAGAGATTTAACATCAAACCATGTTTCATATCATTATTGTTTTTTAAATTATGATGAAGTGAAGTTTCCAGAGAACTCCAAAATACAAGAGCATTATGATTATCTGAGAAAAATACTATCAACAGATTTATCATCAGTAAAAAGACTTTCTTCTTTTCATAAGGCAATTACACCACAGAATAAATTTATAGATACTCCTTATTTTCACCTATCTGTAGATAATATCAGTCCAGAAGAATATAAGACGATTAATGATAGGTTTGGTATAAACACAAATTATCGATATAACTACTTTACCAAAATAATTTCCGACATAGAGGCAAAGGAAAAATATTTTAAATGTGGATTTTTATCACACATCTTTAGAAATATTGCTCATGATATGAAGAGTGATGCACTTGAAGTAACAAGAAAACTTTTTGATGGAAATTGTAATGTTTTATATGCATTTGATTTTGATCAAAGTGGTAGCATTATTCATGATAATATAAACATTGAGTTACTCCCACAATATTCTAGTGTTAATTTTCTGAAAATCAAAAATAACTTGAAATCATTGTTTCCTCATTTGAATGTAGAACTTTTTGATATATACGATAAGATGTTTTTGGATTATTCTCCAGAAAAATTTCATTTTCATTTCAAGGTGAAGTTGTATAAAAATGAACCTCCAGCAGTAAAGTTCTATCGAACATATAATTCATCCAATCCTTACCTCTCTCCAATAAATATCAAATAAAATGGTAAATACTAAAGAATATTACGATTCAATATCATCCATGCTATTGAATGATGATAGTTTGTATTACAATGGATCTTTATTAGTTGATATTGATACGAACCCAGAAACTTTTATTGACCAAGACGTTGAAAATATAATTAGAATTTCCAATATGGGGACTAGTGTATTGGAGTGTGGATGTGGTAATGGATATTTTTTTAAAAAACTAATAGAGAAGAGACCAGACATTAACTACACTGGTATTGATATCTCAGAAATCCAAATAAACAATGCGAAAGCAATAAATTCAAATCATTCGGATAGTTTTATATCAACAGATTGGCATTCTCTTCCATTTGAAGATAATAGTTTTGATACTATTCTTTTTTTAGAAACCATTGGATATGCAAAGGATATTGATAGTTTATTGTCTGAATGTAGACGAGTTTTAAAACCAGGAGGAACATTATTCTCAAAGCATCCTGGATGTGTAAATTCTGAATTTTATAATGTTTATAAATCTGATGAAAGTCTAAAAAGAATATCTGATGAATATGGATATGAAAGTGATTCTCTAGGAATGATGATGGACATTGAAAAGTTTATTGAAAAACTAAATGAATATAATTTTAATGTTCCAAATGGATATATTTTACCAGAAAGAGATGAATCTGTTTATCTGAAAAGTCACTTTATAAAGGAAGTTCGTCCTCTTATGAAGACCGTAAAGTATGGATCGTTACTTTCTGTAAAATATCCAGATATGTGGCCAAAACAATTCACTGAGGAAGAACTTTTGAGTGAACTTGGTAAAAAGCATCCAGAAATTATCAACTTGTTGAAGAGTAAGTATTTCTATGATGAATCTAATAGGAATAAAGCGGAGCAGATGATGATGATGTCTGCATGTGTTCTAGTAACTGCTATTAAAGATTAAGATAATAAATAACTAGAAAGTCTATACGAGATGGCAAATTATAATAAGTCATTTAACTTTAGGAACGGTGTTCAGGTTGATGAAGACGATCTTATTGTAAGGAGTAGTCTTGTCGGTATAGGCACCACAATTCCTAGAGCTGATCT
>Ga0075475_10001378_pt1 | contig 12066 bp, 11 predicted proteins | sample DEB08_DNA_10_FD_76342 | JGI IMG/M metagenome (GOLD analysis project Ga0075475, IMG submission 76342) | Aqueous microbial communities from the Delaware River and Bay under freshwater to marine salinity gradient to study organic matter... | ecosystem: Environmental > Aquatic > Marine > Coastal ... | reverse complement strand
ATGGACGATCTCGATGCACGTGGGGTTTTGTTCGATAGGAACATTCCATTCGGGGTGATGATGGAGGTTCCGGCGCTCGTACTCCAGGCAAAAGCGGTTGCGGAGCGGGTGGATTTTATGAGCATTGGCACGAATGACCTAATTCAGTACACGCTGGCGGCAGACCGGGGCAATGAACGTGTGGCATCTCACTTTGAACCCCGGCACCCGGCGGTTTGGAAACTGGTTGGGCTGCTACGAGATGCTTCGGTACAGAGAGGTTGTTCGTTGCGGGTATGTGGTGAAATGGCGTCCGAACCTGTGTATGCTGCTGCATTTTTAGGGTTTGGAGTAAGGGAGTTAAGTATGGGTGTTCAGGAAGTCCCGGCGGTGCGTTCCCATTTGACAGAGGTTTCCATTGAGGAGGCGGAGTTGCTTGCCCATTCTCTTGTTGCGGCTGATTGCATGAGAGAGGTGCATGCAACGTTTGAAGCATGGAAAAAAAATTATTTATTGTAATTGCCTCACACTCGAGAAATGCTAAGGCGGGAAGCGATTCCTCGAAAAACATATTTTCTTAAAGGGGAAATTAAAACTAATATTTTTAGCACAAGAAAGCATTTAGGTATTTTAATCAATACAAAATTGGGTTTATTTATTAAATAATTAACGTATCTTTGCGGCAGACAGGATGAATGAACGGATATGTGGATGTTTAAGTCCGCTCGGCAATCCCATCAACCCGAATAAAAAATATCAAACGAGACATGATTCAAAAAGAGTTTACCCCAAAACGTACTGTGTGTAAAGTTCAATTTCAGATTCCGGCAGAGTGGGCCGACAAAAGTGTGGCCGTGGCCGGTGATTTCAACGATTGGAATACCGAAGCTGATTTTCTCCAGAAAGAGGAAGCAGGATGGAGTGGAGTGGTTCGGCTGAAGCCCGAGCAAGAGTATCGCTTTAAGTATTTTGTGGATGGCGAGCGTTGGCAAAATGATGACGCAGCCGACGCGTATGTGATGAATGAGTTTGGAACAGACGATTCCCTCGTAAAAATTGGGAACTAACGGGGAATCAAACCCCGGGATCCCGGACAAAACACAACTGATTGAGTGACTTCTTCGACATTGGTCTGTATAAACACCATCTGAGCACGGAGCTTTTTGGAAATGTTCTGCTTGTAGAGAAGCAAATCCCGTCTACGAACTCAGCGCTGAAAGCCCGGCGCGACACACCGGGCGAATCCTGTCATGGGTTGGTGCTTCTTGCGGAGCATCAAACCCGCGGACGGGGGCAGCACAATCGTGAATGGATCTCATCACCCGGTAAAAACCTCACCTTTTCGTTGCAGGTTTGTCCGGACAGAAGTGAGAGGCTTCTATTGCTCTCGCTTTGCATGGCGTCCTCGATTCGTCGGGTCCTAAACGCCATAGATGCGGATGTACGTGGCAGAGTGAGTGTGAAATGGCCCAATGATGTGCTGATTGATGGTCGGAAGGTTGCAGGAATTTTAACGGAAGGTGTGTTTCAGGGGCACAAGTTGGAGAAAGTGATCCTGGGTGTAGGTGTGAATGTGCATCAGTCGCCCGGTGCTAACAACTTGGACCCGGATAAAACTACATCGATTCACCTGGAAACGCATCGAATGGTCTCGAGAGAGTGGCTGTTGGCAAGTATCCTGAACCATTTTGAGGAGATGTATCTACAATGGGAGAGTCGGTCTGATATCCTCTACCGAACTGTAAGCCATGAGTTGGATGGGTTTGGAAGATGGGTGCACGTAGAAGTGGATGGAATTCTTCGCAAAGACCCTGTGAAATTTCTGGGCGTGAATGAGTATGGTTCCTGTTTGATGTTGAATGAGGAACTGAATGTAGATACCTTCACGCATGAACAAATTCGCATCATTACTGGCAGAGAGGTCGGTACAAAAGCATCTTGAGACGTACTTCGGCACACATCCATCGCTGATTTGCGGTGTGAGTGGCGGGGTCGACTCCATGGTATTGTTGCATCTGTTGCATCGAGCCGGTGCACAGGTTACGGTGGTGCATGTGAATTACCAGAAGCGAGGGGAGGACTCGGAGCTCGATCAACAGCTGGTCGAGGAGATCTGCCGGCTTTACAAGGTGGAGTGTGTGTCGGTTCGGTTTGATGCGTCGGACAGTACGGGCAATTTCCAGGCATGGGCGAGGGAGAAGCGATACGGAGTGTTCCGTGATTTGAAAAGAGAGTTTCGCGCCGACGCCATCGTTACAGCCCATCACCGTGATGACCAGGTGGAGACCATTTACCAGCGATTGATGCGCGGGTCGGGTATGGAGCACTGGGGCGGGATGCAAGTATATGAACAGGGGCTGTTCCGGCCTCTCTTGGAGTTGGGTAAGGAGGACATTCAGATGGTTGCAGAGCAGAATGGAATCCTTTACCGGACGGATGTTAGCAACCTGGATGTCGCCTACGGCCGCAACTTCATTCGGTTATCCCTGGAACCCGAGTTGGATCGGTTTTTCCCTGGATGGAAAAGCAATTTGCTTGGACTGGGACAGCGTGCCCGCGAGTTTGAAGCGATGAGGGATCTGCTGTTGGACTCGATTGCGGGAAAGGGTATTTCGGAAAAGGTTATTTCGGGAAAAGGTATTGCGGAAGAGGGTGTTGTGGGAGAGGGTTCAAAGCTCTCACTTTCTGCATTGGTACCGTTGCCTCGCACCCTTTGGGCACTTCTACTATCCTCATGGATTCGCAGTATCAGCGGTGTAACGGTTAGGCACGGGGTGATGGGAGAGCTTTCTTCGATTGATTCTCTGCAAACCGGGCAGCAGATCAGCATTGGGATGGGTTTTTCACTGATGAGAGATCGTGACTGGCTGGTACTACTCCGAAATGAGAGTCCATCGGAGGAGATGAAGGGTGCAAAAGAACAGACGGTCAAACAGACGGTTGAACAGACGGCCAAACAGTCCGCCGATTTATGGGTGCTTGAAAAAGAGCACGTTTCGTCAGGATTGCATACGTCCACCGGTCTTCGGTTTTGTTTGAAGACGTGGAGCAAGAGGTTCAAATCAGAGGATTTTCATCGGGGTGAGCTTGTGATGGATGAGGCCTCCCTGGTGTTTCCTCTCACGCTTCGACATTGGCAGGATGGCGATCGAATCCAGCCACTGGGAATGGAGCATACCCGTCTGGTGTCGGATCTGCTAACGGATCGAAAAGTATCCGCTGCGGAAAAAAAGCGGGCTTGGGTACTGATTTCTTTTGATCAAACCGTTTGTGCCGTTATCTTTCCGCACGTCTTATCCGACGGGTCTTTGGGGGTGATTGCCAACCCGGTTCGATGCACAATCGGGACACGTTCTGTTCTGATTGCGAGTAGAGCATCATTTGGGGCAGGAGCGAATCCCATCAACCCGAACAAACACCTTTAGTTAGCTGCTATGGAACGATATTTGCCGGAATCTGTGACTGTGAATCAGGAAACGTTTCGCGTGTATTTAACGCATGACGAAATTCAGGAGCGGATTCGAATGTTGGGGGCAAAAATTAGTGAAGATTATGAGGGGAAGCGGCCAATCTTTATTGGCGTGTTGAATGGGGCGTATATATTTTTGGCGGATTTGATGCGGTATGTGAGTATTCCGTGTGAGGTGGATTTTCTGAAGCTGAGCAGTTACGGGGCGGAAAAGGTGTCCTCCGGGAAGGTGCGGGATCTGAAAGAGGTGGATGCCAATATCAAGGGGCGTCATATCATTCTGGTAGAGGATATTGTAGATACTGGGTTATCGATTCATTATTTGTACAAGAAGCTGGAGAAGTTTGAGCCGGCCTCCATTCGGGTGAGTACGCTATTGCACAAAAAGGAGGCGACACGTCATGATGTGCAACTGCATTACACAGGGTTTGAGATTCCGAATTTGTTTGTTCTCGGGTATGGGTTGGATTATGCGCAGGAGGGAAGAAATCTGGCGCAGATCTATATCCTGGAGGGTTCGTAAATTTTGTTTTCCTGTTGCAAGTGGAGGGGAAAGCTGATTATATTTGATGCCCTTCGGAAAGGGGTTGCCTTTTCGAATCGGTTTGGAGAGATGGCTGAGTGGTCGAAAGCGCTCCCCTGCTAAGGGAGTATACCTCAAAAGGGTATCGAGGGTTCGAATCCCTCTCTCTCCGCATTGGAAAGATGTGTGAATGTGTTTGAATAGATGTGTGTTAAAAAGTTGCGTGTTACAAAGTTGCGTAAATAGACGCTATTCTGACGCTGGTGTGGTTGGCCTTGAAAGAGAGTAGGCTGTCATACGAAGAGTACGTTGCTCACTCCCCGAAGGTTGCTCACTCCCCGATTACAGTGAGAATGAGACGCCGGCTCCCTCCTCGATTTCTATGTTCACAGAGCCAAATTCCCTGCCACGTACCCAGATTTAAAGATCCGTTGGTGATCGGCACGGTGACGGATTGTCCTAGCATGGAACTTTTGAGGTGAGATGTCATGTCGTCGCTGCCCTCCAGCGTGTGCTCAAAAAGGGACGGGTCTTCGGGAACCATTCGGTTGAAATGGGCTTCAAAATCTCTTCGTACGGACGGGTCAGCACTTTCATTGATGGCGAGGGATGCGCTGGTGTGCTGAATAAAAATGTGCAGGAGGCCGGTTTTGGGGATGTTCGATTGTTGGCTGTTCATCTGAGGCATGTTTGCTTGTGAACGTTGCCTACTACCTGCGAGCGCCTGTCGGATCTCTTCGGTAATGATATGGAATCCTCTTGGTCTGGGAGCGAGCGTGAGTTGCGTTTGCCAGACCATCACCCCGTCTCCGTGTGATTCTCAAGGGATTGGATCATCTGTTTCAAGCTTTCGGAGTGATGTCCAAAGAGCAGCCTGTTGATCCATTTTGTGAGGAAGTAAAAGATTGGAATAAAGAGGATCAGAGTCACCAGAATGCCGATTTGAATGGTGGGTTCTGCAAAAAATTCAGTAACGGATTTTTGGGATCCACTTAGGCCACCTGCGATAAATCCGCCGGCCAGTGCGAACGGGAGGACAAAGATGGTGAGTCGTTCTTCCAATTTGATGAAGTCGAGGATGAGAGCAAGTTGTTGCTTGAGCAGGTGGAGCATGCCTGTTTTTACATCGGATAGGGCATATTGGATCTTCTGGTAGAGGTAAAATGTGCGTTTAGCGGACCAAAGCTGTGCAAGAATGACAAACCCAAGCAGTACTTGCACAATTGTGATAGGAAAGAGAAAGAGAAGTGCGGCTGTGAACAGAATGCCGAGTGTGTTGATGATAAAATAGTATCGGACACGTCTATACAGCATCTGCAGCGGGTGCTTACTTCGCTTAGCAGCAGGCTTTTGAATGGGTTTCGGATCCGCGGTGAGGCGGCTTTTGACATCCGGTTTCCAGTATTCTTTTAGTTCCATAATGAGAATGGTTTAGGCTGGTGTAAGAATTTTTGCAAGCTTTTCCCGAATTCGGAAAAGTTTCACGTTGCAATGGTTGACGGTAATTCCAAAAAATTCTGCAATCTCGGGGTTGCTAAATCCGTCGAGATGCATCGTAATCATCGATTTTTCGATCGGCTCCAGTTGTTTGATTGCGTTGTAGAGAAGTTCTGCCTGTTCATCCTGCTCCATCTCCTCCTCCGAAGACGGTTCGTACCAGGTATCGTCGAGCGAAATCGTTTTTTTGGGGTCGCTTTTTCGCTTGGCGGTGAGAATGGTATAGAGGCAGATTTTATAAAGCCACGTACTGAACTTTGCATCCCCCCGAAAACGTTTTCTGGCACTCCACACCTGCAGAAGGATCTCTTGGTAGAGGTCTTCCGACTCCGTTGGATCATCTACATATAAATTGAGGAGTTTGTAGATAATGCCCCGGTTGTCGTTGATCGCTTGTAAGAAGTCGCGTTCGTTCACAGATCCAAGGGTTGCGTGTTCATGCACAGAAGGTGTGGCGACTACACTAAGGTTGTGGCGGTCACCGGGAATGCTTCTCACCATACATATGTTAATAGAGCCGGGTGGAAATTACATCAACCCGAAGAAAAATAAAGAGTACGGTTGAAGAAAAAAGGCCGTACTTTTGCGCGGCTCTTGTGAGAGAGTCCAAACCCTGCGAAAGCCGAACAGGTGTAATGTTCTGTTTGCTGTGCGGGTTGATGCAAATACACCGTAGCCCGGCACTCATTGTAAGGGTTTGCGGGAATTATTCATGAAGTAGATGTAGGTACATAAAACAGTTATGAGTTATCAAGAGATACGAAATATTGCCATTATTGCTCATGTGGATCATGGGAAAACTACGCTGGTGGATCAGATGTTGCAGCAGAGCGGAACGTTTCGCGAAAACCAGCAGGTGAATGAGCGAGTGATGGATTCGGGGGATCTGGAGAGGGAGAAGGGGATCACGATTAGCTCGAAGAACACGGCGGTGTATTGGAATGATACGAAGATTAACATCGTAGATACGCCGGGGCACGCGGATTTTGGCGGGGAGGTGGAGCGGATTCTGAAGATGGTGAACGGGGTGATTTTGCTCGTGGATGCCGCGGAAGGCCCGTTGCCGCAGACAAAGTTTGTGTTGCGGAAGTCGCTGGATTTGGGGTATCGCCCGATTGTGGTGATTAATAAGATCGATCGGAAGGATGCGCGACCGGATGAGGTGCTGAATGAGATTTTTGATCTGTTTGTGACGCTGAATGCGGATGATGAGCAGCTGGATTTTCCGGTACTGTACGCGGTTGGGATTCAGGGGATTGCTCGACGGGATTGGGCGGATGATGGAGAGGATCTTACGCCACTGTTTGAGACGATTACCGCGCACATTCCCGGGCCAGAACAGCAGGCGGACAAGCCATTTAAGATGCTGGTAAGTAGTGTGGATTGGAATGATTATGTAGGCAGGATTGCGATTGGCCGCGTGGAGCAGGGGACGATTCGCACGCAGCAGGAGATTTTGCTGGTAGACCGGAAGGGAACTCGAAAAATGAAAGCGCGGGCTACGAAGTTGTTTACGTTTCACGGGTTGAACCGGGAGCCGGTGGATATGGCGCCAGCGGGGGATATTTTTGCTATGGCGGGCTATGAGGATGTGGAGATCGGGGATACACTTACGGATATCAGTGATCCTTCACCGATTGAGTATTACGACATTGATCAGCCAACGATGGCGATCTATCTGCGGGTGAACAATTCGCCGTTTGCAGGAAAAGAGGGGGATTATGTGACCTCGAATATGATTAAGGACCGGTTGGCGAAGGAGATTCGCACGAATGTATCACTTAGGGTGGAGCAGACGGAGAATCCGGATATTTTCAAGGTGTCGGGGCGAGGGGAGCTTCAGCTTGCAATTTTGACCGAAACGATGCGCCGGGAAGGGTTTGAGTTCGCGTTATCGCGGCCGGAGGTGTTGTTTCAGGAGCGTGCAGATGGACGGTATGAGCCGTTTGAGGAGGTTGTGATTGATGTACACGCGGATTACAGCAACCGGGTGATTGATCAGCTTCAGAAGAGGAAGGGATTGATGATCTCGATGGCACAGGAGGGTGAGAATCATCGGGTGGAATTTCGGGTGCCGTCGCGGGGGTTGATTGGATTTCGGGGGGAGATGATGACGGAAACGCGCGGAACGGGGATCATGCATCAGCAGTTTTCTGCATACGAGCCGTATGCCGGGGAGATTCCGGGCCGAACACGCGGTGCATTGATCGCGTTAGAGACCGGGGAAGTGACCTCGTATGCGCTGGAGGGCTTGCAGGATCGCGGAGAGTTTTTGGTGACGCCGGGGGATGCCGTGTACGCGGGACAGGTGGTTGGCATGAACAAGCGGTCGGATGATCTTGTTGTAAATGTGGTGAAGCGGAAGAATTTGACGAATCACCGGGCGACACAGACGGCAGACAGCGTGAAGATCGCGAAAGCGAAGTCGATGAGTCTGGAGCAGTCGATCGAGTTTATCGATCGGGACGAGCTGCTGGAGGTAACGCCGAAGAGTTTGCGGATCCGGAAGTTGTACCTGGATCATAACGAGCGGAAGCGATACGACCGCAGTTTGGAGGCTGTGGGGTAAAAAAGAGAATGATGGATCCATTTCATAACACGCGAATTTTTCGGAGAAACCAGGCAGAACCGAACGCCGAGGGCGGGTATGTGTTATATTGGATGCAGATTAACCGGCGGTTTCACTACAATTTTGCTCTAGAATTTGCGGTGGAGGAGGCGAATCGGTTACGGAAGCCGTTACTGATTCTGGAGGCGTTTTCATGCGATTATCCGTGGGCGAGCGACCGAACGCATACATTTGTGATGCAGGGGATGGCGGAGCATTGGAACGGGGTGATGGAGGGGCGGATTCGCGAGGTACGACCGGCGCGGGTAGGCGGAGGGAATAGGGATTATGGGGGTCGTTGGGATCGTGGGGATCGTGGGGATCGTGGGGACTGTGCATATTATCTTCCGTTTGTAGAGGAGAAACCGGGTCAGTATGAGCGGTTGTTGATGCATGTAATTTCGGGCGCGGCGATGTTGGTGACCGATGAGTATCCTGTGTTCATCATGAAGGAGCGGAACAAGCGGTTTCCGGCGCAGGTTACGGTGCCGTATGTGACTGTGGATAGCAACGGGTTGATTCCGCTTGGGATGACAGAGAAGGATCCGTACAGCGCCTATCTGTTTCGGAAGACTATGCAGCGGCATTTCGTGGAGTCGTTTACCAGACCGCCGAGAGAGAATCCACTAGAGTTGCTGGAGGTGTCTGCAGGGTCTGATGAGTCTTCGGGGCTTTCAGGGTTGCTGCAATTACCAGATGCCTGGTTTGAGGGGCTTCCCGATGCAAATGCTGCCTTGGCCGATATCCCGGGATTCATTTCCGGACTTGCCATTGATCACTCAGTAGGGCCGGTGAAGATGCATGGTGGACGATCGCATGGTCTTGCGAGGCTGGATTCGTTTATCAAACATGACCTGCTGGAGTATGACGAGAAGCGGAATCATCCGGACGAGAAAAAAACCAGTGGTCTGAGCCCTTGGCTTCATTTTGGGCATGTTTCTGAAGTGGAGGTTGTTCAGCGTGCGATTGCGTGCCAGCCACAGGGTTGGGATCTGGACAAAATCACCTACAATAAGGGCTCATCGGATGGGTTTTTTAACGGGAATCCGAATATCGACAGTTTTCTAGATGAGGTGATAACCTGGCGTGAGGTTGGATTTCATTTTGCGCATCACAGGGATGATGTAGATCGGTTTGATAGTCTTCCGGACTGGGCACTGACAACGATGGATCAGCATCGTGACGACCCGCGGGAGTGGATATACACCTATGAGGAACTGGCACAGTCCCGAACGCATGATGAGATCTGGAATGCAGCTCAGACGCAACTGCGGGAGGAGGGGATTATTCACAACTATTTGCGGATGTTATGGGGAAAAAAGGTGATTGAATGGACGCCGGATCCGGAAACAGCATTGCGTTATCTGATCGATTTGAACAACCTGTATGCGATTGATGGACGTGATCCGAATAGTTATTCCGGAATTTTCTGGTGCTTTGGACGGTTCGACCGTGCCTGGCAGGAGCGGGAGATTTTTGGCAAGCTGCGGTTTATGAGCAGCGATAGTACACGTCGGAAAGTGAGAATGACAGCGTACCTGAAGCGGTATGCACAAGGCCAGGGTGCGAAGGGCGAAGGTGCGAAGGGCTAGACGGCAGCTTCCTCATTCGGGTTCCAGCCCGAGAGAATGATTCCCGATACAAGCCGGGCGAAGTCGTGTTTTTTCCGTTCTGCGGCAACTTTTACTTCATCGTGATGTAGCTTTCCTTTTTGTACTCCTGCTGCCATATTGGTGATGAGAGAGACAGCGATGACAGGTAGCCCCAGCCGTGTGGCCTCCAGGATTTCGGGCACGGTGCTCATGCCCACCATATCGGCACCAACCCTCCGAAATGCTTCGACTTCTGCTTTGGTCTCGTACGTCGGGCCTTTGGCAAAGAGATAGGTGCCGCGCCGAACCGGTAGCCCGATCGACTTTGCAATCGATTCCGCATGATGGACCGCTGGCATTAGGTCGAGACGAAACGGCTCTGATGGAAAAGCAGCTACTTTTTCAAAGAATCGAAACAGATCTTGAATCAGAATCAGATCTCCCACCATAAATCGAGTATTAATGGCACCGGCTGCATTGGAAATGATGAGATGACGGACTCCCAGTGCATGTGACAGCTGAACCGGCAGCACCGTTTGGGAAAAACTGTACCCCTCGTACCGGTGAAAACGTCCAGAAAAAGCAATGACCTTTCTGTTGCGAATGGTGCCATAGAGAAGACTCCCATGATGCCCTGGAACGGTAGATTTTGGGAATCCTGGAAGCTGTTCGTAGGGTATTTCTAAGCGATTTTCAATGGACTCGGCAAATCCCCCGAGGCCGCTCCCTAAAATCACGGCGGAATCGACATCAGAAATGTCACCGCGAAGATGTTCGCGAAGTGCATCCATCAGTTCCGGGTGGAGAGCTGCATTCTGGGATTGTACAGAGACCGATGAGCGGTCAGATTTTGAAGCCCGGGTGCTCTCTGCGATCGTGTGAGAACTGTTTCCGATTGTGCTCATTCTATCACCTCTATACTGTTATCACCTCTATACTGTAACCAGATCTTGGACTCCATTGCGAAAGACGCATCATTGGCGAGTCCGTTTCATGGTAGGCCAGAATTGTATATTGTTCCTTCCATGCAAGCTGTTTCAGCTCTTCACGCACTTCCATTCCCTGCTCTGCATCTGCATCGTACACCGCCCTGTATTTTCGCATCAGTGCCTTTTTGGATCCGATCACATCACCAGCCATCAGAAACTTTTGTGGTCCGTTTTCATAAAAAAGGGCCAGATGATCGTGTGTATGCCCGCCAATCCACAGTGTTCGTACATGCTCTAGTGGGTGGTTCTCTTCATTACTCAAAAAAGAAAAGTCTCCATATAGGTCTACAAAGTAGACGAACGCCCGTTCCTCATCCGAAAGTGAATCAGCCCGGCCGACCAGTGATTGCCATCCCCGCTCTGAGGCGTAAATGGTTGCATTTGGGAAGGTTAGTTCCCAGGTTCCATGCTCACGATGGGCCAGCCCTGCTATGTGATCAAAATGCAAATGACTCAAAAAGATATCGGTGATGTCACCGCACTCCAGATCAAGGTTATCCAGATTTTCACGCATTCTCCACGCCCCGGATTGTCCGCCAAACAGATCACCAATCCCGGTATCGAACAGAATCAAGCGCTCCTCCTCCCGAATTAAAAAGGGCTGAATCGAAAGTTTCAGAGCTCCCGTAGCGGGAGCGTCTCCTCGCCCGATGGGATGAAACTCTTTGTCCAGCCCTACCGAAAAAGTTCCCTCATACAGAGGCATTACTACAGCCGGTGGCGCATCTGCATCACCCCGCTTCTTTTTTGCTGCAATTTTGTTCATAGTTTCAACGCTGGCCATCCTCTTGTTCACTCTCAAATTTTTCGTAGGCATCAATGATGTCCCGGACGAGCTTGTGCCGAACCACATCCGACGGGTCGAGGTATACAAACGAGATCCCGTTCACGTTCTGGAGGATCTCCTGGATCGAAATAAGCCCGGACTGCTGTTTTTTTGGCAGATCGGTCTGGGTGATGTCGCCTGTGATGATCGCCTGGCTGTGAAATCCGATCCGCGTAAGGAACATCTTCATCTGCGTGTTGGTTGCATTTTGTGCTTCGTCCAGGATGACGAAGGCGTTGTTGAGGGTCCGACCCCGCATGTATGCCAACGGCGCGATTTCAATGGTGTTTTTTGCCATAAGGTGTTCGAGCTTGTCGGTCTCGATCATCTCCTCGAGGGCATCATACAGTGGCCGGAGGTAGGGATCGATCTTCTCTTTCAGATCCCCGGGCAGGAAGCCAAGATTTTCGCCGGCCTCGACTGCAGGTCGCGCCAAAATAATCTTTTTAACCCGCCGATCTTTCAGTGCCTTAACTGCCAGCGCAACCGATGTGTATGTTTTCCCGGTTCCAGCCGGCCCGATGGCGAACACAATGTCGTTTTGGACGGTTGCATCCACGATGTTTTGCTGTCCTTTTGTTTT
>Ga0075475_10001357_pt1 | contig 12129 bp, 8 predicted proteins | sample DEB08_DNA_10_FD_76342 | JGI IMG/M metagenome (GOLD analysis project Ga0075475, IMG submission 76342) | Aqueous microbial communities from the Delaware River and Bay under freshwater to marine salinity gradient to study organic matter... | ecosystem: Environmental > Aquatic > Marine > Coastal ... | reverse complement strand
GCGACCAGCAGGTCACCGTCACCGGCGATCTGCAGTGCATCGAGCTGACCGGCGACCAGACCCTCGTGGTCACGCTCAGCATCCCGCAGGCCACCGATGGATTCACGACGTTCGCCGGCGCCGCCACAGGATTCACGACGTACATCCTGTCGGACGCCTGCGGCATCGGCGACTTCATCACCCTCGACAGCATCGGCTTCCCCGACAACAAGTGGTGGGTCGAGCTCTCGGGCAACGATGGCTGCGACGGCGGCGGCATCCCCGGAGACCTCAATGACGACGGCGTGGTCAACGGGGCCGACCTGGCGATCCTCGCCGCCGCATGGGGCACCGCCGATCCGATCGCGGACCTCGACGGCAACGGCGTCGTCGACGGGGCCGACCTGAGCATCCTGCTCAGCAACTGGACGGCCTGATCGGACCCGGAAGACTCGGCGGCCTCGTTCGCCGAAGACCCCGGTCACTCGTCTCCTTCCCCCTCGGGTCTCACGACCCGAGGGGGTTTTTCTTGTGGGACGGGTCGGGCGGGCACCGCATCGCACTTCGGGCCGGCGTCTGGCCCGGACACGGGCCGACGCCTCGCTTCGCGAGGACGGCTTGTTGGGAACGCCGTCCGTCGCTCGCGGCTCCCCTCCGTCATTTCGCTCCGCGAGATGCCACCTCCCCCGGCCTGCTGCGCCGTCTCGGGCAGGGGTTGTTTGTCGCGACGTGGAACAACGGTCGACGTTCAACCTGCTGCGCAGTCCCCGGGGAGGGGTTCGTCCCTCGCGTCATCCAACAACGATCATCGTTCGACAGCGTCGTGTGCAACGCCTGTCACGCGATCTCCCCTACGCCGTCTCGTCGTCGATCCAGCGTCGCAGAACCGCGGGCAGGCCCGAGGCGCCGATCGCTTCGACCGCCTTCGAAAACGCGGCGCGATCGCGATCCTCCGCGAGGCGTTCCAGCGCCTCGTCGAGGGCGTCGCGCTGCACCTCGTCGAGCGTCTGATGCCATCCGCAGAACGCCGCGAGCTCCTCGCCTTCGAGCAGCACCTCGCCGAAGCAGGACTCCTGGACGGACCGATTGGGCACCGCCCATGCGGCATGGAAGGTGGCCGGATACAGCGAGACCCGCTCGACCCCGTCCGGCACGGTGCTCTTGAACTCGACGGCCGACCGGCTTTCGATCCACTCGCCGTTGGTGAGATGGGGCTTCACCGGCGTCTTCAGAGAGACCTCGGCCCGGGTCGGATCCGACCGACCTCCGATGCTCACACCGAAGGCCGGCGGCATGGGAATCGCTTCGCCTCGTTCAAGGAGAACCCGTTCCCCCGCCGTCAGCGCGTCGCTCTCGAGAAGCAGAGCCCGATGTCGAAGGGAGTTGTTGGCGAAGAAGTAGAAGGAGAGGCCCGAGGCCAGCAGCGAGGGGTAGGTCGGCGCCTCGGCGTCGGGCACGAAGCGGCGGATCTGCCGAAGCATCGCCGGACCGATCAACGCGTCGAAACTCCACCGTCGCTGTCGATCACCGGGGTTTCCGGCCGCGGCGAGAAGGGTGAATCGCTGGGTCTCGTCGGCGTCGAGGATGCCGCGCTCGCCCAACATCAACACGAAGGGGAGAAACACGATCCGGCGGAATCGCTCGTCGCCGGTGAGCGAGTCCACCTCGTCTCCATCGCGCACCCTCGCCCCTACGCGGTGGGCCTGAGACGTCGCAATCATCGAACTCCATGCCAGCATCAGGTCTCGAGTGAGGGGGAGATACTCGGTCTCGAGAACGACGCGAAACTCCTCGCGCTTCGACGGATCCTCGATGCGGCTCTCCGCCCATCGCCCGAACAGCCGCACCCAGAGTTCGCCTCCGGCGATGCGACGCGACAGGTCGCTCCAGTGGTCCTGCGACGTGTGAAACGACTCCCAGTAGAGATGACTCGAACCCAGCGGCGATGCGACCGAAGTCAGCCCGTTGCGATTGCCGATCTCGCTTGGCAATCGATCGGGAAAGGCGGCGGTGAACGCGGTCTCGCCACCCTCCGTGCGCATCCGGCCCTCGCCGTAGAGGCCCCGCACCCGTTCGGCGTCGTTCTCGTCGATGCGGTTGGTCGCGAAGGTCCGGACGGCGCCGTCCTCGCCAGCGGCGACCTCGACCCGAACCGTCCGCGGCCCGCAGGCAGCAAGCATCGCCGCGCCGGCGAGTGTCAAGAATCCGATCGATTTGCGATGCACGCTTGCGGACACGGACGACCTCCTCGCTGCCGCGAGTCTAGGACCGGGATGTCCGCGGTCCACAGACCTCGGCGGCCACGAAGACTCGGGGGATGAGACACCCCACGCCCGCCGACGTTCGAGTCCGACGGTGTCGAACGGGTCGGACGGGCACCGTGTCGCACTTCGGACCGACGCCTCGCTTCGCGAGGACGGCTTGTTGGGAACGCCGTCCGGCGCTCGCGGCGACGTGTGGATCTGGGCGATCGCACCGCTCGCCGGTCCTCAGACGTGCCAAGCTCGCCCATCGCGGGCCAGCAATTCATGCGCGGCGTCCGGCCCCCAACCGCCCGGGACGTAGTTGTCGGCGATCGCATGTCGCAGCACCTCCGAGCCGTCTCCAAGCAGAGGATCGACCGCCGCCCACGACGCCTCGACCTCCTCGCGATCCTTGAAGAGGCTCTGATCCCCGCGCATCGCGTCGATCAGCAGCGGCCCGTAGGCCTCGGGCTCGGCGGCGCCACCCCGGCCGCCGGCGTCGGCCTCCATCTCGATCGGGTGCAGGGAGAAGGAGGCACCCGGGGCGCGACCGAGAAATCGCAGTCGAATCCGGCTTCGGGGGGCGATCTCGACGACGAGACGATCGGCACCGGTCGCTGGAACGCCCGAAGCGTTGCTCAGGGTTCGGAAGAGATCCGTCGGCGGCGCCTTGAACTGCACGACGACCTCGGTGTGCTTCGCGGCAAGCCGCTTGCCGGTCCGCAGGTAGAAGGGCGTCCCCGCCCATCTCCAGTTGTCGAATCGGATCCTCATCGCCGCGAACGTCTCGGTGGTCGATCCGGGCGCGACACCCTCCGTGGCGACGTAGCCGACGCCATCCGGTCCAGGTCCGTACTGACCCAGTGCCGCGGTGGTCTCCAGTTCGTCCTTCCTCGGGATCTGGATCGCCTCGAGGATGTCGCGGCGTTCGGCGCGGAGCCGGTCTGGCGCAAACACCGAAGGCGGCTCCATCGCCACGAACGCGAGGATCTGCAGCAGATGGGACTGGATCATGTCGCGGATCGCGCCGGTTCGGTCGTAGAAGGCCACCCGATCCTCGACGCCGATCGACTCCGCGGCGGTGATCTGCACATGGTCCACGTAACGCTCGTTCCAGATCGGCTCGAAGATGCCGTTGGCGAAGCGCAACGCCAGCAGTCCCTGCACCGACTCCTTGCCGAGGTAGTGGTCGATCCGGTAGATCTCCTCCTCGTCGAAGACGGCGGCGAGGCTTCGATTGAGGGCCTTCGCCGACGCCTCGTCGGTCCCGAAGGGCTTCTCGACGACGATGCGGCGCCATCCCTTGATCGAGGCGTCGCGGCAGGCCCTTCGCTCGGTGGAGACGAGTCCGCTCTCGCCGATGGCAGCCACGATCGGGGTGTAGAGCTCCGGCCCCACGGCAAGAAAGAAGAGCACGTTGCCGCACTCGCCGCCCGGGGTGGCGGAGGCGATGCGTTCCGAGATTCCCCCCCACGACGCCGCCTTCGCCGCGTCGGCCGCCTGGTAGGAGATTCGGGGCGCGAGTTCGTCCCAGCGGCGTCGATCGAAGTTCTCGACGCGGGCCTGGACCGACGCGGCCAGATCCTCGCGCCATTCCCTATCGGACTTCGGTCGCCGGCTCACGCCGAGGACGCGGGTCTCCGCGGGGAGGTCGCCGGCAACGTGGCGCTCGTAGAGCGCCGGCAGCAACTTGCGGCTCGTGAGGTCGCCGGAGGCGCCGAGGATGACGAGCAGGCAGGAGTCGACCGATGGTGGCATGGCGGGAGGGTAGCGGTCCACCTCCAGGACACGCCGCGTGTGGACGACTCCTGTTGAAGTTCACGTTCGGCCTCGAGCCAATCGAGGACGGGGTTGCCCGTACCTCCGTGGCGCAAGTGGATCTCGTGCGCCCGTTCGCGAATCGCCGCCTCGGTCGGCCGAGGTGTCGCTCCCACCAGTCCTTCGGGGCGGGGACGTGCAGGATCCACGAAGCGATCGCGGCCGCCCATGGCGGAATCGCTTCGTCCCGAGATCTCCATCGACTCGCTGCGAACCATGCTTCGCGCCGTCCTCCTCGCTGGTCGGGTCGGTTACCGGACATCGGTGCGCACGGTGGTCCGATCGACGACTCGCACGCTATCGCCACCCCCGCGCTCCGCTCTTCGGAAAATCGACCCGAAGAATGCGGCCGATCAGATATCGGTCAGCCCCTCCCGGATGGCGAACCGAACGAGCTCGGGGCTCGAGTGGATGTCCAGCTTCTCCATGATCCGTTCGCGATGGCCGTCGATCGTCTTCGCGCTGCGTCCGAGGGTCTCGGCGATGTTGATGCGACTCAGTCCATTGCCGATCAACTCGAGCACCTCGCGCTCGCGGGGGGTCAGGCTCTCGAGCTTGGACTCGGTCACCGAGGCGTTGGGACGGCGAGGCCAGTTCTTCAGAGGACGCGAGCGGGCGGCCGCCGCGGAGCCCAGAACGAATTCCCCACGATGGACCCTTCGCAAGCCGTCGATCAGGTCGCGAAGCCCATCGGACTTGGTGTAGAAGCCCCAGACGCCGGCACGGCATGCCGCCGTCAGGTCCTGATCCCGAAGATGCCCGGTCAGAATCACAACGCGGCACTCCGGCCATCGATGCTGAATCTCCTCCGCCATCGAGATCGGCTCGGCCCCGGGCATCTGCAGATCGGTCACGACGATGTCCGGGCGTAGACGCTCGACGGTCTCGATCAGTCGATCGGGATCGGTCAGCGTGGCGACCAGTTCGAGGTCCGGTTCCTGTGCGAACCGCACCTTGAGGCCTTCGAGGAGCAACTGATGATCGTCCACGCAGACGACCCGAATCCGATGGGCCGATTCGGGGGTTCGACCGACGCCCTCGCGATGGGGGATCGGATGTTGCGATCGCGGAGTCTCGCCGAGCTCCGGTGCATTCGATTGGGAACCTGAGGTGATCATGAACCTCCCGTGCCGGCAAGAGAGTGCGGCCTCGCGATCCGATTCGCGACACCTTCAATCATCCCCCCACCGAGGGACTGATTCGAAGGGGTGAATTCCCCGTTTCGATCGTCGAGGTCGTTGGAACGGGCGCAATCCCCCGTGACAGCGTCGATGACGACACCTTCGGCGGCCGGCCGTCGATCCAAGATCACTCAGGGCGTCGGGGAGGATTCGCGCGGGGCGTCGGTCTCTTCGCTGCGATTTGCCGACTCTGCCGGGTCTGGACTCTCGGCGAGACCAGCCGCCCACAGGATGCCACCCAGCATGTGCTGTTCGAAGAGCGGCTCGCGGAAGCTCTCCTTGGTGTGCCCCCCCCCGGTGTACCAGCCACGCCCCTTTCCGACGCTCGGGGTCGTCGCGGCCGTCGTGGTCCAGGCGATCGGATGGTCGTCGCCCATGCCGCCTCCCTGGTAGGTGGATTCGTCGAGGGTCATCAGGACGTGGACTCGACCGCGCGGATTGTCGCGGAACGTGTACCACTCGTCTGTCCGATTCCAGCGATCCGGCAGCATCCGCGTGGAGGGATGGGTCCGGTCCTCGACATCGATGGCCGCGGGCTGGATGGCAGGATGACCCTTGAAGTAGGCTCCGACCAACGCGCCGTAGAACGGCCACTCGTAGGCGGTGTCGGCCGCGGCGTGAATGCCCGCGAATCCTCCTCCGTCGCGGATGTAGGACTCGAAGGCCTCTTGACGGGGCGCATCGAGGACCTCACCGGTCGTCGAGAGGAACACGATGGCGGCGTAACGGTCGAGATTCTCGCGGGTGAACGCCTGGGGGTCCTCCGTCGCATCGACCTCGAAGCGTCCCTTTCCGATGCGGCGAACCGCCTCGATGCCGTCCGGAATCGAGGCATGGCGAAAGCCCATGGTTCTGGTGAAGACGAGGATCCGAGGCAGTGGCACCGTGGCGGTCGGCGCGTCGTCGATCTGGGTCTGGTCCTCGGCTCTCAGATCGGTCCCCGCGAGCATGATCGCCACGACGCCCCAGATCGGGATGAAGAAACCGTGCAGGAAGAGTCGGTGAGCGGCGTCCATGACCGGAATCCTAGCTTGGGGCCGAAGGCGGATTCAGCATCCGGATGTCGCCAAGGCGTCGACAGGATCAGCGATGTTCCGAAGACGCCGGAGGCGGTCCCGACGCCTGCGCCAAGACGCCTCCGAATCGACGATCGCCCCGGACAGGCAACGGACCAAGATCCCGAATCGGAGGGGGCACCGACCCGGAATCGGCGGTGGGATGGGCGGTGTCGGCGGATAGACTCTCCGGTTGCCGTTCGGTCGAGACGTGTCCACGACGACCGGCACCACCGATGCCCGGAGCGACCATGCCTGCGACCCCGAAGCTCGATCACCCCTCGCTGCCGATCCTCAAGGAGGCCCTTCCCGACGCACGACTTCGGGCCACCGAGTTCCGGGGGCAGACCACGGTGCTGGTCGACCCCTCCTCGCTTCACGACCTGATGCGGCATCTTCGCGAGGACCCCCGGCAGGGCTACGACCTGCTCGTGGATCTTCTTGGGGTCGACTACCTCGAGTACCCCGCCGAGATGCCCGGACGCTTCGCGGTGGTCTACCACCTCGCGAACACCTCGACGGACCTGCGCCTGACCGTCCGAACCCATCTCGATCCCTCGATCGACACCTCTGGCAACGCCGAGGATCCGGCTCTCGAGGTCGATTCGGTGACCGATCTCTGGCCCGGCGCCGAGTGGCCCGAACGCGAGGTCTACGACATGTTCGGGATCCGCTTCCGCAACCACCCCGATCTGCGTCGGATTCTCCTGTGGAAGGACTATCCGGGGTTTCCGCTTCGCAAGGACTACCCGCTGACCGGCCGGGGCGAGCGCGAGCGATACGCCGATCTGCGCGACGACCCCGGCCACGGCAACAAGCCGACCGAGTAGGGATCGCCGCCATCGGCAGGGCACGGGCGCGCCTGCGGGCACGACGCCGACCGAACCTCGGTCCGGAGATCGAAGAAGGGCACAGCCCGACCCCATGCGGGAATCGGGCTGCGCCTTCCGATCGTCGACACGCCTTCCGAGGCGCCGAGGGTCGCCTCAGGCCGCGAGACGTCGACGAACCACCGCCGCACCGGCAAGACCGACCGCCGCGAGGAGCGCCGGGGCCGGCACCGGAACGACGTTGGTCACGAGACCGAGTTCGACGTTGGCGCCACCGAGACCAGTGGTGGTGTCGGAGTACGCCACCGCGTACCCGGCGGTCAGCCACTGCACCGAGACGATCGAGTTGGACGGGGCCACTCCGCCGCCCATCGCCACCACGTCGCCCTGCCCGACGCCGGCGAACATGAAGTAGTCCGCCTGCAAGGCCCCGACGGAGAACGAGGTCGTGCCGCCGAGGGCCGTGTCCACGAAGTGGCCGGGCCCGTAGACGGGATCGTTGAAGGCGGTCAGCACGTTGGTGTTGCTGCTGATCGCTCCGTTCGAACCGGTCGTGAAGAACGACGTGCTCAGGTTGAACGAAACGCCCGAGGCGGTCTGGTTGTCGATCACGAAGCCGAAGTAGTCGAGACCGTCGTTGGTGTTGTGGATGCCGAAGAAGCTGATCAGCGTGTTTCCGGCGGTCGCGCTCATGGCGCCGCCACCGAGGCCGAGAAGCACCGTCTCGAGAGCGACGTCCTGCACGACGTTGTTGGCCGCGTTCGCCGACAGATCGACGTTCGACACGCCGTTGTTGAGCGCGAACGACGCGACGTCCTGGACGGTGAACGGGTTCGGCGGGCTCGGCGACCCGTTGGCGGCGGCGTTCGCCACGCTCCATTGGCCTGCGCCGGCGATGCTCGCCATCGAGGCCGCCACGATCGATGCGACTGCGAATGCTGTCCTCATCATGTTCTCCCTGAGTCTGTGCGACTCGTCGTGCGGGTTGAATTCCCGCGGTCGATGGAACGGGCCCTCGAGTTCCGCCAACGCGACGGAGAGAGACCCGACCGATCCCGCGAGCGCCCGTGAGGTCGCCGCAGGCATCGACTTCGAAAACTACGAACGCACTGCCGCTTGCGAATGAGCATCCGACCGCGATCGTCGCGAGGTCGCGACCTTGGGAGGTCGGCCCGAATCCCCTTCGCATTCGGCGGTCGGCGAGCGCATCCTGAACTCCCCGACTCGGCCTGCGATCCTGCGGTTGTCGAAGACTCCGCCACATGCACGGCAGGCCGGATGGTTCGATCAGCTCGTCAAGCGTTCGATCGCCACCCGGACCTCACCACACAGGCACATCGAGCCGTCGATGGATGCCGGGCGAACGCATCACGACCTTGCCGATCATCCACACCGTCAGCCGGACCGTCAGACGGCCGGTCGCCCGCCAGCGGTCCATTGGCAGGTGGTTCTCCCTCGCCACCTGTCACTCCGTGTCACTCAGGGGCGCCTTGAGGCGGTGATGCCGAGGAAAATGAGGTGATCTTCTCGATCCCGGCGCAGAGACCATTCCTCTCGGGTCTATCTGAATGGAGCGGGATCACCGCCTCGTACGGGCCCTTTCGGGGTTGCAGGGTCAGTGGAGACTCCCGCCAGCGGGTAGTCGGAGAGCCCTGCCTTTGGGAACATCCGGGGGACTCCTCTCCGTGGGGCAGTTCTTGGGGTTTGTTGGGAGTTGTTTCGGGGGTTGTTTCGGGGTCTTTCGGGGTCTTTCGGGGGTCTTCCGGGGCTTCGTCCGACTCCGGGGGCTTTCAGACAAGGGTCGCGTTCCTGTCTTGCAACCGACGGCACCTTGACCGAACCACGATCGATCGAAGGATCGATCGTGGTCGTTTTTGACCCCATCTCCAAACTCCGAATCCGGAACCCGGAACGTGGAACCGAGGCCGCCTCCGGGGGATTCGGCTCCGAATCGTCTCTGGCAAGTCGCCCGCTTGGACTTCAGCGGCGGCGCGATTGCGACGCCAGACTCTCCGAAGTCCGGCAGGACGATGCGGGCACCATCGCGTCCAGCAGCGCCTCGGCGGTGCGTCGCCACGTGTGCGTCGCCGCGTGTTCGACACATCTCTCGCGAGGAACTCCGATGGCCCGGCCTACGGCCGCCGCAAGGTCCTCGTCGAGCCAACCATTGGTGCCTGGGACGACGACGTCGATCGGGCCGGTCACCGGGAACGCGGCGACCGGCGTCCCGCATGCGTTGGCCTCGAGCATGACCACACCGTACGTGTCGGTCAGACTCGGAAAGACGAGGACGTCCGCGGCGGCGTAGTGCCGTCCCAACGCCTCGCCGAATCGATAGCCGAGGAATCGAGCCGTTCGATGACGACGCTCGAGTCCCGCCCGCGCTGGACCATCCCCCACGACAACCTTCGTTCCCGGAACGGCCAACTCGAGGAAGGCCTCGATGTTCTTCTCCATCGCCACCCTTCCCGCGTACAGGAGCACCGGTCGCTCGAACTCCGCAAACGGGTCCGCGGCAATCTCCGGATCGGACCACGGGCCGGGATGGAAGACGGCTGGATCGAACCCTCGCGACCACGTCCGAGCCCGCGGGACACCATGCGCGACCAGTTGCCCACGAACCTGCTCGGTGGGGACCAGCACCGACTCGGCCTTGCCGTGGAACCAACGCACGCCTCGCCAGGACGCCGCGGCGGGAATGTGGAAGTACCGCTTCAGATACATCGGGTACTGGGTGTGGTAGCTCGTGGTGAACCGAAGGCGACGGCGGCGACACCATGAACGGCACGCCAGGCCGATCGGACCTTCGGTGGCGATGTGCACCACATCGGGATCGAACGCCTCCGCACGCCGCCGGAGTCCTCGGCCCGGGGCGATCGCGAGACGGATCTCCGGATAGCGGGGTGCTGCGACGGTGCGAAACAGCGCCGGATGAAGCACCTCGACCTCGTGCCCCAACGCCTCGAGTTCGGCAATGACCGACTCCCAGCAGCGCACCACCCCATTCACCTGGGGCCTCCACGCATCGGTGGCGAGCAGGACTCGGACCGGATCGGGCCGCACCGCATCCTCAGCCAAGTCGAACCTCCCTGAAGGAACGTGGCACCGGCAACGGGAGCGGCATGGGAATCTCCGGCCAGGCCTCCAACTCGTCCAGTTCGCTGGCGAGATCGTCCGACTCTCGTCCGTCGAGCCATTCGATCGCCTCGATCACCTCGAGGCGTCCGCAATCGTGCTCGACGAGGGCGGTGCAACTCTCCACCCAGTCACCGCAGTTGAAGTACTCGACGCCTTGCGACGGGGAACGATCCTCGTTTCCGGGATCGGACTCACCCCCGGCATCCTCGGCAAGGCGTCGCGCGTCTGCCTTGTGGATGTGTCCGCAGACCACGCCGTCGAAGCCCGCCCGTTGCGCCTCGCGCGCCACGTTCTCCTCGAAGCGAGAGATGAACGTGCATGCCTGCTTGACCTTCAGCTTGATCGACCGGGACAGCGAGTGGTACGGCAGTCCAAACGCGGCCCGACCGCGGTTCCACAAGCGATTGGCCCTAAGCAGCCCCTCGTAGCCCATTCCTCCGATCCTCGAGAGCATCGGCGAGTGACGGATCACGAGGTCGTACTGGTCTCCGTGGGTGACGAGCAGACTCCGACCGTCGGCGGTCTCGTGCATGGCCGTCAACTCGATGCGAATGCCCCCGAAGTCCATGCCCGCGAACTGCCGGGCGGCGTCGTCGTGATTTCCCGGGATGTAGACGATCTCGGTGCCGCGGTGGGCGAGCTTCAGCAGGCGACGCACGACGCGATTGTGCTCGGCAGGCCAATACCAGCGGCTGCGTAGGCGCCACATGTCGATGATGTCGCCGACGAGGTACAGGTGATCGCACTCGATCCGCTTGAGCCATCTCGACAGCACCTCCGCCCGGCAACCGTGCGAGCCCAGATGCAGGTCGCTCACCCAGACGGTCCTGAATCGATCCTTCATCGGTGCCTCCTTGCACGATGAGAGGATCGGCATGACGACCCCGGCAAACCGATGGTCTAGCGCCTTGGTTGCGCGAAGATCCCGTGAACACCCCCCGCGACCGACTGAGCCGGATATCCGATAGCACGGTTGTCCAAGAGCACCGCTTCCAAAAACACCGCTTCCAAGAACACACCGAGGCCCCGCCTATGCGGAGCCTCGGTGGAAGGTTCGTCGAGCCGGCGGGCCGAAGGGAGCCCGAGATTCGGTTCGATCACTTGACGACAACGACGTCGCGACCGGCGATGCCGCCACGGGTCAGGATGCCGGCACTGCTGCTCACGAGGAAGTCGTAGGACTGGTTGCCGTAGTACCCCGCCGAGCCGAACGAAGTGTCACGCAGCCAGAGGCCGCAACCCTGATCCTGACTGCCGCTGGCACGGCTGTCGGAGTCCATGAACTCCCACATTCCGGTCATCCTGATGCTGCCGTCGAAAAAGGCGCACACCGGACTGCTGTTGTAGCCGTGATTGAAGTACCAGCCCTCTTGGCCGCCGGAGAAGTTGCCGTTGACAGGCGACGGAGGTGGATTCTGGAACCAGCCGTGTTCCATCATCAAGATCTTGTTGGCTGCGTACTTGGCCTGGCTCGCAGTCGGACTCCTGTAGGCGCTGGGAACCTGATTGGGATTCTGGAAGCCCTGTTCGCAGGGCTTGATGCCGCCCATCACCGCCTGATTCCACATGGCGGCCGGACTCCAGCAGTAGCTCGAGAATCCGATCGTGCCGCTGTAGGTGAACTCGTCGGGAAGGTTCTGGAACGGCTCCCAGATCTCCAGATTCAAAGTGTCCTTCGGAGCGACAAAGACGGCATCGTAGTACTTGCCGTTCAGGTAGGTCGAGAAGTGCTTGATGTTCGGAATGCGGAACGAACCGAATCCGCCATCGGCGCCGGAGAAGCAGATCGGCACGTACACACAGGCGTTCTGAGCGCAGGTCGTGCTGACGCTGAAGCCGCAAAGGGGTCCGTTCACCCAGTAGCCCCAGATGCCGCCCGACGCGG
>Ga0075475_10001347_pt1 | contig 12156 bp, 14 predicted proteins | sample DEB08_DNA_10_FD_76342 | JGI IMG/M metagenome (GOLD analysis project Ga0075475, IMG submission 76342) | Aqueous microbial communities from the Delaware River and Bay under freshwater to marine salinity gradient to study organic matter... | ecosystem: Environmental > Aquatic > Marine > Coastal ... | reverse complement strand
ATTATGTTTAAAGGAAATGTTAATAATGTTAACCCAGACGCGTATAAAAAGAATGGGCTAAAGGTCTATATGACCAACATCTGTTCGGAGATAACACTCCATACAGATGAGTCCCATTCTTTTGTGTGCTGCTTGAGTTCTGTTAATCTTGCAAAATATGATGAGTGGAAAAATACAGATCTTGTCTATACTGCAACGTGGTTTTTAGATGGAGTCTTAGAAGAGTTTATTACAAAAGCTAAATATATGAGAGGCTTTGAAAACTCTGTTCGTTCTGCTGAAAAAGGAAGAGCTCTTGGATTAGGAGTACTAGGATGGCACACATACCTACAAGATCGTAACATTCCTTTTGAAGGGCTTACTGCTCAGTTTGAAACGCGCAAGATCTTTAGTCAGATTATGACAGAAAGTGAAAAAGCTAGTAGGGATATGGCACATGAATATGGTGAACCATTATGGTGCGTTGGAACTGGAATGAGAAACACACATCTGCGCGCAGTTGCGCCTACTGTATCTAATTCTAAGCTTAGTGGTAATGTATCTCCGGGTATTGAACCTTGGGCCGCAAATGTATTTACTGAACAAACGGCTAAAGGCACATTTATTAGAAAGAATAAGTCTTTAGAAAGGATTTTAAAATACATTGGTAAAAATACTAAACAAACATGGGATCAAATATTGGCTGATGGAGGATCTATCCAAGGACTCGAGTTTTTGAAAGATTATTATGTACACATCGGTAAATCCATTAATGAAAGTTTAGGAAAACCTATACATAAAGATGATTTAAAAGAAGTACTTGATACAGCACAAGACGATTATATTCCAGTAATGGAAGTTTATAAGACTTTTAAAGAAATTAATCAGCTTGATCTAGTTAAACAAGCAGGTGTTAGACAACAATATGTTGACCAATCCGTTTCACTTAATCTTGCATTTCCAAAAGAAGCAAGTCCTAAGTTTATTAATCAAGTACATTTAGAAGCATATAATCAGGGAATTAAAACTCTATATTATATGAGAACCGAATCGGTATTACGCGGTGATATTGCGGTACAGGCAACTGATCCTGATTGCTTAAGCTGCGATGGATGATATATAAAAGAGTTTAACCGGTCTTTTTTAGGCCATAAATCTATAAATTATGAAGAAGTTATTTTTGACTTTTGGATTATTAGCAGGCGCGCTGCTAACAACTAACGCGCAAGAGGCAAAAACATGTTGCAAAAGTGGAGAAACAAAATCTTGTCACTCTGATGCAGCAAACACACAAGGAGATTGGTACCTAGGTACTACTGATATCTCTGGAGTTCCATGGACCCAATGGGCTCTCAATCCAACTGTTGGATATGCATTTACTGACAATATCGTAGTAGGTGCATCTCTTTTACAAGGAACTGAGCTAGATGTCGATGGAGAAGTTACAGCAGGAGATCTAAATATGGATCTATATGCTCGTTATTTCTTTAAAGATTTTTATGGGCATGTGGGAACACAGAACCTAACTACTGACTTTGGGCTTAATGCCGGTGTGGGTATGTTGGTTAATACTGGAGTTTCAGGACTTTATGTAGATCCTAATGTTGTTTATAATACAACTACTGGAACTACAAATCTAAGACTTGGTCTAGGATTAAGATTTTAATAAAAAATAAACAGCCAATTAAGGCATAAAAAATAAATTATAATGATGTTAACACAAGATCAAATTTTTGGTATTTTGCGTCACCTTTTGACTACCGCTGGGGGTGCGCTTGTTGCAAAGGGACTTGTTGACGAAACAATGATGCTTGAAGGCGTTGGTGTTGCAATGTCTCTTGTTGGTTTCGTATGGTCTGTTATTGCTAAAAGAAAAGCAGAAGCAGCAGATTCAGAAACTGAAGCATAATTATTATATTAATTAGTAATATAATGAAAGCCTACTTAATGTGGGCTTTTTTTATACTTGAAACTTTTTAAGAATATTCTATACAATTTATAAATAAATTATAAAAAAATATGAAGCTTAAAATTAATCGTATTGACCAGCATCAATTGATGTCTTTTATTAATAGAGTTAAATTGATTGACTCTTTTATTTATATGAAAATAAACCAGGATCATATTACATCTGCGGTTTATCTTCCACAAAGAGACGCAGTAAAATACCACTCTCTAGAAACAGAAAAAGTTTTTAATACTAAAGGAGAATGGGGCTTTGATCCTGAAAAGGAACTTAAAATTGCATTTTTTGACGGATCTAAAGTTATTGATGCAATTAAACACTTTGAACATGACGCGATTAAAGGTGAAATTGAATTTATTGAAAATGACGAAGATTATGTAGCATCTACATTTAGGATTTTTAATGATGAACTAGAAATTACTCTTTCTTGTTCTGAACCTTCTATTGGTTTTAAAGATCTTACAAAAGATCAAATGTCAGCTATCTTTTCTACTGATGGAAGTAAATTTAACTTTGATATGGACACACATACACTTGGAAAGGTTAAAAATCTATTTACGCTTGATAAAGAAGAGACATTTTCTATTAAAGCAAACGGAAAAGGCGTTAATGTTAAAGGAAAAACATTTAGTGCTGTTATTAATCAATCATCAAATGGTGACGGAGATGTAATAGTATATAAAAAATATCTTTCACTATTGGATAAAGAAGGACAAAATGTGTATGTTTCGGATTCAAAGGTTGTATTTTCTTCAAGCGAGTCTGAAACAGTATTGACAATTTCTACTTGTCAAACTGCATAATGGATTTAGAGCTATTAGAAAATAAAAATATAGAAGAGCTCACCCAAGAAGAAGGGAGAGCTCTCATAGCTCACTATGAGCAACTAGCCGCTAAATATACAGCGTATGAACAAGCAGTTAAGGTAACTCTTAACTCTATCTATGGTGCATTTGGTAATAAATGGTTTCACTTCTTTAATATCGATATTGCAGAGTCTATCACATTACAGGGGCAGAACGCTATATTATATTCTGAAACTATTCTTAATAAGTATTTTACTGAGTTTTTCTATAAAGATACTGTAGTTCATGATTATTTTAATATCAAGGTAAAGCATAAGCTTGAACGACCTGCTGTTATCTATATCGATACAGATTCATGTTATGTTCAATTTGAAGACATGTATAATTCTATCGAATGGTTAGGTGATCCAAGAACTATCGATGAGTTCATTATTGAAATTTATGCATTTAGACTCAAAGACTATATTGTTAAGTGTATGGAAAAATATGCTAAAGTTAGAAACACAGATAACTTTTTGATATTTGAGCTTGAAACTATTGCATACAATGGAATTTGGATGAGTAAAAAGAAGTATATCCAAAATATTGCATGGGATGATAAACTAGAAGTAACTGATAGACATACTCCTCTTAAAAAGATTAAAACAATAGGATTTGATACAATTCAGTCATCTGCTCCCAAATTTGCTAGAGAAAAACTTGTGGAAGCACTTAAAATTATATTTAAAAATACTGAAAAACCATCTGCTGAAGATTTACAATCTTTAGTTCAATTTATGAAAGATACAAAAAAGCAATTTAAAATGTGCGATGTTGATGATATATCATTCAATAAACGAACTAATAATATTGACAAATATATTGTAGATGATCAAATTGAATTGCAATTTGGACTAAAATGTCCTCCTAATGTAAAAGCAGCTGGATATTACAACTACTTATTAAATCAAAATAAAAAATATAAAAACAAGTATAGATTGATTGGTAATGGTGAAAAGCTTAAAATTTATCATAGCCTAGATACTTCTTTAAGTGAAGTGTTTGCATATCAACCTGGGGATTATCCATATGAATTTGCACCTAGTGTAGATTATGATACTCAATTCGAAAAGTGTATGATCGATCCTCTTAATAGAGTATTAAAGGCAATAGGACTACAAACCCTAGATACTAATCTAATTTATGCAACAGCATTATTTTAATATGGAAATAATTAATCAAAACCCAGAAGAGTACATTGTGTACTTAGCATATAAACACCCAAACAATATGGAACTTGGGAGTAAAGTAAGAGAATACGCGCAATATCTTTTAAAGAAAGATAAAATGCAAATTGAAAATCCTAGTGATGAATCTTGATGAACTAAGTCCTGAAAACATAGAGATCATTAAAAAGTATCAATCGATACATAATAGACTTATAGAAATAGAAAGTAGTATAGATGATCTTAGGGTTCAATCAGAATTTCTTATGCGACAGCTCAGGGAATTAAGACAAAAAGAAAACGAATTACGTAATACAAAAAACAATGGCTAAAACAAAATCAAAAGAATTCAGCTTTGATGATATTAATGCAGAGTTGGCGAATTTAAATCCACTAGGTTCAGTAATGGATCAATCTAATTTTAGTGAAGTTACAGAATGGATTGATACTGGAAACTATCACCTAAACGCGTGTATTTCTGGTACGCTATTTGGTGGATGGCCTAATAATAGATCTTGTTCTATTGCAGGTCCATCAGGTACGGGTAAAACATATCTTATCCTAAACTCTGTTAAAGGAGCTATTGATATGGGTTACCACGTTATCTTTTATGATTCTGAAGCTGCAGTAGATAAGTCTACGATGGAGAAGTTTGGTATTGATACATCTAAAGTTAACTATCAGCCAGTAAATACAGTTCAAGAGTTTAGACAGTCGGTTACAACTATTACAAAGAAGATGCAAGATGCAAAAAGATTAGGCTCAGATCTTCCTAAGATGATGATTATCCTAGACTCAGCAGGTAACTTGGCTACGCAGAAAGAGATTGATGATGCAGTCTCAGGTAATGAGAAGTCAGATATGACACGTTCTAAGATTCTTAAGTCTATTTTTAGAATTATTATGACACCTTTAGCTGACCTTAAAATTCCTTTTTTGTTTACGAATCATACATATCAAACACAAGACTTTATTAGTCGCCAGGTTGCAGGCGGTGGAACAGGTCCGGAATACGCTGCTTCTATTGTTCTATTTTTGAATAAGGCACAACTTAAAGAAGGTGACCAAAAAGCGGGTATTGTTGTAACTGCTAAGCCAAACAAGAATCGTTTTGCGAAACCACAGAACATTAAATTCCATCTACATTATACTGAAGGTATGAATCGATATGTTGGTCTTGAACAATATATCGACTGGGAAGATATTGGTATTACTCGAGGTGTTATTGAAAAAGGAGAGAAGGTTCCTAAGAAGACTGCTAGAAACTGGATCTGTAAGCACCTAGACGAAACAGTTCCTAATAGGGAATTCTTTACTGAAAAGGTATTTACAAAAGAAGTATTAGACAAGATTGATAAAAAGATCTACGATTTGTTTAACTACAATACTAATGTTGAATTTGATGTAGATGCAATAATGGAAGATGATGAGGATTAATGAAGACAAGTTACCTATAAAGTATATTCTAGGGATTGAGGCTAGTCTTGAGGGCTATCCTACATCTCTAGATGTTCTTTATCATGAGGTATCACTTTGTGTAAAGTCTCCTGATAGAAACAAGGGGGCTTTTACACTTCATATGCTAAACAAATATCATTTCCCAGATACAACAAGAGAGCATCTTAAAAGATCTGTTGATGAATTGGTTGATGAAGGTCTAATAGAACAAACAAATCTAAAGGAAGGAAAAGAGGCTTATAAAATTTTAGTAAATCCATTTGAATAATGCAATTCGGTCAAGACTTTGAAAAGGTATTTTTTAGACTTTCGTTAGAAAAGCCTAAATATTTGCAGTCTATTAAGACTAATTTTTACACGTCTGAAGAAATAGACATCCTCAGTATTTTGGCCAATAAGTTCTATGGTAAGTTTAATGAAACGCCTACTAGAGACCAGCTAAAGCTACTTATTGAGAATTCAAAAAGAGCCAAAGAGAAGATTTCAGATGAGGTGCTAAGTATTATATTTGATGTAGATCTGGATCAATATGATGAGGAATGGTTAACATCTACTGCCGAGTCATGGATTAAATGGAGAAACTTCGATACTTCTCTTATCGATACTATTGAGTTTATTAAGACTACTAAGGTAACTCCTGAGAATGCAGAGTCTATTATTACAAAGGTTAAGGGTCTTATCAATGATCGTAATAACCTTAACTTTAATTCAGATCTTGGTCTAGACTTCTTTGACGTTGATTCACACAATCAGAAAGAAGCCGATAAGGTTTCAACAGGCTATAACTTCTTGGATAGAGTGCTTGGTGGAGGTTATGATAAGGGCGGTAACCTTGTAGTTTACGCAGGCGAACAGAACATTGGTAAGTCAATCTACCTTGCTAATGATGCCGCTAACTTTGTTAAGATGGGAACTAATACCGCAGTCATTACTGCTGAGATGGCAGCACATAAGTTTGTAAAGCGTATTGGTGCAAACCTATTGAGTATTCCTATTAATGAGTATGGGGACAGAGCCCAGAATGCAGAATATATAAAAAGAAGATTAGAAACAGTTGGAGATGGATTTACACCACCTGGTCAACTTTTCATTAAACAGTTCCCAACATCACAGGCAACAGTCCTAGATATTGAAGCATATCTAACTCAGGTTGAGGAGGAGAAGCAGATTAAATTAGGTGCAGTTGTTATTGACTACATAAATATCCTAGCTAACTACAGAAATCAAAATACTGAAAATACCTATATGAAGATCAAGCAAATTGCCGAGGATCTAAGAGCTATGGGCATCAGAAACAATTGGCTGATCGTTACAGCAACACAGATTACAAGATCTGGCTATAATGCATCAGATATTACGATGAGTGACATTGCTGAATCTGCAGGTCTTTCTCATACTGCTGATGTTATGTTAGGTATTATTCAAGACGATCTCATGAGAGCAAGCGAGGAATATTGGCTTAAGATTCTTAAGATGAGAGATGGTGAGGGTAAAGGAGTTAAGTGCAAGCTAAACGTGAACTATAACTATATGAGACTAATTGAAACCGACGAAATGTCAAACAGTAATATACACAGTATTTAATATGAGAAAAGATAAAATATTTGATAATAACTTTAGTTCTTCTGAATTTGAAGTAATATCCAACTTTACATTTGATTTAGACCCTTCATTTAAAGATAATAGAGATGAAGAGGATAAAATTCAACAAGAAATGCTTAATAGAGATATACATGAACTTATAACTAAATCTAGATTTAAGCATTTTAATGAAATAGACGAACATGGACAACGCCCTAAATTAAATAAGGCTGATATAAATAATATTTATGGTTTTATTGTAGATGAACTATTAAAAGAATATACTAGGATTGATATGTTTAGTGAGCTTTGTGTTTATTTTGATATTAAACCAGCTAGATTCTATAATCTTATTTCAAACGCATACAAAGAACAACTTATAGAAGAATTAGATAATAAAACTGGAATTTTAAGTAAAAAGAATATTAAAAAATTATTCTAATGATAACTCCTGAAGTTTTAGATAAAGAAGTAAAGCGAGTATGGGTTCTTGGTGATATTCATTTTGGTGTTAGAGCCAATTCAATAGAATGGTTAGAAATACAAAAAGACTTTTTTGAAAATCTTTTTATACCAACTCTTAAAAAGCATGTTAAACCAGGTGATGTTTTAGTTCAAGTTGGAGATACATTTGATAACCGACAGTCTATTAACATTAAGGTACTTAACTATGCAGTTAGCTTATTCGAGAGACTCGGTGAAATTTTACCAGTTCATATTATTGTAGGGAACCATGATATTTGGGCTAAAAAGTCAAATGAGGTTACTTCAATAGACACGCTTAAATGGATCCCAAACGTCCAGATTTATACAGATTGCCAAAGATATAATTGGGGTGGAAGAAAGGTGCTTTTAATGCCATGGCGGAGAGACTCCGAACACGAAACAGAGACTCTAGCTGAACATCCAGATGTAAATATTATATTCTGTCACTCTGAAGTTTCTGGAGTTAAACTAAACTCTAAGGTAAAGAATGAACATGGTACGCCACCTAATGCTTATAAGAGGTATGATCGAGTCTATTCTGGACATATCCACTATCGACAAGAACAGGGAAGCCTTTTGCTTGTCGGTACGCCTTACGAGCTTACTAGATCTGATTCTGGAAATGTAAAAGGATTTTATCTATCAGATCTTTCTGATATGTCAGAGGTATTTTATGAGAATCATGTATCTCCTAAATTCCTTAAGTACAATATAACACAGATTTATGATATGACTCTAGGTCACTTTAAGTCTCATATTGAAAACAATTTTGTAGATCTATATGTGCCATCTAAGATTGCTACTACTAATGCTTTATCACATTTGGTTAATAGGATTCAAAAAATAAGTCGTAAATTAGAACCGACAATATACAACGAAGACGATTACATTGATAAGGACATTTATGATATTGATGAAATCGAAGAGATGTATAAAAATTATAACATCATGAATCTATGTAATTCTTATGTTGATAGTATGACACATGATGATGAATTGAAACAAAAGTTAAAGATTAAGTTAAAAGAATTATATATGCAGTGTGCATACAATTACGATACTAGTCTATGAGGATATCTTCTATTGAGTTTAAGAATTTTGCGTCGTATGGAAATCAGAAGCAGATCCTAGAGTTTGACAAGGACCAGTCTGAACTTTTTTTGACGTTAGGTAAAAATGGTGATGGTAAGACTACTATCGCTAATGCTATTATATTTGCACTTTATGGAAAGGTAGAAGGTGTAAAGTTAGCAGATCTGCCTAATCGTATTAATAAAGAATTATGGGTTAAAATAAATTTACAATGTGGAAATATTCACGTTGAAATAGAACGGGGTCTTGCACCTTCAAAATTTGAGGTTCTTATTAATGGTGTTGAATTTGATAAGGCCGGTAAAAAATCAGTACAAGACTATTTAGAAGAAGAGGTATATGGAATCCCATATCATGTATTTAAAAATATTATAATTTTATCAATTAATGACTTTAAGTCTTTTTTGACAATGTCTCCTTCAGATAAAAAGCAGATTATTGATAAGATGTTCGGCTTTTCTATTCTTAATGATATGCAGCGCGCCGTTAAAGATAATAGAAAATCTTTAAAGGTTGATATAGATAATTATGAGTCTGAGCTAAATCAGATTATGGAATCTATATCTTCAGTAAAATATAACCTAAATACGCTTTTAGAAGAATCTACGCAAAAAGATAAAGAAAAGATTGAAGAGCTAAAAAAAGAACTTACAGACTTAAATGAAAATGCTAAAACTTTAGTTTTTGAGATATCTGAAATGGATTCACAAATAGTTAAAAAAACTAAAGAATATGATGGTCTTAGAAATAATGCAGGTAATCTAAAGCATGAGATTGATTCATTAAAGAAAAAGGTAGATTTATATGATTCAGGGCATTGCCCGACATGTCAAACAAAACTTAATAGTGATTGGCATAACCAACAAAAGTCTGAGTTTAATACAAGTATTAAAGAAAATACTAATAAAATTCTTGTCATTAAAAAAGATATGGATTTTATTAAAGAATCTATAGATACACTTAAACAAGATAAAGAAAACATATCTACCAAAGTATCTGATATTAAGTATAATATGAGTTCTCTTAAACAAGAATTATTAAAGCTTAAAGATACGGCAAGTAAGGGCGAATTCCAACATTTAAAAAAACTTATAAGTGAGTTTGAGGAAAAAGAAAAGTTAAAGTCTGAGGAGAGAGACGGCCTTTCAGCAGACTATAATTTTATGGAAATTGTTGAACAGATTTTAGGAGATGATGGCGTAAAGAATTTGGCAGTTAAAACTATTTTACCAGGCCTTAATACTAATATCGCGGCCATGGCACAGACCATGCACCTTCCATTTCAAATTAGGTTTGATGAAAAGTTTAATTGCATTATTAATCATTTAGGTGAAGAGATTAATCCAATGACTCTTTCGACCGGTGAAAGAAAAAAGGCAGACTTTATCATTATTATAGCTATTATTAAGATTCTTAAGTTAAGGTTTCCACAGCTTAACCTATTATTTTTAGATGAGTTATTAAGTTCTGTAGACCATGACGGCGTTTATAATATCCTTAAGATTCTTAAACAGGTTATTAAAGAGCAGAAGATAAACACATTTGTAATAAATCATACGGTCTTGCCTCATGAAATCTTTGATAAAAAACTACAGATTTATCGTGAAAACGGTTTTTCTAAGTTTGAAATAGAATCAATTGATTAATGAAGTTTAGTGTAATAATGCCTACAATGTGGAAGTCATATAGAACTGAAAGACTTCTTTTAGATCTATGTGAATGTGATATAATTGATGAAATTATTATTATAGATAACGATCCAAAAAATAGAGGAAATATCTCTATTCCTAACAAATGTATTGTATTAGAACAATCTGAAAATATTTTTGTTAATCCAGCATGGAATCTTGGTGTTTCTTTATCTAAAAATAGATATATTTGTATTATAAATGATGATATATCATTAGATGTTGACTATATTTTTAATGAAGTATCATCGATTATACCAATTAATAAATGTATAGGTGTAGATGGTGAAAGTTATTCATATAATAGCAAAAGGATTATTTTAAAAAATGGTGATTCATTAGGTAATGGATGGGGATGCTGTATTTTTTTAGATAAAAATAGCTGGGTTGATATCCCAGAAGATATCAAAATATGGTATGGTGATAATTGGATAATTAAAGTATATGAAAAAGTATACTCAATAAAATGTAATATAAAGTCAGAAGTCTCTACTACGGTTAACGATAGAAATCTTAAGCCAAGAGTAAAAGAAGATGTAAATAATTGGCAAAGTATAAGATTTGATTAATAATATATCTTAAATATAGAGATATATAATCTATATGGCTAGCTATAATTTAAAATTTAATAAGGACGACTCGGTCGTAAGACATTTAATTATCGGACTATTGTCCGATTTAAATCAAAAGTTAAGTTTTTATAGACAATTAAGCAACGATGATCGAGTTGTTGTAGATGTACCATTTTTTTATGCAATATCAGGAGACGAAAACTTCTTAAGGGATAATTTTCTTTTTTCTACACTTAACGGGGTTGATTGTGAACCTGAAGGTAAGGCTGATGGAAATTATGATATAGTTCCTAGGGGAATAGTTACTATGAAGTCACTTGCAGTTGATCCTAGTAAACTTGTAAACAAAAGAAATATTGGGCACTACGCTAAATTAGGAAGCGATGGTAATATGTCAGGGTATGTTTCTGAGTTTGAAATGCTTCCTATTACAATGGGACTAGATATAGAAATACTTCTATCTAGTCAGCTTGACATATTTAAGGTTACTGAAGCTATTATTAAAAAAATGTATAAATCCAATCAATATAATGTAGAAGTTGGTCATTTAGAAGAAGGTCTTTATAGATTAGCAGCATATTATGCAGTTCCTGATGATATATCCATGGACGTTCCTATAGAATATGGGTTTGATGATAAGCAAAACCATAAAATAACATTTTCATTAGAGATAAACTCTTTTATACCTTCATTTGATTTCAGTACAGAACAACATGTAGGAAATAGAATGTTCCAGATAGGAGCAGATACTGCTCTTGGTGATAATAATAGAGTTAGACTTCATGAAGATCCAAATATAAGTACGCCTAATATACTGGGTGATAAATATAAAGTAACGTCAGTTAGGCTTCCATTTGATAAAAAGAACTATTTTGGGTAATATATATAGAAATTAAAATTAAATTTTAAAAATGTCAAATTTAAAAACAAATATATTTTCACCGATTTTAAAATCTGATAAATCTGTATTTTTTAATATAGGTGGATGCAATTTTGAAATGACAGACTCGCATATACATGAAATTAAAAATGTAAATGATGGGTTTAAATCATTAGTTGATGCTATGTCTACGTTTAAGCTAGACGAGTCTGGTATTATTGCATATTATGATCTTAAAAATAATTGCTTCGTTAAAGAGACCGATGATAATAGTATTTCAAATTCATCTAATTATTTTAGATTAACAGAAATGAAGTCTTTCTTAATTGATAAGAAAAAGCAATTAAAATTAAATAATATGTCTCACGCAGTAGAGGACATAGAATTAGAAATGCTTGATGTAGATTCAAAAATAAATGAATCTGTAAAAAAACCTATGGTTA
>Ga0075475_10001339_pt1 | contig 12186 bp, 13 predicted proteins | sample DEB08_DNA_10_FD_76342 | JGI IMG/M metagenome (GOLD analysis project Ga0075475, IMG submission 76342) | Aqueous microbial communities from the Delaware River and Bay under freshwater to marine salinity gradient to study organic matter... | ecosystem: Environmental > Aquatic > Marine > Coastal ... | reverse complement strand
GGCACTTTTGATAATTGGCATCCTATTGTTAGCACAATTACTACAGACATAGATTTCACAAAAACTTATCAAACACTGGCAATGACCGGTAATGTTACTTTTACTACTTCTAATAGAGGTGTAGGAAAACAAGTAACTTTGCTTCTTGATACTAGTACTACTCCTTATGCACCTACTTGGCCTTCAGAAGTTAAATTTCCAACAGCAATTACATGGTCCTCAAATAGATTTTGGACAGTTACTTTAACTTGTTGGGATGCTTCTACTGTTAGAGCAACAGCACTTCCTTATGATGCGGCTGGTACACCATCTGCAAGCATGGACAGCTCATTTAGTGTAGCAGGTATTGATTTTAGTGAATCCGTCACATCATCAGTTGGCTACCCCGAAGCATGGGCTTATGTTAGATTTGAAAGAGATGATGCAAATAATAGAATTATTGTAGTATATGATTCTGGCACATCTGCTAATATAAGTACTCCATTCACAACTTATATAAACTATACTGGATTAACAGGTATTAGTTCGGTTCAGGCACAATACAATGTACAATCACAAGCTTGTAATGGAACTTGTACTCCTTCTAATTACGCTTGGGGGCCAACACCTGTTTCTAATGGTTTTAACTCTGGAACATATTATAATATAAGCAATACACCAGGAACAACTAGATTTGGGTGGATGGCACAAAGAGATCCAAATCAAGGCCAAGGGACAACAAGTACTTTCACTAGCTTTGCTTCGGGGAATCCAGATTTTAGAGTTAAAGTTGTATGTAATGAAGGAACTTTTTATTCAACTGCTGAAACACTTTCTGGAGGTGGAACATTAACAGCAACTTATGGGCAGCAATCGCAGCTTTAAGGAATAAGATATGGCAATTAAAATAGGCGGAACAGAAGTAATAAGCAATCTTAGAGAGATTGCTAATATCACTGGTGCTGAAGGGCAATATAATAATTTTCATCCATTGTCATTTACAACTCCAGGCGGTGGAACAGGTACTATAGATTTTGATAAAACTTTTAATAAGTGTACATTAACTGCAGCGACAACATTCTCAAATGCAAATATGACAAACAGAGCGGCTGGAAAAACTCATATGCTTATTTTAGATATTAGTTCTACAGGATATACACCAACTTTTGGTACAGATGTTAAATGGGGATATGATTCAGAACCAGTATTTACTGGAGCAAGATATTGGCAAATTGTTTTTACTTGTTGGGATTCAAGTACTATAAGAGCAGTGGCAACAAGCTGGGGATCGTAAGATGGCAAAAACTGGAAAAGACATTACAATAAAAGTTGTTCATACAGATTCAAGTAATAATCAAGTGGAAGCGTATTATGCAATTCCTGAACATGATGATAAAGATGAACAGCATGAACAAATTAAAAAACTGTTTTATAGATTAGCTGGAAAGCTTAACATGGGTGTAGAATAATGGCAATTAAAATAGGCGGTACAGAAGTTATAAATGATTCTTTAAAATTAAAAAACATTACCGATGCTACAGGATTTTTTACTGGGTTTCATGCTATTCCAGTGGCAATAACTGATAATATTAATTTTACTACACCGATGCATACATGTACTTTAACTGCAGCAACAACATTTACAGAATCTGGTATGGCTGCAGGAAGATCAGCAATTGTCTTATTAGATACATCTACAAATTATTATACACCAACTTTTCCTTCTTCTTGGAATTGGGCTGAAAATACAGAACCTACATGGAGTGTTTATCAGCATTGGCAAGTTTATGCAACTTGTGTTTCTGCAACTGAAATAAGAGCAAATGCTGTTGGGTTTACGGCAACATTTGGAGGAGCTCCAACAGAAACAGTTTCATTGAGCGGTACTACAAGTAGTCCAGAAACTTTCTTTGATAGAGCAACAACTAATAACCAGGATATGATAATGGGCTGGGAATTTGATGCTAACGGTAATATTTACAAATATGAAAGCATTTATAATGTAGGTGGCAATGGAAGATACTTACATTCATCGGCTCAATGGAACAATATTACACCAAGCACAACATATTATATTCGAGCATCTTCTTATTCTGGAACTTCTCCATCTTCAATAGATTCTGCCGCTTTAAATACATGGCATGCATTATCATCAACAAGAAAATGGTGGTGGAGAGATTCAAGAGACCTTAATAGCTATGGGGCCGAGGAAGGAACATTAAAAATAGAAATTGCTTCTGATTCTGGTGGCTCAAATATTCTTGATACCGGATACTATCAATGTACATGGACAGGAACAGCATAATGGCAACACATACTTATAACACAATGTCAGGATTATCAGTAGCCGGAGGTACTGGCGGAGTTTCAGGTAATTCTATTCCAACAGGCGGAGGAATAGAATTTGTTCGTTATTCCGATGATGGAGTTGGACTCGATGCTTTGGCATCTGCTTTTTCACAATCTTCAGGTGCGAGTGCAGCTGCATATATATCACTTAAAATGAGAAGAGGCAGTTTGGGATTTGAAATTGAAGCCAGAGACGATAGCTCTTTTGCGAGTGGAGATTTTCCATTTGTATCAGTACTTAGGTATGCGGTAGGTGGTACCACTTCTACTTTAACAACTGCTGCATTTGATAATGCACAAGATGTATTTACGCTTAATGGTTTTACACCTACTGCTATTAAGATGAAATATACATTGACTAATAACGTAGCGGTTGGAAGTGCTAGCTTATATAACACATATTCAAATAGTTATGTAAATGATACTTGGTTAACAACAAGTAGCGTCGGTGATAATATTCAACTCCTTTTGGGTGGGAGTGCAGCTGCAGCACCGACAGCACAGAATATTAGAGATTGTACATGGATTGTTGAATTTTGGGGCCGTGTATCTGGATATGATGATACTAAAATATGGGAAATAAGAGTTGACTGTAGAGCTGATGCTGAGGCTGAACCATAAGCCGAATAAATATTAATAATTAATGGAAATCAATTAAAATGGCACAACCAACAACAAGAGAAGAATTTAAAGCATGGGTACTCCGTAAGCTAGGTGCACCTGTCATTGATATTAATGTGTCCGATGAACAGGTAGATGATCGTCTTGATGAAGCGATTGATTTTTGGAGAGATTATCATTATAACGGTAGTCAATTAATTTATTTAAAACACCAACTTACTGCAGCTGATGTAGCAAATGGTTATATTGATTTGCCTACAACAATCCTTGGTATTTCAGGCATCTTTGATATGCAGTCAAGTATTTCAACAGGTTCAGGTATTTTTAATGTTCAGTATCAATTCGTTTTAAATAATCTTGAAGATATCACAGGTTATAATATTACAAATTATTATATGTCAATGAGTCATTTAGAATTCTTACAAGAAATGCTTGTAGGTAAACCAATGGTTCGTTATAATAAACACGTTAATAGATTGCATCTTGACATGGATAAAGGTGTATTAACTGAAGGAGAGTATCTCATTATTGAAGCATACGATGTAATTGATCCTGCTTCGTATTCAGATGTGTGGTCAGATCGTTGGTTACAAAATTACGCAACTGCATTAGTTAAAGAGCAGTGGGGTTCAAACTTAACTAAGTTTACAGGTATGCAACTTGTAGGCGGTGTATCATTCAATGGAGAACAAATACTTTCCGATGCGAGAGAAGAGAGAAGATTAATGGAAGAAAACGCAATATCCGAATTACAACCTCTCTCTTATAACTATATTGGATAAGTAATGGCAACTAATGTATTTTTCAACAACTATCAGAGATTTTCTGAACAAGAACTGATTGACGATTTAGTAATTGAATCTATCAAGCAGTATGGTGTTGATGTCATTTACATTAGTAGAGCAATTAAAGGTCGTGATGTAATCTTTAATGAAGACGATTTTCCAGAATATAATGAAACTTTTGAATTTGAAGTTTATGTTAAAAATAACGAAGGATTTGAAGGTGAAGGTGATTTCTTATCTAAGTTCGGTTTACAAATCAGAGATCAATTAACACTTACCGTTGCTAACAGAACATTTGAAAGATATGTAACTCGAGAGGTTGTTGAACTTATTCGTCCAAGAGAAGGCGATTTAATTTACTTCCCATTAAACGAAAAGATATTTGAAATTAAATATGTTGAACATGAAAGTGTATTTTATCAAATGGGTAAAACTCAAGTATTTGATATGACATGTGAATTGATTGAATACAGCAACCAAAGATTCAATACAGGCCGAACAGAAATTGATAATTACTTTGCAGATTATAATACAGATGTATATGTTTCTAATACAGTTACACTAAATGCACTTGCACAAACTGATGATCTATCAAATAACCTAAACTTTGAAATTGAAGCAGATGGTATTATTGATTTCTCAGAAGTAGATCCGTTTAGTGAAAACATACAAATAAGTGACTCATAATGGCAATAGCAAACTATTTTTACAATTCTACGATTCGCAAATATGTTGCCTTATTTGGTACATATTTTAATCAATTAGAAGTTAGAAGAACAAGCACTGATGGTACACTTAATCAGAGACAAATAGTACCTATTTCTTATGGGCCATATCAAAAGATTTTAGCTCGTCTTGACCAAGATCCTGCATTATTAGGTGGAGCTTCCACTGATGCATCTGGTAATCCTTCGGCAGGACAACCATACGCAATGACATTGCCTCGTATGGCTTTTGAACTTACATCGTTTGCATATGACACTGAAAGAAAAGTTGCTCCTACAAGAAAATTAAGAAAGACTGCAGTTGATGAAGCAAGCGGATATCGCAAATTTCTGTATGCAGGAACTCCATATAACATGGGATTCAGTTTATACATTATGGCAAAATATAATGAAGATGCCGTTAAAATATTAGAACAAATATTACCGTTCTTTAATCCCGAGTTTACAAGTACGGTTCGACTCATTGATGGTCTGGAACCAATGGATATTCCATTAATTTTATCTGGAGTAACAAGTGAGGATGTTTATGAAGAAGCATTTACAACAAGAAGAAGTGTTTTATATACACTGAACTTTACAATGAAAGGTTGGTTCTTTGGACCGGAAAGAGATAAGAATATTATCAGATTTATTGATGTACGTTATGCTGACGATATACTTGCGAATACAGAGTTTGTTGAATATCAAACTATGCAACCAGGTATGACAGCAAACGGTACACCAACAACTGATCCTGAACTAACCGTTGATTTTAGTTTAATTGAATTTGATGACAACTGGGACTTTATCGAGCAAGTATCCGATACTGAACCTAGTTAAGAGGAAATAAATTATGAAAATTGGATTTACTTGTAGCAGTTTTGACCTGCTTCATGCCGGCCATGTTCAAATGCTAAGAGAAGCAAAAGAACAATGTGATTATTTAATTGTAGGATTACAAATGGATCCTTCACAGGATCGTCCTAATATAAAGAACCCACCTATTCAAACTATTGTAGAAAGATATAGTCAACTTAAGGCAGTAAGATATGTTGACGAAATTATTCCTTATTGCACTGAAAGAGATCTTGAAGATATTTTAGAACTATATACAATTCATGTTCGTATATTAGGAGAAGAATATCGTGATAAAGATTTCACAGGAAAAGATATCTGTCGTAAGCGAGATATTGATTTACACTTTAATAAAAGAGATCACAGATTCAGTAGCAGCCTATTACGAAAATCATGCGCAATAAATAATAAGGAATACAAAGCAAAGGATGGTGAATATGACTGATGATAAAATTGCGCAAGCTTTAAATATGAGACCTTTGGAAGATGCCAAAGAAGATTTAAGGGCTGAATTTGAAGCAACTCTTGAAGAAGATCCTTTGGTGCAGGAAAGTGTAGATAATTTAAAGAATTTGCCGCAAGAAAGTGTAGTACATCCTATTGCGGCAATTACAAAAGAAGCTGAAGAAAATTTAAAAGACATTGAATTAGCAAAACAAAATATTGAGAATATTATTAATCTTGGTGATGATGCAGTTAAAGAAATGACAGCAATTGCGAAACAATCAGAATCTCCTCGAGCATTTGAAGTTGTATCCACACTAATGAAAACATTGCTTGATGCAAACAAAGATTATGTTGAAATGTCTACAAAGAAAAGATTTGCTAAAGAAGAATCTGGACCATCTACTCAAGTTACAAATAATAACTTAATTGTATCGACCGCTGATTTATTAAAAATGATTAAAGGCGATAACAACGAATGATAGATCGCGGGTACTTAGGTAATTCATACCTCAAAAAAGTTGGAGAACAAATCGAATTTACTCCAGAGATGTTGAAGGAGTATATGAAATGCGCTGAAGATCCTATTTACTTCGCTGAAAACTATATTAAAATTGTACATGTTGATAGAGGCTTAATTCCTATTAAGATGTATGATTATCAAAAAGAAATTACAGAAAAGATTACAAAAAATAGAAGAGTTGCTGTACTTACCTCAAGACAGGCAGGTAAAACTACAACAGCAGTAGCGGTTATATTACACTACATCTTATTTAATGAATTTAAGACCGTTGCCATATTGGCAAACAAGGGTGATGCGGCTAGAGAAGTATTAGGGAGAGTTCAGCTTGCCTATGAGGCATTACCTAAATGGATGCAGCAAGGTATTGAAGAATGGAATAAAGGTAATATAACATTGGAAAATGGTTGTAAGATATACGCAGGAACTACAACATCTTCGGCAATTAGAGGTAAATCTATTTCTTTTCTATATCTTGATGAGGTTGCGTTTATTGAAGGATTTGATGAATTCTTTGCTTCAGTATATCCAACAATTTCATCAGGTCAAAGTACAAAGTTATTAATGACTTCAACACCAAATGGATTGAACCATTTTTGGAAAACTTGTAAAGGTGCCAAAGAAGGTACTAACGGTTATGAGTTTGTTGAAGTTATGTGGTATGATGTTCCAGGTAGAGACGAACAATGGAAAGATGAAACTCTTGAAGCATTAGATTTTGATAACGAAAAATTTAATCAAGAGTACTGTTGTCAATTCTTGGGTAGTTCAGGTACTCTTATTAGTGGTGCCAAATTAAAAGAACTAGCACCATCCAAACCAATTACTGAAAGTGAAGGTATTACACAATACGAAAAAGCAATACCTAATCATTCATATGTTATGACAGTTGATGTGTCAAGAGGTAAAGGCCTTGATTATTCAACATTTACTATGATTGATGTAACTGAAATGCCATACAAACAAGTATGTTGCTTTCAGGACAATACTATAAGTCCAGTTGACTTTGCCTCTGTTATATATAGAATAGGGCTGATGTATAATGAGAGTGCCATATTAATAGAAATCAATGACATCGGTGAGCAGGTTTCTGATGTACTCTTAATGGACTACGGCTATGAAAATCTTCTTTTCACTGAAAATGCCGGCCGATCCGGTAAACAAGTTTCAGGTGGTTTTGGAGGGAAGAGAGCAGATCATGGAATAAGAACAACCCGACAAGTAAAATCAAAAGGTTGTTCTATATTGAAATTATTAATTGAACAAAATCAGTTAATAATACAAGATTATAATACAATACAGGAGTTATCACGTTTTAGTAAAAAAGGTAATTCTTACGAAGCTGAATCTGGAGCTAACGATGATCTCGTTATGAATCTAGTATTATTTGCTTGGTTATCTGACCAACGATTCTTTAGAGAATTAACAGATATCAATACATTAGCAGCATTGAAAGAAAAAACTGAACAACAGCTTGATGAAGAATTACTACCTTTCGGATTTATTGATACAGGGGATCCATTACCAGATGAACAAGGATGGATTGAGTACAGACCTGAAAGAACTTTTGAAGTGTAGTTTAGATTATTATAAATAAAACTGTGATAACTATAAATTAGTAAATAGGTTTAAAATAGATAATATTTAAAGGAGAATAATATGGCTTTTTCCGTAAGTCCTTCCGTAATTGTTCGAGAGGTGGACGCATCAGCATCGGTTCCTGCCATCGCAACACCACCTGCAGCAGTAGCTGGTGTATTTAGATGGGGCCCGGTAGGTGAAGCAATACTTGTTTCTTCAGAGAATGAATTAGTTCAAAGATTTGGTGAACCCAATGATAATAACTATGAGACGTTCTTTGTAGCAGCTGATTATCTTTCATATGCAAATGCATTATGGGTTGCTCGTGCAGATAATGGAGCAGTTACTGCTTCTGCTTCTGATACTTCAAGCTCAAATACTCAACTTCATGTATATGGTGCATTTGATGCATTATATCCTGGAGAGTTAGGTAACTCATTACAGGTTGCGTATGTTAAAGATACAAACTTTGAAGCTGATCTTATTGAAGTAAGTAATATTACTTCATCAAGAATCACAGGTAATACTTCCATTAACCAAACAATTGCTTTTAATGCTACTTCAGTTGAATTTGAAGTTGCACCAGCATATAGAATTGATACTACAACAATTGATGCAGGTGATATATTTGTCATCGGTAACGATTCAGTAGGTTATCAATCAATACCAGTTTCTTCAATTGCTGAAGAATGGAGAGATTCTGCAGGCGATGAAACTGCTAACACCAGTTTAGTTACATCATATGGATATACTATTACTTTAGGTCAACCATACAGATTAGCAGAGACAGAATTAAATAAATTAAGTATTACAAAGAAATGGGCATTCTCAGGATTATTTGGAAAAGCTCCAGCAACAGGCAATTTCCATATTGCTGTTATTGATGAAGATGGTTCAATATCCGGAACACCAGATACTGTATTAGAAATTTATTCTGATGTTTCTACATCAACAAGTGCAAAACTATCAAACGGTAAAACAAATTACTATAAAGAAGTAATTGCTCAAGAATCTTCTTGGGTTACTGTTGCTAATACTGCTCACTTCGAAGCTCAAACTTCTGAATATGAATCATTAGCATTAGGTACAGATGGTAGAACAGAAACTGCAGCAACATTAGCCGACCTTGCCGGTGCCTACGATTTATTCAAATCTTCAAATGAGATTGATGTATCTTTCGTATTACAAGGTAAAGGTGACGATAGTGGTAATCTTGCTACATACCTTATTTCAAATATTGCTGATTACAGAAAAGATGCAGTTGCGTTTATTTCGCCTGCTAAATCAGATGTTGTTGATGAAAGCAAATCTGAAGCTAAATTAGCAAATATTATTGCATATAAGAATAGCTTACCAAGTTCTTCTTACTATGTAATGGATTCAGGTTATAAGTATAGATATGACAGATATAATGATGTATACAGATATACCCCACTTAACGGTGATATCGCAGGTCTTGCTTCAAGAGTTGAACCTTTTGAATCTCCTGCCGGTTTCCGTAAAGGTGTAATCAAGAATGTTGTTAAACTTGCCTTTAATCCTAATAAGGCTCAAAGAGATCAACTATACAGTGCAAATGTTAACCCAGTCATGGCACAAACAGGACGAGGAATTGTTTTATTTGGTGATAAGACAGGATTAGGTGCTAATAGCGCATTTGATAGTATCAACGTTAGAAGATTGTTTATTGCGGTAGAAAAGGCAATTGCCAATGCTGCAGAATCATTCTTATTTGAATTGAACGACGAGTTTACTCAAGCTCAATTTAAAGGAATTGTTGAACCATTCTTAAGAGACATTCAAGGTAAAAGAGGTATTGTTGATTTCAGAGTGGTATCTGATACAACAGTAAATACACCGTCTATTATTGACCAAGGTAAGTTCAGAGCTAATATCTTTATTAAGCCTGCACGTTCAATTAATGTAATTGAATTAACCTTCGTGGCAACAAGAAGCGGCGTTGAGTTTGATGAAATTGTTGGGTCATTAGCCTAATAAATAATTTTTAATAAAGGAGAAAAAGAATGGCATTTAATATTAATGAGTTCAAATCCCAGTTAACTGGCGGTGGCGCTCGTGCTAACCTTTTCCAAGTTCAGATTCTCAACCCTGTTGACCCAGTTGCTGATTTTAAAGTTCCATTTATGGTAAAAGCAGCAAACATACCGTCATCAGATGTATCCTCTTTTAAGGTTTCTTATTTTGGAAGAGAGATTGCATATTCTGGTTCTAGAAAATTCTCGGCTTGGCAGGTAACTGTAATTAACGATGAAGATTATCAAATTCGTAACGCATTTGAAGCTTGGATGAATGCAATTAATTCGCATCAAACTAACATCTCGGGTTTACCTCAAGATTATAAATCTGATGCATTAATTACACATTATAGTAGAAATGGAGATCCATTGAGATCATACAAATTTGAGGGATTATTCCCAACATCAGTTAGCACAATGGCAATGACATGGGATGGAGCTGACGCAATTCAGGAATTCACAGTTGACTTCGACTACGACATGTGGACAGTTGAAGGAAATACTGGTATTCCTACTACATAATTAAATAGGTGATATTTTGAAAATTTTTGGCTTTGATATAAAGAGGGCAGAAGAGGAGACTACAATTCCAGTCTCCTTTGCTGAACCTTCTAATGATGATGGAGCGATTACCGTTGGTAATGCTCTAGGTGGTTTTTATAATACAATATTGGATATGGAAGGTTCCGCTAAAACGGAATCTGAATTAATTACAAGATATCGTCATATGGCAATGCAGCCTGAAGTTTCTCAGGCTATTGATGACATTGTTAATGAAGCAATTAGTGTTGATACTAATGATAGAGTTGTTGAAATCTCTTTAGGAGAAACAGATCTACCAGATAAAGTAAAGAAAAGTATTGTTAATGAATTTGATAACATTCTTTCATTATTTGACTTTACTAATAATTCATATGATATGTTTCAGAAATTTTATGTTGATGGAAGATTAAACTATCATATTATTATTGATCCTGAAGATGTTAAGAAAGGTGTATTAGAATTACGTTATGTTGATCCTCGAAAACTAAAGTTAATTCGAGAAGTTGATAAGAAACAAAAGGACAAGCATTCAGGAATACCTGTTAAGAAAGTTAAAAACGAGTATTACATGTATTCTGAAACAGGGTTCCAAAATACAAGTACAGGTGGAATAAGTTCTCCAGCAAGTAGTACTTCAGGAATCAAGATTGCTAAAGATAGTATAGCTCGAGTAACATCGGGCTTAATGAATGAGAATAATAGTTTAGTATTATCTCATTTACATCCAGCAGGAAAAGCTTTAAATCAGCTTAGAATGTTGGAAGATGCTGTTGTTATTTACACGTTAACAAGAGCACCTGAAAGAAGAATTTTTTATATTGACGTGGGCAATCTGCCTAAGAACAAGGCAGAACAATATCTTAGAGATATGATGGCACGTCATAAAAACAAGTTACAGTATAATTCGTCAACCGGTGAAATTACCGATTCTCGAAAGATGCTAACAATGACTGAGGACTTTTGGTTCCCTCGTCGTGGTGGAGAAAGGTCAACTGAAGTTGATACCCTCGCAGGAGGTAATGCACCAGGATTGAGTGGTAACGAAAACTTAGAGTATTTTCAACGTAAATTATATAAAGCGTTGAAAGTACCCTTATCGCGTTTAGAACCAGAGGCAATGGCAACCTTCGGTAGAACATCAGAGATTACTCGAGATGAACTGAAGTTTGGTAAATTTATTAGAAGAATTCGTGCACGTTTCTCATGGATATTCAATATGGTATTAGAGAAACAATTAATTCTAAAAGGAATTTTAACACCTGAGGAATTTAACGAAATCCGTAATGATATACGTTATGATTTTGTTAAAGATAATTATTTTGAGGAATTAAAGGAAGCTGAGATTCTGAGAGAAAGATTGAATACTTTAAGGGATATATCCGATTACACAGGAAAGTATTTCTCTCATCAGTGGATTACTCAAAATATTCTGCAAATGTCTGAAGAAGATGCGCAAAGAATGGAAGATGAAATTGCAGATGAAAAGGCTCAAGGTGGACATGCAGAAGATGATGCATATTAATAATATAAATAAAAGTATAGTGTAAATAAAACTAGGGACTAAATATGAAAAATTTTAAAGATCTCGTCTCAGAAATTGCTCAACCAAAAGCACCTGAAGAAAGACGCTTTAAGGACCAACATACAATTGAGGTGATTAAACACCCTGTTGCTCCTGACCACGTTTTTACTGGTGAGATTCCTGGAAGAGTAGGTAAGGATGGTAAGCGACCTGCTGACCAAGAAGGCGATACGAGTTACGACTTAGC
>Ga0075475_10001332_pt1 | contig 12213 bp, 13 predicted proteins | sample DEB08_DNA_10_FD_76342 | JGI IMG/M metagenome (GOLD analysis project Ga0075475, IMG submission 76342) | Aqueous microbial communities from the Delaware River and Bay under freshwater to marine salinity gradient to study organic matter... | ecosystem: Environmental > Aquatic > Marine > Coastal ... | reverse complement strand
GCGGCGCCGATCGTGCATCCGAACCAGAGTCCGATCGCGCGGACCCGTCTCGGTCCGGAGGTGGTGACTGTGATCTCGGCGAGGGTGTTCGGGTAGATCATCGCCCCGGCCACGCCGATCGCGAATCGGGCGGCGATCAAGGTGCCGATCGAGGGTGCGAAGGCGGCGGCGATCGACAGCGGGACCGAAAGGAGAAGACCCACCCGGACCATGCGCGAACGTCCGACGCTTTGCGAGAGACGTCCGAGGTAGAGGATCAACGCCGCCATGCCGAGCGTCGTGGCGAAACCGACATGCGTCAGGTCGCTCGACGTCGCCAGAAACGCGCGGCCGATGTCCGGGAGCGCGATGTTGGCGGCGCCGAGGTTGATCGACGACACCATGCCCGCGGCGATCAGCGCGGCGATCGCGGCAGGGGACGCCTGCTCTGGGGGGTTCTCGGATTGTGCTGTGGTCGAGGACGGACTCGTCATGGCGAGCAACGCCGCGACGGCCGCCGGGGCGAGGACCTTCCAACGCCGGGCGGCGGATTCGGACGTCGGGCCCGAGGGTGGCGACCCGTCTCGGCGTCGCGACCCGCGAGGCGTCTCACATCGGCTTTTCCTCGACGGTCTGGTCGTAGACCTCGAGGAGCTTGGTCTTGTCGAAGATCATCTCCTGCCGCGACAGGCCCGTGACCTCGTAGTGCGGGGTCAGCTCGATGGCGTCGCAGGGGCAGGCCTCCTCGCACATGCCGCAGTAGATGCAGCGCAGCTCGTCGATGTCGAACTGCTTGGGGTACTTCTCGCGATCCTCCCACGGGCTCTCCTCGGCGACGATGTGGATGCAGTTCGCCGGGCAGGCCGTCGCGCACATGAAGCACGCCACGCAGCGGACGCGGCCATCCTCGTCGCGATTGAGCCGGTGCACCCCGCGAAAGTTCTCGCGGTACTGGCCGCCCTCCTCGACGGGGCGGTCGTCCCGCTTCTGCTCGGGGTACTGGACCACCCAGAGGGTGTCCTTGTTGGACCCGTTGCGGCCGAAGTTCTGGAAGGCGTGCCGCAGCGTGGTGCCGAGGCCCTTGAAGACGCTCGGGATGAAGAGGCTCTCGGTGCGGTTCAGGCGAGAGACGCTGCAGTCGATGATGTCGCGGTCGGGAATCGGCATGGCGGCGGCATGGTAGCGCAACGTCGTCCACGCCGCTGATCCGGACGGCGACGGTTGCGGCCGCCGATCCGTCACGCCCCGCCGGTCGCTACCGTTCCCGCATGGTCGGACTTCGAACCACAGGTCGCGGCTCCCGCGAGGCCGAGGAGACCCGCATCGGCTACCGGATGCTGGGCCTGGGCTTTCAGGTGGTCAGCGAGGTCGGTGCCGGCCTGCTCGGGGGATGGCTGCTGCAGTGGGCGACCGGGTGGCGGTGGGGGATCGTCGTCGGCGGAGCAGCGGGCATCGTGGTGGGTCTCTACACCCTGATCCGCTCGGCTTGGAAGTTGAACGCCGGTTTGGAGGCCAGCGAACGTCGCGGCAAGGCCCAGGCGAGGGGTTCCGGCGAGGTCCCGCGGTGAGTGGGGCAGGCCGACCTTCCGGCGGAGGAGTCGAACCCCGGTTCGCCGTGTCGGCGGGGCCCCTCTACGGCATCGTCCTCGCCGCCGCGATGGTGTCGGCGGTGGGTGCGTCCTGGGCGACCGATCGCTGGGCGGGCGACGCCTCCGCCGGGGCCCTCGGGGCGGCGGTTGCCGGGGCGACGGGCTTGCTCGGCGTGGTGATCCTGCGTCCCGGGAAGGCGCGGGAGGCCAGCATGTGGATGACCATGTGGCTTGCCGCGACCGTCCTGCGTCTGCTGTTGACGCCGCTCGTCGCCGGATCGCTATACTTCGCCCTCCCGTTGCCGGGAAGAGCGTTTCTGCTCTCGGTGGCGGGGGCGTATCTGGTGTGCCTGCTGGCGGAAACGCTTTGGCTCGCCCGATCCGTCCACGACGCTCTCGCCCGCGCCGCCATGTCCAGCGGGGCTTCGACCCCCGCGGGCGATCGCCCTTCAGATCGGGCCTGAGCCCGCTCGCCCCGACGCTCTTCTCGCCCTGCATTCCCAGTTCGCTTCCGACACCTTCGCCACCCCGGACGCATGCACGACACGCTGACGCTTCTCGCCGCCGGAGGCGAGTTCAACCCACTCGGACACGTCCTCGACCAGGGCGTCCACGGCACCAGCGGCAACGTGAAGTTCAGCCTGGTGATGGTGCTGCTCGGCGCGGTACTGGTGTACTGGATGCTCTCCTCGGCGGCGAAACGCATCGCGATCGGCGCCGAGAGCGACGGGCACGACCGCTGGGTGACGAGGGGCCGCCTCGCCCAACTGGTCGAGTCGATGGTGGTCTACCTCCGCGACGAGATGCTCGGCCCGGTGATGGGCGAACGACTGACGCGGAAGTACCTGTCCTACCTGCTTTCGCTGTTCTTCTTCATCCTCGTCCTGAACCTGCTCGGCCTCGTGCCGTTCATGGATCTGCAGCACTTCGTCAGCCGCGGCGTCTTTTCGATGGACGAGGCCACGGTCTTCTTCGGCGGCACCGCGACGGCGAGCCTCGCCGTGACCGGGGCGCTCGCGTTCATCTCCTTCGTGGTGATCCAGATCCACTCGATCCGCGAACTGGGCTTCGGGGGATGGCTCGAGCACCTGTGCGGCGGCCACGAGCTGGTCCATGGGCCGAAGGGCCTCTATCTGGTCATCCCGATCATCTTCGTCGTCGAGGTGCTGGGCCTCTTCATCAAGCCTGCGGCGCTGGCGATCCGCCTGTTCGCCAACATGGTCGGCGGTCACACGCTGATGGCGACGCTGCTGATGTTCGGCGCTCTCGCCCTCAACAGCGGCCTGAACATCGTCGCGGTGGGCAGCATCTCGCTGGTCTCGGGTCTGTTCGCGGTCCTGATCGGCGTTCTGGAGGTCTTCGTCGCCTTCCTGCAGGCGTTCATCTTCATGTTCCTGACCGCGGTGTTCATCAGCACCATGAGTCACGAGGACCACGAAGAGCACGACGATCACGCCCCCGCCGGCGCGGAGGCCGCGGCCCACTGACCAGTTCCCCCGTTCAACGCCGGCGCGGCCGGCGAAAGTCGTTAGAGTTCTCCCCTTCGTTTGGCGGCGGTCCGGCGAAAGGGGAGTCGGAATTCCCCGAACACCACCGCCAGCACGTCCCCGAATCGACCCGGACTGTTTCGGACCTTGGAGCGGATCCAATCATGAAGAACCTGCTGACCCTCTCGATCCTCGCCTTCCTCGGCACCGCCCTCGTGGCCGCCGACCCCGCCATGGCCCAGGACGGCGCCGCAGCCGCGGCCGCCGGCGGCATGAGCCTCAAGGGCCTCGGCGCCGGTTTCGCCGCCGGTCTCGCGGTGCTCGGTGCAGGCATGGGCATCGGCCGCATCGGCGGCAGCGCCGTCGAGTCGATCGCTCGCCAGCCCGAGATGGCCGGCAAGATCTTCATCAACATGATCCTCACCGCCGCGCTCATCGAGGGTGTCGCCCTCTTCGCGGTGGTGGTCGGTCTCATCGGCTTCACCGGCTGAGTCGGCGTCGCGGCGGCCCCGGGATCGCTTCGGCGGTCCTGGAGGCCGGATGTGCCGCGATGCTCCACTCTCGGTCGCCGGAACGAACCCGCGGACCTTCGTCCGCAGGTTTCCTCCGACGCCAGCCGAACCACGCGTCCTCCCTGGGAGCTCCACCGATGGAATCCCTGTTGCTTCTCGCCGCCGGCGAAGGCGGTCCGATCCCCTCCGAAGGTGCGGACATTCTCACCGCCGTCACCACGTTGGTGGTGTCGGCGCTTCTGTTCACGCTGCTGGCCGTGAAGGTCTGGCCGCCGGTCGTGAAGGCGCTCGACGCCCGAAACGAGAAGATCCTCGGCGAGATCCGATCCGCCGAGGAGGCCGGTCGCAAGGCCCGCGAGGCCATGGAGAAGCATGCCGCCGAGCTGGCGAAGGCCCGCGAGGAGTCTGCGGCCATGATCGCCAATGCCCGCGAGGAGGCTCGTCGGGCCGCCGAAGAGTTGAAGACTCGCAACGAGGCGGAACTCGCCTCCATGATGAGTCGTGCCAACGCCGACATCGACGCGGCCAAGCGTCGGGCGGTCGGCGAACTGCACGAGCAGGCCGCGTCGCTCGCCGCCAGCGTGGCGACCCGAATCCTCGGCCGGGAGATTCGTCCCGAGGATCAGCAGCGTCTCGTCGAGGAGACCCTCACCAAGATGAACGGCGGAAGGGTCAATTGACCGGCGGACCCCGAGGCATCAGACGACGCAGGACCCAGAAGCAAGACCCATGAGCACCGCCACCGATCCCGTCGCGAAGGTCTATGCCGACAGCCTGCTGCAGCTTGCGCAGCAGGCGGGCGGGCTGGAGAAGGCCGGGGCGGTGGCGGATGAACTCGCCGCCCTCGACGCGGCGATCCAGGCCGAGCCGGCATTCGGGGAACTTCTTCGGTCGCCGATGGTCGATCGGGACCGGCGGGCGGAGGCTCTTCGCCGGGTCCTCGCGGACTGGGCGAGCGATCTCGTGCTTCGCACCGTTCTGGTGATGAACCGCCGCGGCCGTGCCGCCTCGGTGGCGAACCTCTCGGTCTCCTATCGAGACCTGCTCGACGAGGTCGCGGGTCGCGTCTCGGTGACCGTGTTCACGCCGGGCGAATCGATCGACTCCGCTCTCGAGACCCTGGTGCGAGACCGGGTCAAGCAGGCCTTCGGTCTCGACGCCACCATCGAATCGCAGCAGGACGAGGCGATGATCGGGGGACTCAAGCTTCGCATCGGCGATCGTCTCGTGGACGGGTCGGTCGCGACCCGTCTCCGCCGACTTCGGCAGTCGCTGCTCGGCGAGGGCAACCCCGAGGTTCGCAGCCGTTTCACCGAGTATCTCGAAGACACCAACTGACCAGGACCCGGACCGGCGCCGCCGCCGGCGGCGAAACGCGGCTCCCGCCGCGAGGAGAAGACCAGACGTGAAGATCAAGACCGACGAGATCGCCTCCGTCATCAAGCGCGAGATCGAGCAGTTCGGAAGCGAACTCGAGGTCTCGGAAGTCGGCCAGGTGATCGAGGTGGGCGACGGCATCGCCCGCGTCTACGGCCTCGGCAAGGTGATGGCGGGCGAACTGGTGGAGTTCGAGGGCGCCGACGGCACCGTCACCGGTCAGGTCATGAACCTCGAGGCGGACACGGTCGGCTGCGTGCTCTTCGGCAGCGATCGCGGCATCCGCGAGGGCGACACGGTCCGCAGCACCGGTCGACTGCTCGAGGTTCCCGTCGGCGAGGAGCTGCTCGGACGCGTGGTCGATCCCCTTGGACGCGCCGTCGACGGCGGTCCGGCGATCAACACCAAGCAGACCCGCAAGGTCGACATCGTCGCGCCGGGCATCGCCGCCCGTCAGCCGGTGAAGGAGCCCCTGCAGTTCGGCATCAAGGCCGTCGACTCGATGATCCCGGTGGGCCGCGGCCAGCGTGAGCTGGTGATCGGCGATCGCAAGACCGGCAAGACCGCGGTCTGCCTCGACGCGATCATCAACCAGAAGGCCTACTGGGGCACCGAGAACGCGGTCGTCTGCATCTATGTGGCCGTCGGCCAGAAGGAGTCGACCGTCTCCGGCGTCGTCGAGACGCTCAAGGAGAACGGCGCGATGGACTACACCATCGTCGTCTCCGCTCCGGCCTCCAACTCCGCACCCCTGCAGTACATCGCTCCCTACGCGGGCACCGCGATGGGCGAGTACTTCATGTGGCAGGGCAAGGATGGCAAGACGCCCAAGCACGTCCTCGTCGTCTACGACGACCTCTCCAAGCAGGCCGTCGCCTATCGCCAGCTGTCGCTGCTGCTTCGTCGCCCGCCGGGCCGCGAGGCGTACCCGGGCGACGTCTTCTATCTGCACAGCCGCCTGCTCGAGCGGGCGACCAAGTTGTCGGACGCGAACGGTGGTGGATCGCTGACGGCGCTGCCGATCATCGAGACCCAGGAGGGCGACGTCTCCGCGTACATCCCGACCAATGTGATCTCGATCACCGATGGTCAGATCTACCTGCAGCCGGAGCTGTTCTCCGCCGGTGTCCGTCCCGCCATCAACGTGGGCATCTCCGTGAGCCGCGTGGGCGGAAACGCCCAGATCAAGGCGATGAAGGAGGTTGCGGGTTCGCTTCGTCTCGACCTCGCGGCGTTCCGCGAACTCGAGGCGTTCGCCCAGCTCGGCACCGAGCTCGACACCGCCACCCAGCGTCAGCTCGACCGCGGCATGCGCATGGTCGAGCTGCTCAAGCAGGGGCAGTACCAGCCCTTCGACGTCATCGACCAGTGTCTTTCGATCTTCGCCGGCAGCAAGGGTCTCCTCGACGATCTGCCGTTGCCGCAGGTCGACGCGTTCGAGGCGGGTCTGCTCGAGCACTTCCGCGGCGCCAAGAGCGACCTTCGGTCGAAGCTCGAGGAGGCGCGATCCTTCAAGGGTCTCGAGGACGACTTCCTCGCGGCGATGAAGGACTTCAAGGCGACCTGGAACGCCACGCACGCGAAGGCCTGAGCGCCTCGGGTCCGACAAGTCCGACGGGTCTGACAAGTCCGACAAGTCCGACGGGTCCGACGTGGGCGATCCATCATGCTTCCAGCCGGCATGCACCCGGCCGGATCGCCTCGTTCAGGAGTCGCCATGATCGATCCAGACATCGCCCGTAGGGGACTCGACGCCGCCATCGAGCAGGCCCGCAAGAGCTGGGCCGAAGGCGGGATTCCGATCGGTTCGGCCCTGGTGGACGCTCGCGGAGAGATCGTCGCCGCCGGTCACAACGAGCGGGTCCAGTCCGGCGACCCCATCGCCCACGCCGAGATGTCCTGCATCCGTCATGCGGGACGACGACGCGACTGGCGCGAGCTCACGCTGGTCTCCACCTTGTCGCCGTGCCCGATGTGTTCGGGGACGGCGATCCTCTACAAGATCCCCCGGGTGGTGATCGGCGAGCATCGCACCTTCATGGGCGCGGAGGAGTGGATGCGCAAGGAGGGGATCGAGCTGCTGGTTCTCGACGATCCACGCTGCATCGAGTTGATGGAGACGCTTCAGCGTGAGAAGGCGGACCTCTGGGCGGAGGACATCGGCGAGTAGCCGGAAGGCTCCGCACCCAGGAAACGACGCCGCCCCCTTGGGGACGGCGTCGAGTCGAATCCGTTGGAAGTGCCGGGCGTCGATCTCAGCGTCGAGAGCCGCCGCTCGGCGCCGCGGGCCGATACACGGGACGGTGCGATCGGGCCCAGTTGCGAATGCCGGGACGACCGAACTCGGGGTAGTAGCCGTTCCACAGGTTGTTGCCGTAGGAGCCCGCCGGGAAGTTCAGGTGGGTGTTGTCCCACCAGATGTCGTAGTAGGGGTCGGCGTAGCCGTTGTAGTAGCTGCCGCCGTAGTAGCCCATCTGCGATCCCGGGGCGACGCCCTGGCTGAACTGGGTGTCGCCGGTCTGCGATCCCGGCCGAACGCCCTGGCTGAACTGGTAGTTGTAATCGATGCCCGTGGAGACGTAGTGCATGCTGTCCATGCGCTTCTGCAACTCCTTCAGGGCCTTGTCGCGAGCGTCGGCCTGCTGCTTCGCGTCGGCGTCGGCGGCCGCACGCTGCTTGGCGATCGTGGCGGCCTCGAGCTTCTTGCGATCGGACTCGTAGCTCCGGGACCAAGAGACGTACTCGTCCATGAGGCCCTTGCTCGAGAGGAAGGCGCTCATGGTGTGGACGGTCGCGAGGTTCGCGTTGAGCGCGTTCCACGCGTCCTGCACCATCGAGGTGGTGGCGGAGATCTCTCGCTGCAGCGTCGCGAGGTCCTCGCCCGCGCCCGAAGCCTTCCCGTGCATCGACTGCTGCTGCAGCGCGGCCTGGTAGGCCTGCTGGAACGTGAGCGGCGGATGGCTGTTGGCCGGCGTGAACGCCTTGAACTCGGCGGCGAGCCCCTTCTCCGCGACGAACGTCTTCATCTGCTCGATCCTCGCCTGCGAGTGCGCTCTGGCGGGTCCGATGGCGTCGTTCATCAGCTGCAGGGCGGCGAGCTCGTCCTGCAGGTTTCCGGTGGCCGCGGTCACGGCGTTCTGGGGCGTTGCGAAGGCGGAACCGGCGAAGCCTCCGCAGAGGACGGCGGCGAGAGCGGTGCAGGCGGCAAGTCGGGTCACGATCTGATCTCCATGGGCAGGCGCCCGGCCCGATCCGGCAGTACCGGTCGAAGCTCGTGGGCGGGAATGGTCCGAGGATGCTACCGACGATCGTGGAATCGGCGGACCTGCGGCATGGCGCCGGGGCGACGATCGGGGTGAGGGGACGAGGCCAAGGCCGGTGTGGCGACGTGGCAGCGGCAACGGAGGCCTCTCCGGCGCTCGCGACGAGCGACGGGGTTCAGGCGCGATACTCGCCGGGAAGCTCGGCGGGGACGCCGGCGTCGACCTCGTCGAGGTCGGCCCCTTCGCTCTCGTCCTCGTCGAGACCCTGCTCCATCGCCTTCATCCGCTGCCAGTCCTCGAGCGTGATCAGGACCTCCCGCGCGACCGAGCCCTTGTGCTCGCCGATGATCCCGGCGAGGCCCATCTGGTCGATCAGACGCGACGAGCGGCCGTAGCCGATCGCAAGACGTCTCTGCAGGAACGAGACCGAGCCGCGGCCGCTTTCGATGACGATCTCGACCGCCTTCTCGAACAGCGGATCCCGCTCCTGCGGTCCGTCGGCGGCGCCTTCGCCCTCGCCTGCGGCGGATCGATCGCCGCGAATCGCCACGAGGCTGCGCTCGAAGTTGGGGCCGGCGACGGTCTTCAGGAATCGGGTCACCTTGCGGGCCTCGCCGTCGGAGACGAGGGTGCCCTGGCAGCGGCGCAGCTCGCTGCCCGCAGGTGTCAGCACCAGCATGTCGCCCTGCCCGAGCAGGAGTTCGGCGCCCTTGCTGTCGAGCACGATCCGACTGTCCATGCCCGAGGCGACCTTGAAGGCGACGCGGCAGGGCATGTTGCTCTTGATGAGGCCCGTGACGACGTTGGCCTGGGGGCGCTGGGTGGCGAGGATCAGGTGGATTCCGACGGCTCGGGCCTTCTGGGCGATCCGCACGATGAAGTGCTCGACCTCCCTCTGGGTCATGATCAGGTCGGCGAGCTCGTCGATGACGAAGACCATGTAGGGCAGCCGCTTGGGAATGCGGGCCCGCTCGAGATCGTTGGACGGCTGCAGGCGTTCGACGAGCTCCTCCTCGCCGAGCCGGTTGTAGCCGGCGATGTCGCGAACGCCGGCCTCCTTGAGGAGTTCGTATCGCTCCTCCATCTTGTCGACGGCCCACTCGAGGATCGCCGCGGCCCGGCCCATCTCCGTGACCACCGGGCACATCAGGTGGGGGACGTCGCCGAACATGCTCAGCTCGACCATCTTCGGATCGACGAGGATCAACTTCAGCTCGTCCGGCCGCCGGGTGTAGAGCCACCCCATGATGATCGTGTTGATGCAGACGCTCTTGCCGCTGCCGGTGGTGCCGGCGATCAGCATGTGGGGCATGCGGGCGAGGTCGAGCACCAGCGGATCGCCGGAGGCGTCCTTGCCCAGGAACATCGGCAGCGACATGTCGTCGGCGTGTCCGCCCGACATCAGTTCCTTGAGACGGACCTTCTCCTTCTGTCGGTTGGGCACCTCGATTCCCACCGTGGTCTTGCCGACCATGTTGGGAATGATTCGGATGTTCTGGGCCTGCAGACTGCGGGCCACGTCGCTCGAGATCGCCTGCAGACGGGCGACTCGGGTGCCCGGGGCGAGCTGCACCGAGTAGAGCGTGACCACCGGTCCGCTTTCGATGCCCACGACCTCGGCGTCGATGGAGAAGGTCCGAAGCGCCGTCTCGAGCAGGCGTGCCTGCTCGCGGACGAACGCCTCCATGCGCTCGGAGTAGTTGTCTTCGGGATCCTCGAGGAGTTCGAGGCCTGGGAACTGGTAGCCCTCGAAGTTCTCCGGCCGAGGCAGATCCTCATCGCGGGCGACCGACCGCTGCGACGAGGCCATCCGCACCGGCAACTTGGCGATCTTCTCGCGGAGGGCCTGCTCCGACAGCGCAGCGCGTTCGGCTTCCTCGGCCTCGTCGAGTTCCTCTTCGTCCTCCTCTTCCCACTCCTCTTCCTCGTCTTCTTCCTCCTCTTCCTCGTCCTCGTCCTCTTCCTCCCACTCGTCCTCGAGTTCTTCCTCCTCTTCTTCTTCTTCTTCTTCTTCTTCCTCATCCTCTTCCGCAGCCACCGGCCGCCACCGCGTCCCCCGTGCGGAAGGGGCGTCTGCCTCCTCGTCCTCCTCGACCTCGACCGCACCACGGCCGGCCGCGGCGAGGCGAGGCTTCATGCTCCAGCGCGGCAGGGGGAGGCGGAGGCCCCGCAGGGTCTCGAGGCTGCGAAGGCCTCGGAGGACCATCAGGCTGCAGAACCGAACCCAACGCTCCGCCGCCACCACCGCGCCGATCGCCATCAGGGTCAACATCACCAGCGAGGTGCCCGCGGTCCCGAATCGCGGGAGCAGCGGATCGACGATGGCGAGGGGAACGAGGCCGCCCTTCATGCCGGGCAGTCGGCCGATCTCGGGCATCCAGAGGGCGTGCAGGCCGCCAACCGACAAGGCCAGGCAGCAGACCCCGAGCAGGCGAACCACCGGGTGATCGATCGCACGGCCCCGTGCCGTTGCAGTCAGGGTTCCAGCGCCGGCGACCAGCAGCACCCAGACGCCCGGGCCGATGGCCGCGATCGCCCAGTAGGCGGCAAAGGCCCCGAACGCGCCGGTGATGTTCGAGACGGGATTGTTCAGCGGTGCCACCGCCGTGCTGGGTGGATCCGCCGGCGAGAACCACAAGATCGCCAGCAGCAGATAGAGCCAAAGACCCGCTCCGATCAACCAGATCGTGCGAACCCACCACGATGCCGCCTCACCGGCGGCATCCGTTCCGCTCCCTCGGCCTCGCCGGGGGCGGGCCTTCGCCTTGCGTCCTGCACGCGCCATCGGGTGTCTATCGGTTCCTGGTGCCCGCACCGGTGAGAAAGCCGGCCACCGAGACCCGCTGGATTCGGGTCGTGGTCCCCGCTGGGGAGTCCGCCTGATACCCTCCGCCGGACATGCGATTCACCCTGATCGACGAGGTGCTCGAGTCGACGCCCGAGCGGATCGTGGCGGTCAAGAACGTCACCGCCGCAGAGGAGTATCTCGGGGACCACTTCCCCGGATTTCCGGTGCTGCCGGGGGTCTTCATGCTCGAGGCGATGGTTCAGGCGGCCCGCCGGTTGATGCGCGAGCAGGGGCGTCCGCGGATGGTGCTCGGTGGCGTGCGAGCCCTTCGATGCGGGAACTTCGTGCGTCCCGGCGAGACGCTGCGGGTGGAGATCTCCCTCGATGGTGATGCGGGAGCCTCCGAGGTCCGCTTCCGCGGAAGCGGCAACGTGATCCGCCCGGACGGCAGTACGGACACGGCGGTCTCGGGACGCTTTACAATGCGGGATCGCCATCGGGAAGCCTCCTCGGCGGAGAGGTCCCACCCATGAACCCATCGAGGAACACACGGCCATGAGCCGAGACGAAATCACCAAGAACGTGCAGGAAGTCCTCGAGGAGGCGTTGGGTGTCGATCCGGACGAGGTCACCATGGAGGCGACGCTGACGGGCGACCTCGGTGCCGAGTCGATCGACTTCCTCGACATCGTGTTTCGTCTCGAGAAGGCGTTCTCGACGCCCGACAAGCCGTTCAAGATCGCTCAGGGCGAGCTGTTCTCCGAGAACCTGCTGAACGATCCCGAGCTCGTCGCCGACGGCCGGATCACCGAAAAGGGGATGGCGGCGCTCAAGGAGAAGATGCCCCATCTGGACTTCGCCATCATCGAAGGCGATCCGCAGGTGTCGAAGCTCCCGGAGCTGTTCACAGTCAAGAGCATCGTGGACTTCATCGAGCGCAAGCTCGACGCCTGAACGCGGGACCTCGGGAATCACCCATGCGGTGGATGTGGATCGACTCGGTCCTCGAGCACGACCCGGGACGGCGTCTCGTCGCGATCAAGAACTGCTCGCTGGCGGAGGAGCACGTCCACGATCACTTTCCCGACGACGAGGACGGCCCCGCCGACCCGATCATGCCGGCGAGTCTTCTCCTGGAGGGGATGGCCCAGACCGCGGGCATCCTCGTCGGGTCGCTCAACGCCTTCCGGGAGAAGGTGGTCCTGGCGAAGGTCGTTT
>Ga0075475_10001331_pt1 | contig 12216 bp, 7 predicted proteins | sample DEB08_DNA_10_FD_76342 | JGI IMG/M metagenome (GOLD analysis project Ga0075475, IMG submission 76342) | Aqueous microbial communities from the Delaware River and Bay under freshwater to marine salinity gradient to study organic matter... | ecosystem: Environmental > Aquatic > Marine > Coastal ... | reverse complement strand
GGTAAGTGTTGATTTTTGCTCAGGGGGTAGTCTTGAGGTAGGTCTTGTTGAAGCTTTTGATTGTGAAGATCCGACTGTTATCAGTAATTGTTATGGTGGTATGACAAATACACTAGGCCAAGGGGAAGTAGGTCTTGTTGAGTCCAATCAGGCTTTGGTTATTGGTGAAACCTACTTTCTTGTATTTGATATGACTAATAATGCGCCTGCGAATTGTGATTTTACTTTATCGGTAGTTAACGGAAGTACAGGTGCCCCAGATCTCGATGAACCACCAATCCTTGAAGGTCCTGAGGTATTATGTGATGGAGAAGATTTTGATTACGTGCCAGAAGGTATCGAAGGTGTAACCACATATACTTGGGAAGTCAATGATGAAGCTGTGGGAGAGTCACTTGAATTTAACTTCGAAGAGTCAGAACCAGGAACCTATACCATCTGTGCAACGCCGATGAATTATTGCTCAACTGGTCCACAAGGCTGTACATCGGTAAATGTAGGCGAAAGCTATGAAGAGTATTACTTTATTCAGGCGTGCTATGAAGAATGTGCTTTTTTTGAAGGTGAGATTTATTGTAATGATGGTGATCGCGATTTCGAATATGAAACAATTTATGGTTGTGACAGCATAATAAATATTGAAATAGAATGGTATAACAGTGATGATGAACATTATATCGGGCAATTCACAATTTGCGATGGACAGGAGTTTGAATATGAAGATGAAGAATATACCGAGTCTGGTAATTATTTTGTTATGCTTGAAGACGAGCACGAATGTGATTCCATTGTAGAGTTTGATTTAATTGTTCTTGATACGATAATCGCCCAAATTTCAGAGAGCATCTGTGAAGGAGAGTATTTTATTTTTGGACAGGATACACTTACCCAGCCTGGACAGTATCAGATTGAGGGTCAGTCCTTAACTGGTTGTGACAGCATAACTGTTCTTGATTTATACATCGGCAGCAGTTCTTTAGTCATAATTGATACCAGCTATTGCAGAGAGGCTTTTGTTAGCATTGCAGATACGATATTAAGTGATCCAGGCTTTTATGAATTTAGATTTTCTACAGTTGCAGGTTGTGATTCAATTTTGCAGCTTAATCTTGAATTGTTGGATACCATATTTGTTTACAGGGACTTAATAATATGTGAAAATGACAGTGTAGTTATAGCTGACACTGTTAGATCTTCAAGCGGGATTTATTACGCAGAATTCTTGTCACAAGATCTCTGCGATTCGATCGAAGTCATTGATCTTCAGCTCATGGACATTACAGAAGGCTTTGTCAGTGATACAATTTGTGATGGCGAAACTCTTGTTTTGGAGGGGCATGACTTTACTATACAAGGAAACTATGACCTTATGCTTACCAACGCTGCAGGTTGTGACAGTATACTTCATCTGGAACTTAATGTCATTGACTCAATCCTAACATATCAATCGTATACGATATGTGAGGGTGACTCTGTCAGGATTTTCAATCAGAGCATTTATAATGAAGGCATATATAATATTACTGGTTTGGCTACAAATGGTTGTGATTCAAATATTATTGCTGAGATCAATGTAATTGAATCGTTTATTGAAAACCAGTTTTCTTCTATTTGTCAGGGGGATTCCCTTGATTTTCATGGTGAGTATGTTAACGCTTCGGGAATATATGAATCATTACAGATTAGTCAATTCGGATGTGACAGTTTAGTTGTATTAAACCTTGATGTTCTTTCTGAATCTTCCAGCAATAGCTCAATTACTATATGTGACGGGGATAGTACATTGTTTAACGGAGAATATATCACAGAGTTAGGTGTTTACCAGTATAAGCTTCAAGCTGCTAATGGATGTGATAGTCTTGTAATTCTAGAGCTCATTCTATTGCCAATTTCTGAGGAAAGCATAGAAGCTGAAATCTGTAGTGGGGATGAATATGTTTTGGGATTTCAGAGTATTAGCGAGGCAGGAAGTTATGAGGAAGTATTTGCAGCTGCTAATGGATGTGATAGCATAGTATATCTCACTCTTGGCCTGATAGATGAAGATATTATTCAGCTGGAAGATAATATATGCCCTGGAGACAGTGTGCTCTTTAATGGGGAGTATTTGCTTGAAGAAGGATTGTATGAAGTCATTTTAAATAGTCAGGCTGGCTGCGACAGTCTTGTCCAAATGGAACTAAGTTTTCTCGAAACCTTCAGTTCAACGCAATATGAATTATTATGTGAAGGGGTGTCTTATGATTTCTTTGGACAGGAAATTATCAGTTCAGGTATTTATCAAAATGTATTAACTGCAACCAATGGATGTGACAGTATCGTAATTCTCGAAATTGAATTTGAAGATTGCAGTCTTTCTTTTTCTTCTTCTGTTAAAGGACCAAAATGTAATGGCTTTTCAGATGGCAGCATTGAATTAGAGATTGATAGGGCCTACTATCCTATAATAATTTATTGGGAATTAGATTCCGATCCAACTTTTTCTGGGACGGAGATACTGGAAGAGGGTAGGAGTAATTTTATTTTGGACAATCTTGGCCCGGGCTTATATAATATTGAACTAACAGATGGTTTGGGTGAACGGAGTAATTTTGGTGCAGCTCTAATGGAACCTGATCCTGTTATGATTGAAGTCCAAGTTTCCAATTATAATGGTTATGCAGTTTCGTGTCAGGGAAGCAATGATGCTGAAATTACCCTGGATATAAGCGCTGCTGTAGAACCACTCTCCAGCATTATATGGAACGATGGAGAAACTGGTATTCAAAGGAATATGGTGGCTGCAGGTGATTACAGCGTTACTGTCACCGATGCTAATGGCTGTAATGCCAACATTACTGTAAACCTGCCTGAACCGGATGCAATTACACTTGATCTGGAAACTGAGATAATTGATCCTTGTGTGAACGGTGATGTAATGTTGAGTGTCATGAGCTATGGCGAGCTTGGCCAAATAGAACAAATGATTTTTGATTTCCAGGGGAATGTCTATCAAAGTAATATTTTAGCACCTGGGCAGTATATCATCCAGGTCACTGATTCGAATGGATGTACTGCAACTGAAGATGTCAATGTTCCTGAAATAGATCCATTAATGATTGACATAGGTCCTGATATAACAGTGTCACAAGGCCAGATTGTATCTATAAATCCTGTCAGTAATTCTATTATAGATGTTTATTCATGGGAGTCAAATCCTGAACTGAGTCTTTGTAGCAGTTGTGCTGAACTGGAATTTACTGCTACACAGAGTGCTCAAATTTATCTTGAAGTTATAGATGATATGTCTTGTAGAATGAGTGATACATTATCCCTAATTGTTGAGATCCCATTACGGGTATATATTCCTAACCTTATTACTATAAATGATGATTCAGGTAATGATGTGTTTAATATATATTTTAATGAAGCAAGGAATCTTGAAAGTTTTCAAATTTATTCAAGGTGGGGTGAACTTGTATTTGAAGGTCAAAATATTATGTCCAACAGTAATACAGAAGGCTGGGATGGATATTTTAATGATTTAAAAGCTCAGCAAGGTGTTTATGTTTATAAAATTTCGTACGTGGATCAGGAAGGGAACATTACTTACCTGACGGGCCCCCTGACTCTATTTCATTGATTAGGCTGATTGCCCCTTTTAGATTCAATTCAGATGATTTGTTTTAATTTCACACAGCATAAGCTGTTTGCATGCTATCTATACTGATTCCCATCTATAATTTCAAGGTCGTCACGCTGGTCAAAGCTTTGATGCGTCAGTGCAAGAAGCTGGATATTGATTACGAGATTATATGCTTTGATGATAAATCCAGGAAAAAAATCAAGTATGAAAACTCTGTTCTGTCCGATTTTTTTGGTGTCAACTACACAGAGCTGAGCGAAAATCTGGGACGAGCACGCATTCGAAACTGGATGGCCAAGTCAGCATCCTATGAGACCTTACTGTTTCTTGATTGTGATTCCAAAATTGTAAAAAAGGACTTCGTTAAGACTTATCTGGACAGGGCTGCTGATGCGGATCTTATTTCTGGTGGCCGCAGATACAGCAAGAAAGCACCCAGTGCCAAAACTAAACGCCTTCACTGGAAGTATGGTACGCGAAAAGAAAGCATTAAAGCTTCTGCAAGGCAAAGGGAAAAATATCTTTTCTTCCACTCTAATAATTTTCTGGTCAAACGCGATGTCATATTAAGCTACCCTTTTGATGAGTCGCACCAGGGTTATGGATATGAGGATTTATTATGGGCAAAAAAGATTATGGATGGTGGCTTGAATATATTGCATATCGACAACCCGGTAGAACATCTTGGCCTGGAAAAGTCAGATGTATTTTTGCGAAAGACAAAGCAGAGCATTGTGAATTTAAAATTGCTCAGATCGGTGCATCCTGATTTTGAAACCCAATTGACTCGTTTTGCAGATAGGATAGAGAGGTGGGGTCTCAGGAATAAAATGTACAGTTTTTACTCCAGGCGTGTAGAATCTTTCGAAAGTGGGTTAATGGCAGGGTCACTATCTTTATATCAATTGAGCATCCTGAAGTTGATGTGGTATTGGTCTGAATGAGTTTTATTGATTGAAAATTCTGCCCTGTAAAATCTTTTTTTAATAGCTCTGGATTTGAAAGCATACTGACATCCTTTATCAGAAGCTGAGTATGACCTTAGACTAAGGTTAATTAATAGAACATTCACTTCATGTGACAATATCTTATCAAGGATGAATAATAAGACAGGTCTGGATATCGAGTGACCGCGACGATTCATTTTTACAAGTAGGCAAGAACTCTTTGTATTTCAATTGTTTATGCGTTGGTCTCATACAATTTATATCTTGAAATTGCTTAAAAAGGAAGAATCTAATTCCAATATATTAGCAGATTGGCACATATTTTTTAATTAAGCCTTATTTTACAGAATTATCTTTTTTTCTTCCTATTATTACACCTTCAATTTGTGCTCTGTGACCCGATGAAAAATTTTATGAGATATATATACCTTTTACTATTTATAAGTATTTCATTTTCAGCATTTTCACAAGAAGTAATCCGAGGTGTAGTTCGAGATGCAGCATACAATGATCCCATAATTGGAGCCAATGTTATTATTGAAGGCAGCATTGAAGGCACGATAAGCGATTGGGATGGAAGTTTTGAGCTTTCAACTGGAGCCGAATTTCCCATCGTTCTCATCATAACTTACATCGGTTATGCGGACCAGAGAATAGAATTGAGTTCAAATGAGCGCGTGACAGTGGTCATGAAAGAGAATGCCAATCTGTTAGAAGAGATTGTCGTCAAAGGGAGCCGAATTTCCGATAAGCAAAAAGAGTCCCCGCTCACTATTGAAGCACTTGATATAATCGCTATAAAAGAGACGCCGGCGGCTAATTTCTATGATGGTCTGGGTGCCCTGAAGGGTGTGGATTTGACGGCTGCGAGTCTTGGCTTTAAAGTTATCAATACACGTGGCTTCAACAGTACAAGTCCGGTCAGGTCATTACAAATCATTGATGGTGTGGATAACCAGGCTCCGGGTCTCAACTTTTCATTAGGTAATTTCCTGGGTTCATCAGAGCTTGATGTCAACAAGGTTGAGATTATTGTTGGAGCAAGCTCTGCGTTTTATGGTCCGAATGCCTTTAATGGCGTAATCAGTATGGAAACAAAGGATCCATTCTTTTATGATGGCTTGTCAGCCATGATTAAGTTAGGAGAGAGGAATCTTGTCAATGCAGCTGTCAGATGGGCAAACAAGCTAAGTAATAAGGATGGAAAAGATGTTTTCGCGTACAAATTGAATTTTGAAGCCCTACGCGCTGATGATTGGGTAGCTGACAATTATGATCCTGTGGATGGTTCTGCAGTAAGTGCCGATAATCCTGGGCGTTATGATGCGGTAAACATCTACGGAGATGAATACCAGAGCGGCAATGACTTTTCATCATTTCCAATCTCTCAGTCACAGCAAGGAACTTTTTACCGGACTGGATACAGGGAAATAGACCTTGTAGACTATGATACACGAAATTATAAAGCCTCTGCCAATTTTCATTTTCGCACCAAGCCGGATATGGAAGAGCAATCCCCTGAACTTATTGTGGCCAATAGTTTCGGTTCCGGAACAACGGTATACCAGGGTGACAACAGGTTTAGTTTGAAAGGCATTACATTTCTACAGAACAGGATAGAATACAGAAAGAGAAATAAATTTTTCATCAGGGCATATTCCACCAGAACCGGAGCAGGGGATTCTTATGATCCTTATTTTACAGCTCTTGAATTGCAGGATGCTGCCAAAGATGACCGCGAATGGTCGATTGATTATAACGACTATTGGTTAAATGATATTCAGCCACGTATTAATGAAAATGGCTTCCCTCAGATTTCAATTGTTATTGATCCGGTGACGGGATTGCCTCAGGTCAGTTTTGATATAAACGCCGCAAGGCAATGGATGATTGATAATAATGCTTTGTTGACCCAATGGCATTCCGAGGCTGAAGCATTTGCCAATGGACCTGGCCAGTCGGGTTCCATAGCTGTAGCCTTCTTTGAGCCAGGTACGCAGCGCTTTGAAGATGAATTCAACCGGATTACAACTTCTTTGCGAACAGAAGGTGGTACCAAGTTTTTTGATAATTCTTCCCTGTATCATGTGCATGGGGAATATAAGTTTACACCTGAGTGGGCTGATTATGTAACTGTGGGTGCCAATGGAAGATTGTACACGCCGGAATCCAGGGGAACAGTATTTTCTGACCTAGATTCAACCATCACCAATAAAGAGTTTGGCGTTTACTTTGGATCTCAAAAAGCTATGACATCCAACAATAATCTCAAGCTTCAGATAGCGGGTCGTGTTGATAAAAATGAGAACTTTGATGTCTTGTTTTCTCCGGCTGCATCGCTGGTCTATACACCATCCCAGAATAATTTCCTAAGGGTATCTTTTTCATCAGCTATCCGTAACCCTACACTGACAGACCAGTATCTTCAACTTGATGTGGGGAGGGCTGTTCTGGCTGGAAACCTGAATGGTGTTCAGGACCTGGTTACCATAGAATCTTTGTTTGATTACTTCGATAGTCCTGGTCCTGAGGTATTGGAGTTCTTTGATATCGACCCGATAGAACCTGAAAAAGTAAGAACAATAGAGGGTGGATACAGGACTACTTTGTTCGAAAAGCTATTTGTAGACGCCAGTTACTACAGGAGTTGGTACGATAATTTTATCGGATTTAATATTGGAGCCGATGTCACTCTGGATCCCAATTCTGGTTTTGTCAGAAACCTGGAAATTTTCAGGTACTCGGCTAATTCCAGGAATCAGGTGACCACGCAGGGTGCAAGCATTGGAGCCAATTATTACATTGATGATCATTTTACAATCAATGCCAATTACTCCTGGAATAAGCTGGTGAAAACAGTTGAGGATGACCCGATTATCCCTGCTTTCAACACACCTGAGCACAAGTACAATATTGGCTTTAGTGGCCGTAATTTGAGTATTATGGGTGTGCAGAATTTCTCATTCAACGTAAACTACAAATGGATCGAAGGATTCTTGTTTGAAGGTTCTCCACAATTCACTGGTTTTATTCCAAGCTATGATATGCTGGATGCCCAGGTTAGTTTTGGATTTCCTAAGATCAAGTCATCTTTAAAAATTGGAGCATCCAATGTTCTTGACAGCAGAAACTTTCAGACATATGGCGGTCCGCGTATTGGCAGGTTGGCTTATGCCACTTTCAATTATGAGATATAGAAAAAATTACTTATTATACATTTTACTTGAGATTATTTGAAAATTACTAAACAATGAATCATATGAAAAAGAGCTTTACACTTTTTATCTTTTTGATGTCAGTATTGCATCTTTCCGCTCAGGAAAGGTATCTCGATGAGGTATTTACTGATGTTATGGTGATGGAGGATATAGTATATGGTGTTAACGCCACGGTACTATTATTACCAATAGCCGGAGAGGCGGTTCCGCAGCCGCTGGCCATGGATGTATATATGCCTGAAGGGGATACCGAAACAGAGCGACCTCTTGTATTGGTATTTCATACGGGTAACTTTTTACCTTCTGTATTGAATGGGCAGATTTCAGGTACAAAATCCGACTCATCCGTAGTTGAGATTTGTACTATGTTGGCTCGAAGAGGATATGTGGCGGCTTCAGTAGATTATCGTCTTGGCTGGAACCCGCTGGCCCAGACGCAGCCGGAAAGAGCCTTGGGTCTTATCCAGGCCGCTTACAGAGGTCTTCAGGATGGAAGAAACGCCATCCGTTATTTCAGGACAGATGCCTTGACAAACAATGCCTTTGGTATTGATGAAAGCAGAATATCTGTTTTTGGTGTGGGTACAGGTGGTTACATGACTCTAGCATTGGCAGCCTTGGATGATTACACAGAGATTCTGACAACGACCAATGGTCCGGGTAAGTTCTTATTAGATGCTGACCAGGATGGGGTTCCTGAAACACCAATGGTCATCCAGGCTTTCCACGGAGATATCAATGGAGAAGTACTTACAGTTACGCCACCAGATGGTTCTTCAGTAGCTTTTGGTCTGCCTCCAGGTGACACAACGAATTATTCAAATATTCCTGGTGTCAGCTCTGATTTTGCCTTAAGTATAAATGTAGGAGGTGCATTAGGTGATATTTCATGGATGGATGAGGACACACCACCGATTATTTCTGTGCAATCTCCATTTGATATATTTGCACCTTATGATGACGCTGTTTTGATCGTGCCTACAACGGGAGACCCTATTGTACGAGTACAGGGAGCAGCCCAGGTAGGAGCTGTTCAGGAAGCAAATGGAAAGAACCAGATCTGGAAAGATGCTGTTTTTGACGATGTGGTTACTCAAACAGCCATTGCGAATTCAGCTGTAGCTGGTCACCCTTACTTTGAAGGAACGTTTCCATTTATACGACCATTGAATTCACTGGGAATTCCAGAGGGCGTAGTGATTGACTGGTGGGATCCTAATGCCATATCACCAGAAGGCGTTCCATGGAATATGCTGCCACACCCATCAGGCGGCACCTTTCATGAGCAGGGCCTTAGATTGAATGAAAATATGTCTGCTGAAAAGGCAAGGGCCAATATCGAGGAAATAATGGCTTATGTTTTGCCTAGAGCTTGCGTTGCACTGGATTTGCCATGTGCTGCAAACTTTACATCATCAACAGAAGATTTTGTTGATAACAGCTTTGTGCGTTTGAGTCCAAACCCGATGAATGCTTTGACAATAGTTGAGACAGGTGATATGTTGATGAAAGAAATTTCAATTTTCAATATGGCTGGACAATTGATGCGTAAGCATACCAATATTGAGAATACATATTTCGAGTTGAACCGGGCTGAATTGCAAGGTGGTATGTATAACCTTGTTATTCGTTTCGAAGAAGGCATGACCAATAAGAAATTATTCGTGGAATAATTCCCGTAATAAACCAAAATAGGTGCCCGGTTATGATGTGTTCATAATCGGGTTTTTTTTATAAATATTATGAAGTAAAATAATAATTAAGGCAATATTATGCACTGCTTCTTTCCTTAAAATACAGCTAACAAAGAAGTGGGAATGACTTAACATCTACAAGGTAGTTTTACATTCCATTTTATAACACATAATCTACCAACAGATGAAGAACTTATACCACGCTTTAATTTTTGTTTTACTCACCAATATTACCTTGGCACAGGAATACACGCTTAAAAGTTTAGGTGTATTTACAGCTGGAATGGGTGATGAAGCAACTGAGATATTGTGCTATGACACAGGATCTCAGAGAGTTTTTGTAGTGAATTCAGACCTGCAAGGTCCAGATAATATATGAAATACATGATCGTGAGAGCAAAGGCGTACTATTTGACCTCCATCGTCCAGCCGTAGCTGTCTTCGTAACGTTTGCTGCGTATCCCGTTGATTTTATCTTTGAGAAATGGAGATACTTTGTAGGAATCCAGGTCAAGACTGACATGGTCATCCTTGTAGGCCAGCTTTTGAACATTGGCAACGACAGCAGCAGTTCCTGTTCCAAATACCTCCTTGAGTCGCCCTTCCTTGCCGGCTTGCATAATTTCATCAATGGTGATATCCCGGACGTCGACTTTGTAATTATTATCCTTTAAAATAGTCAACGCAGAGTCTCTTGTTATTCCTTTAAGAATAGTACCACCGGTAGGAGGTGTCACCACTGTATCATCGATGACAAAGAAGATATTCATAGTCCCTACCTCCTGAATGTATTTGTGTTCTTTGGCGTCAAGCCACATGATCTGATCGTATCCTTCATCACGGGCTATCTTGGCCGGGTATAAAGAGCCGGCATAGTTGCCTGCTGCCTTAGCTTCTCCGGTGCCTCCGATGGCAGCTCGAATGTAGAAGGGATCCGCTTTGAGGCTGATAGGCTTTGAGTAGTAAGGCCCTACCGGGCAGCAGAAGATGACGAATTTATATCTCTGAGCGACATGGACGCCAATATACTCATCCATGGCGATCATATATGGTCTGAGATATAAAGCACTGCCTTCTTCTTTAGGAATCCAGACGCTGTCAATTTTTACCAATTCATATACGGCTTCCATGAAGCTATCTTCAGGAAAGGAAGGCATACATAATCTCTCAGCAGATTTGTTGATTCTAACAGAATGCATACGAGGTCTGAAAAGCATAGCTGTGCCATCTACTGCTTTGGTAGCCTTCATGCCCTCGAATATGGATTGACCATAATGCCAGGCAATATTTGCAGGATGTATGGAAAAATTGGCAAAGGGCTCTATACGCATATTATTCCAGGACCCGTTTTCATAATCTGCCACAAACATATGATCAGTAAAAACTCTTCCGAAGGGTAAATTACTGAAATCTACCTGGTCGATTTTTGAGTTTTCGGTTCGGATTATCTTAAGTCCTGTATCTATCATAATGGTTAGGTTTATTGTTGAGTAATTGGGTACAGATAACTAATTTCGTTGCAGCTTTACTGTGTATCCACGCATCAAAAGCCCACAGATCTGTAACACTTCAAGGCAAGGCTCTTTCTGTACTGCAAATTTACGGATTTTTGATTTATTTTACACGGCTATATTATAACAATGAATTATTTAATTTTATTTTGCTAATCCTTATTTAAACAGACATTTATTTTGAATTCCTATTTTATTGACTCTGAAGTATTCATTATTCCTGAAGCGGAACACAGCAGGCTCGAAGCAAGTGAAATATTGGAAGTTCTGGTACTTGTCCGCAGCAAAGATTATGAGGCTCAAAAGCAACTCCTGGATAATATTCTAAAAGCTGTCGCACTGACACCAGGAGAGAATGCAGCCTTGCATCTCCTGGATGAAGAGGAAAGTGTCAATGTAGCTGAAATAACTCCAGTTAACATAAAGAAAGTCATTTGTTTCGGTCTTAAGCCAAGAGAGATTTCAATGAATGCCGGGTTCCACGCTAACCATTTTTATAAGACCGAAAGTTTTTCAATTCTATTGACCCATAGCTTGACACAACTTGATGGTAATACACGATTCAAGAAGGCTTTATGGGGTGCTTTACAGGAAGCCTTTAAATCATAATCGCTTACTTAAGTCATGGACTTGATATTTGCCAGTCATAATACCCATAAAGTACGGGAGGTAGAAGATATCCTTGGGAAGGAATTGGTATCTATAAAAGGATTAGATGATATAGGTTTTCATGATGAGATAGAGGAGACAGGCGGGACACTTGTTGAAAATGCTCTTATAAAGGCTAGAGCTGTTTACATCAAGACTGGACAGAATGTTTTTTCTGATGATACCGGGTTGGAAGTATATGCCCTGGATATGGCGCCAGGCGTACATACGGCTCGATATGCTGGTGAGACCAACGATGCTGATGCCAATATGCAAAAGCTGCTGAATGCACTTATGGAAAAACAGGATCGAAAGGCTAGATTTAGGACGGTTGTGGCTTTGATTTATGAAGGTCAGGAATATTTGTTTGAGGGTATTGTGGATGGCAATATATCCGTGAATAGGGCAGGGGTGAAGGGCTTTGGCTATGATCCCGTATTTATTCCACAGGGCTATGATAAAACCTTTGCCGAATTGGATGCTGAAATCAAAAACTCGATCAGCCATCGCTTCAGGGCTATGCAGGCCTTGCGGACCTTCCTTCAGGATCTGGCATAAAAAAAACCGTTCCCA
>Ga0075475_10001328_pt1 | contig 12232 bp, 7 predicted proteins | sample DEB08_DNA_10_FD_76342 | JGI IMG/M metagenome (GOLD analysis project Ga0075475, IMG submission 76342) | Aqueous microbial communities from the Delaware River and Bay under freshwater to marine salinity gradient to study organic matter... | ecosystem: Environmental > Aquatic > Marine > Coastal ... | reverse complement strand
TGAAAGATGTAGAAAATGTAAAAGTATTCTACAAGACTAAGAAGTCTTCTTCTCAAGAGAACTTTGAAGATATTAATTGGACGCCATTCAATACAAATGGCAATCCAGATACAGAAGAAGTTGCAACAGCAACCAATACAATTTCTGGAGAATTTGAGGAGCAAAGGTCATATCAAGAATTGAAGTATAGTACTGCAAACTTACAGAATTTCAGTTCTTTTGCAGTTAAGATTGTAATGCAAACTGTAGATCCAGCATACGTTCCAAAAGTTCAAGACTTGAGAGTCGTTGCTTCCTACTGATGATAAAAGTGAAAGGGCATGAGGGGTTGTATAGAGACCCATCTACTGGCGCAATTATAAACACCCAAAAACCCAGTAAAAGCAATTTTACTACATCCTTTAGCACTGCTCTGAATGACATAAATAATTTGAAAGCAGAATTATCTGAAATTAAACTACTCCTTAGAGAGATAATAAAAAATGCCAGCACCAGCAATTAATGTACTAAAACTAGATACTTTTGAGATACAAAGGCAAAAAATAAATTCTATTTCAGATACTTTGTATAATTTTTTCAATGGAGATGTAGCTGTTGAAAATGTTTTATCAGTTGATGATTTATCTGTTACTGGGGGAGATATCACATTATCTGCATCTTCTAGCAACATTTCTATTATAGATAATAATTCTACTGCTTTAACTATAAAAGAAGGTGAAAATTTTTATGTTACATTATCAACTACCGATAATACTGAGTCAATAACTCTACACAAGAATACTAATGTTAATGGACTCGTAACTGAATCTACCGATAACGGTATAACTTATTGGAACGTTGTTACTCAGCAAGATATTGGTTATGCTGCAAACCAAGTTCCACTAAATCAATACTTAGGACAACTTGCATTTTTAGATGATTTCAGTCCAAATGGACTGAGGAGAGATGGTGGTGGGTCTGATGATCTTGTAGTAGGAGATGACGGAACTGTTGGTATCGGAACAGATACTATTGGAGTAACTGGATATGCATTAGAAGTTCGTGGTAATGTATATTTAAATAACGGCAATGGTGGTAGCGATATACTATTTTTGAATAATGGTGGTATTACTGGTGCTAATAAATTAACATTTCAAGATCCGGGTCCAGGTGAAGGAGTACTCTGGGGAGGTGGAAGTGGATGGGCGATTTATGAATCGCCAAATGATCTAGCAACAAATGCTGCTGGGAATCTACAGTTTGTATTAGCAGGTTCCAGGATTCTTACTCTTGATACTTCTGGTAATGCTGAGTTTACTGGTACTGTAAACATCGGAAACGTTTCTGGCAACACATCATTCAGTGGTGAAATTACATTCCAAAGTAATGTCACATTTCAAAGTGATTCGTATTTTGGAGACGGCAATACATTAAATTTTGGAACAGATGATGACTTAAAAATTTATCATGATGGAAGCAATAGTTACATCAATCAAACACCATCTTCAACTGGAGATTTATTTTTAATTGGCGATGATAGATTAGTATTACAAACATACTCACCATTTGATTTAGTTGCAGAAAATTCAATTATTTGCAATTCGGACGGATCTGTTGAACTTTACTACAATAATACCAAAAAATTTGAAACTACAGATCTTGGTGTTAAGATTGGATCAGTAATAAATATAAATTCAAACGATAATCTTTATAATGGGACTTTGAGTTTTAATGGAACATATGGTCCACTCTTTACTATATCAAATGATTCTGAGTCAGATTCATTCAATATTAGTGATATTTCAGGTATTCCCAGTTTCAATATTGATCAATATGGGACAGTACTAATTGCTCCATATGGTGTTGACGAATATGTTGGAATTGGTATTGAAAATCCAACTTCAAAGGTACACATTAATTCTGGAACTGGATATAATGCTTTAAATATAGAAGGATCTGCTGGACAATTATTTTCCGTAACCAATAATTTAACAGAAGGATCTATTTTCTCGGTAAATGATATTTCCGGTATTCCGAGTATTGATGTTGATGTCAATGGAATTGTTTCTATTGCCCCATATAATGGAAATGTTGGTATCGGAACTTTACTACCAACAGAAAAGCTTGATGTTAATGGAAATATAAAGGCAATTATATTTAAATCTACAGCAGCGCCAGGAACTGCTCCATTTGAAGTTTCTTCCGATACGGTAGTTACAAATTTAAATGCCAATAAACTTCAAGGGTATACACAAGCTAATTCTAATGTAGGGAGTACTATTGTAAGACGTGATTCCTCTGGTTCATTTATTACCCAGACTATTACTTTAGAGGGAGAACTTCGTGGCCCAGCAAACTTTATTATTGATCCAGAAGTCATCGGAGATGATACTGGCACCGTTGAAATTAAAGGTAATTTGAATATAAGAGGAGATGCAACATTCCAAGGCAATGTAGATCTTGGTGATAATGATAGACTGAGACTTGGTGATAGTCAAGACTTACAGATTTATCATAATGGAAGCACTAGTTACGTTAGTGATGTTGGTAGTGGTGATTTAAATATTGGTGGAAGTGTAGTAAACATTAGGAATGGTGCTCAGAATGAATTACGAGCAGTATTTGATGCGAATCAAGTAGAACTCTACTACGACAACTCCAAGAAGTTTGAAACCACTACATCTGGTGTTACTGTAACTGGAGATACTTCAATTTCATCAAAATTAAGTATCGGAACCGTTATTGATATTATTCCTTATGATAATTTAGAGTCTTTGAGTTTTGAAGGTTCTGCTGGTCAACTATTCAGTATTACAAACAACTTGACTTCTGGAAGTATCTTCTCTGTTAATGATGTTTCTGGTATTCCTAGTATTGATGTTGATGCGGATGGAACTGTTTCATTAGCATCTTATGGTGGTAATGTAGGTGTCGGAACTTTACTTCCAACAGCAACTTTACATGTTCAAGGGACATCTTTGGTAACAGAAAATGCAACGTTCCAAAGTAATGTATATCTTGGTGATAATAATAGTTTGTTTTTTGGTAATAGTAATGATTTACAAATCATACATATTGGTGGGGCATTTAATAACATTCAGGGTTTTGCAGAATTAAGATTACAATCAGCGTCTAAAATTCAATTGAAGGAGTATGGAACAAGTGAGGTATTTGCTAATTTTATAGCAGACGGACCAGTGGAACTTTTTTATGATGACGGCAAGAAATTTGAAACCACATCATATGGCATTTATGTAACTGGTGTTGATGCCAATACTTCAACGATTGCTGGAGCTGCTAATCTTGTATTAGACCCATCAACAGTTGGAGATAACACAGGAACCGTAACCATTCTTGGTAACCTTCAGGTTGACGGAACAACTACAACAATTAATTCAACTACTTTAACGGTTGATGATAAGAATATCGTACTTGCTTCTGGTGCTGTCGATTCTTCCGCAGCAGATGGTGCTGGAATTACTGTTGATGGTGCAAACGCAACTCTAACTTATAACTCAACACCAGATGCATGGTCATTCAATAAAAATCTTGGTATTGGTACTGCAGCACCAGAAGAAATATTAACAGTATATCATGACGGTGATGCGGCACTATTTCGCAATCAAGATTATTCTATATCTGTATATACTACAACTCCAAGAATTAGGTTCGGAACTGATACTGCATATGCAGGATATATGGAGATTGGTGCTTATGCTAGCGTCAACAATCTTGATACAAAAAATAGAGACTTCAAATTATTCTCAACTGCCGTAGACCCAATCCTTTATGTTGAGGAAGATACTGGTAATATCGGCATAGGAACTGCAACACCAACAGCAAAACTTGATGTTAATGGTGATATTTATGTTGGAGATAAGATTGCAACTAGGCAAAATCCAAGCGATTCGTTCTTAGACCTTGATGATGATGTTGACCCATTTGGTCAAGGTAATAACAATTTTGTAACTCTTGCATCTGTCTCTGGATTAAATTTAATATTTGATACTAATAATAATGATGGTAATGGATTGGTGATTGGTAGTGGTAATAGTAACACTGGAACTGCAACCAAACATATGGTTGTAGATGGTAGTGGCAATGTCGGCATAAAAAATATTGATCCAGTTGACCAATTATCAATAGGCGATCAATCCTCGCAAACTTATTTAAACAAACCAGGAATAGGTGTTTATAGACCACATTCCTTGGGATTGCAAAATGGAATTTTTGTTTATACAGATGTTGGATATAATGGAGCTGCAAATTATAAAACAGCAGCATTCAAAGCAGTAGGAAACTCTGGTTATGCATTAGCAATTTCAACTGACGCTGGAAATACTGGTGTCGGTGGAACAACAACAGCACATATTGATTTTAGTGGCGGTGCATATTTTGCTGATAATGTTGGTATTGGAACAATATCACCAGCAACTCTTTTACATGTTGAGAAAACTACACAAGGAGAAATTGCTCGTTTTCGTGCTGCTACAGATTCACGTTTCTTGATAATCAGTAGTTTTGATTCTGGATTTAATGGATCTGGATTTGATTTTAATGCCAGTAGTAGTGCTGGAGAATTTAGTTTTTCCACGGCAGGAGCAGAAAAAGTTAGTATAAAAACCAATGGAGATGTCGGTATAGGAACTAATGCTCCAGGAAGCAAGTTAGCAGTAAATGGTAACATCACGGAGTCTACTGATGGAACAACTTATTGGAATGTAGTTACTCAACAGGATATTGGTTATGCATCTAATCAGGTTCCACTCAATCAATATTTGGGACAACTTGCATTCTTAGATGATTTTAGTCCTAATGGTCTACGTAGAGAAGGTGGTGGTAGTGATGATGTAGTTGTAGATTCTAATGGTAATGTCGGTATTGGAACTGATGCACCAACTCAGTCACTTGATATTAATAGCGATTCAATCAGATTAAGAACTGCTAAGACACCATCATCAGCGACTGATACTGGAGAAGCAGGACAAATTTGTTGGGATGCTGATTATGTCTATGTTTGTGTTGCAACTAATACTTGGAAGAGATCTGCAATTACAACTTGGCCATAATAAATATCATAAAGGAATCAATCCATAGTCAGATAAAATGAGTATATCTTTTGGTAGAAAAGTCACAGCAAGTGGTCTCCAACTTTTGTTGGACCCTAAAAATCCAAAAAGCTATCGTTCTGGTTCAATTCCGGGACAAGACTTTTATTACTTTGTAAAGAATAAGTGGATTTTGAATACAAATGATATTCTTATTGAGGGGACTAATGGATCTCAATATTTTTCATTTAATGGAGAAGATGATGCAATTATTGTCCCACCCGATTCTTGGCAAAATTCAAGTTCGTGGAGTGTGAGTTGTTGGTTATATCCAACAACTATTGTTGATAGAATTTATACTTTTTTTGGTAAAGGATATAATACTGGATATAGAGTTTCCATTAATCCAGATGGAAATATTTCTTTATATGATAGAAATACAGTAACTCTAGAAACAACTACGCAACCGATATCTATTGTTCAGTGGAAAAATATTGTTGTTACAGTATCTCCAACCGGATCTCAAATTTATGTAAATGGTGTTCTTGAAGCTTCAAATACTATCGCATTTACTGGAAACACATCAGAATCTCCATTAGCAGTAGGAGCAGAAGATGATTTATTTTCTGCTCCTCTTGGTTTGGAAGGTAGATACAGTGGGAGAATGTTTGATTTTAGATTTTACAGTCGTGTGTTAGAAGAAAGTGAAATAACCAGAATATACAATTCTATATCAGATACTTACGTATTTTCTATTGGTGGTGCTGCACCATCAGAAAATGCAATCTTACTTGATGGTGAGAATAACGTCTTATTGACTGATGAAAATGGAGAAATCTTACTTCTTCCATAAAAGATAAATAAATAAAAGAAAAAGTTTATTAGAAATGGCAGAAAATTTTAGGTTTAAGAGAATATCAGAACTGCCAGCAGCAGATTCTGTAAATACTTCTGATATTCTTCTGGTTTTGAAAAAAACCGATACTGGATATACAACTGGAAAAGTTCCAACTTCTTTGATGGAAAATTATGTCACGGAAGCAACTGTTGTTGACAGAGCAAGATCTGTAAACTTTCAAGAGTCTGATAAAATCAATAATAGAAAGGAAGCCGCAATATTCCTAAGAAATTGCACTTTAGGTCCAACCATTCAAGAAATTGATGCTCTGGTAGCATCTGGTAGCAAAAGAGAATGGATAGAAGAACAAATTGAAAGTTCGTATGATGATAGCGAATATAGCGAATGGAATGGAAATGGGGATGCTCCGATATTAAAACCAGGATGGTTTTCAAAAGTAGCACTCCACTTCAAGATGCCAGATGACTACATATATGGAAATTTTAGTGTCAATTTGCCTGGAAGTTATAATACAAGAGCTTCTATTCTCTCTGCATTTATAAGAAATAATCCTCCAATTGGAGATATTGGTTCTTTGACTAATAATACAAGAAAAGAACCAAGAAAATCTCTATTGTGTAAGGTTGTCTGGGCATTAAATAAACTAATTCCAGTTTCTGTTCCTGGAGGTGGTTTTCCATCAGAGACAGATACTTATCCAATTGTAGACTGGCATGGAGTTTTGGCAAGACATGCATTTGGAAATTATGCTGATCTTTTAGAAGAAGTGGCATATAATCTTAGCATGGCACGAATGCTAACGCACTTGAGAAATCAAAAGTCTGATGGATCTGGAAGACAACCAGACGAAAATTTTGGTAGAGAAATCATGCAGTTATTCAGTATTGGACTGTATGCTCTCAATAATGATGGAACATATAAATTAGATGAAAATGGAAGTAAAATTGAAACTTACAACCAAGATGATATTCTTGAGTCATCTAAAGTTTTCACAGGTCTAACAAGATGGGATAGACCAGATGCAGAATATTATAATGTTGCTTATGATGGAACTATGAGAGGTGGAGGAGCAACTTTAGAAGGAATTGGAAGAACAGCATTTCTACAAGATCTGACTATCTATGGAATTGCAAAACCAGTAACATATATCAAAAAAGGAATCACATACAGAATATACACAGTCGGAACCACAGATTTCACAAAATATGGTGCTGCAAATAGCAATGTAGGAACAGAATTTACAGCAACAATTGATGGTGACAGAAGAGCTGGAACTGGCGAAGTAGAAGAGAAAAGAGTTTATCCTTCCGGAGTTGTTCCCAGACTAAAGCATTTTGTCCCTTGGTATGAAGACGGAGAAAAGAATCTTCCAAATGTTGGAATTGTAATTCCCGCAGGAACTGATCCAGAAACTAACATTAGGATGATGGTAGAAGGATTGGTAAATCACTCAAATTGTGCTCCAAACATTTGCAAGAATCTAATAAAGTTAACAGTAACATCAAATCCATCCCCAGAGTATGTAGCTAGAGTTACGTCCATATTCAGAAATAACGGTAAAGGTGTTACTGGTGATATGTCTTCAATATGGGCTGCTATTTTTACAGATCCTGAAGCAAACCTAGATATTCGTTCATCTGAAACTAAAGGAAGACTTATTGATGGTTTTGAGGCATTCTGCAAGTATATAAGATGCTTAAATGGTTCAAGTAGATATACTGGAACCCAAGGAGATGCGCAGGTTTATATTGATGGCACAAATATCAATCCAGCAGTTGGATATATTAATGATTATGAAAGTTCAAGACTAGGAGCATGGCCTTATAACAGTCCGTCAGTTTTTAGTTATTATGGTTTAGACTACAGTATATCTCCAGGAATTGATTGGGGAGTTTTAATTCCAGAAGCTGGTTCACTACCAGCAAATACTCTGATGAATGCTATTGGAGTATTTAATGATATGATAAATAGTGGTGATCCTACTGTTTGGAGATCTAATCCAAGTAGTCTAGGGAGAGTTTATACTCCAGATTTCACAGAGACGATTGGAGATTTATCTGATATTGATAATGTCATAAATGTTCTCAATCTCACTCTATGCGGGGGAACTTTAGGTCAGCAAAAAATTAAAATCATGAAAGATGCTATGACAGCAATGAATTCATCAACTCAGAATGATTTAGATAATCGTGTTTGTATGGCTCTCCAATTAATTATTAGATCACCAGAATTTTGGGTACAATAAAAATGGCAAATCAATTACCAGAAAGTTATATTTCAGATTCAACTATACAAAGTTTGACTAGTGCTTCTACTAGTGCTTCCGCAGCTGCAACTGCTGCGGGGGTTGAAGATTATAAGTGCCTTGTATGCATATTTCTTTTTGGAGCTATAGACTCCCATAATATGGTTGTGCCATATGGAGCATCAAATCCCAATAGATCTAAGTATGAAACAGCGAGAGCTTCAGGAGTTAGACTTGAAGAATCTGAATTAACAAATACTTTGCTTGGCACTACACCAGAGTGGGCCCTCCATCCACAATTACCAAACTTTTTGACCGAATGGAATAATGGAAATCTAGCGATTGTTAGAGATGTTGGTGTGCTAAACAGACCGACAACAAAAGAGTTATATAATACAAATCCAGGTGATCTATATAGACCAGATAGATTATTTGCTCATAATATTCAGCAATTAACTTGGCAAGCCGCACTTCCATTTAGAGAACCAAAATCAACTGGATGGTTTGGAAGAACAACAAACTTAATTGATGATATATTTAATTCGGATTCAAGAGTAGGTTCAAGTTGCATTTCAGTTAGTGGAGCCAATCCACAGACTTTTGCATATTCTCCAAAAGTCAGCGTCATGTTCCCCGCTACAACTATTCCTGGAGGAAGTAATAGAGGATTAGATAATACTACATTTATAAATGCTAGAGATAATTTTTACCATAAAAATAGTCCCCCATCATCTCCAGTAGGATTCCCAAGATTTCCAAGAAATGTAATATATAATGTCTTCAATCAGGTATTTAGAAATTCAGTCAATTCACAAAATGATGTAAATACAAATGGGCAGGGTTGGAACGCAAGTGATAATGGAATTGGAACGCAATTAGAGGCGATTTTTAGTAATGCATATGCCGAAATCTTATCAACTACGGTGGACGTTCCAGATCCAACTAAGGCAGATCCATTTGCAGCAGAAAACTTAATTGAAAGACCTCTACCAAATTCATATTTCCTCTTTAGAGTAAAAGATATAGCAAAAATTATCTACTCCAGAGGAGATGTAGGTGGGATTGGATTTGATCAAAAAAGACAGATGATCTTTTCTGGTGTTGGTGGGTGGGATAACCACAACAATCTTCGTTATTATCATGATGCCTTATTAAGATCTTTGGATATTTGTATCAGGGCTCTAAGAGAAGCAATAGAATTAATGGGTCTTGGGGATAATGTTACTATCTTCACAGAAACTGATTTTGCAAGAACCTTTAGATCAAACGGAACATATGGTGTAGACCATGCATGGTCTGGACATAGTTTTGTTATTGGCGGAGCAGTTAATGGTGGTATGTATGGACCAGAACCAGATTATGAACTTGGTGGTCCACTTGATGTCTCAACTCTTGGAAGATTTATTCCAAATTATTCAATTGAACAATATTATGGAACTCTTCTTAAGTGGTTTGATGTTCCAGAAGAACAAATTCCACTAGTTCTTCCAGCAATAGATTTGTTTACTCCAACTGATATTGGATTCATGAATTGATTGGGAGATTAAAATGAGTATATTACAAAACTTTCCAGAAGAGGGTCCGACTCTCAACCTCAACTTTGCTGGTAGTAGAACCCTAGATCCTCGTATTACTTTTACTAGAACTCAAACTACCAGTAATGGTTCTAGTTACATGGATAAGAATGGATTGATTCGTTATGCTGGACCTGATGCTCCAAGATTTGACCATCGTTATGTGAATGGAGAGATTGAGAGTTTGGGTCTTTTGGTTGAGGAGGCAAGGACTAATCTAAAAATAAGAAGTGAAGAACTGCAATCTGATTTTGGTCGTGCTCGAATAACTACAATTTCGGAAAATGAAATAATATCACCAGATGGACTACAAACCGCAGATGGAATTGTGCCGAATGCTACACTTAGTGCACATTATATGGATAAAGTTTTTACATCTACATCAGGAATAACTACCTCACAAAATATATGCTGTTCTGCATTCTTTAAAAAAGGTGTTGGTGGAGATGTGTGGTTGCAAATTTATGAGGAAAGTGGAAATGCTTATCATGGAGTACAATTTAATTTTGAAACTGAAACTTTAACATTTAGAAATTCTAATGAATATATTACTGGTGAGGGAGTTACTACTGATTATGGAGTTATAAAATACCCTAATGGATGGTACAGATTATGGGTTGCAGGATATCCAAACACAACAACAACTGGAAGAAGATACCGTATTAGATTAACAGATGCGAGTGGTTCTCTTGATTTTTCAGGAGACGCAGTAAGTTCATATGTTTATTCTTGGGGAGTTCAGGTAGAAGTGGGAGCATTCCCAACATCTTATATACCAACATTAGGTTCCACAGTAACTCGCAATCAAGATAGAGTATTGATTGACGGAGAAAGATTTTTGGATTGGTATAATCCTGATGAAGGAACATTTTTCTGTAATGTAAATTCGCCAAGAGGAAATGTAATATTTGGTGTTGGAGATACATTTGATAATACAATTTACACAACTGCAGGAGGTTCTTTTAGCGGTGCTATAAGAAGTGGAGGAACTGGAACATCTCTTTCAGGAACTATAAGTTCAAGTGGTATTTCTAAAATAGCATTTGGTGTTAAAACCGATAATAGTGCATTATGTATCAACGGGCAAATAACTGGAACTAGTTTAACAGCAGATATGCCTATAAATCCCGTTAGACTTACTCTTGGAGCATCTCCCTGGTCTCCTACTGCTTTTGGTAATCAAGTTGATGGAACAATCTCCCAACTCTCATACTACCCAACAAGACTCACAAATGCTCAACTCCAAACATTAACGAAGTAAAATGTCAATACAACAAAACTTCCCAGCAATCTCACCATCACTAAACCTCAACTTTGCAAGGTCTAAAACCCTAGACCCACGCATTACATTCAGTCGCACATCAACAGCAACCAGAGTGAATGAGCAAGGTTTGGTTGAGGTTGTGAGTGCCGATATACCAAGATTTGACCACGAGTATGATGCTTCTACTGGTGTTGTAAAGTCTTTGGGTCTTTTGGTTGAGGAACAGAGGACTAATTCGTTATATTATAGTAATGATTTTTCGCAAGACCCACTCCCCGCCACCGCTGTTCAAGGTTGGTTCAAACAGAATTCTCATCCAGTTCCAACACAATCTGTTGTTGGACCAGATGGAGTTTCTAATAGTGGTTGGAGATTTTATAGAACAGCAACTAATCAATACATCCTTCAACAAGTTGCAGGTGCAGGAACACATACTTTATCTGCTTGGGTGAGAAGTAGTGCTGCAACTGGTTCTTTTACGATGCAGGGATATAATTCAACCGATAAAACTATGGCAACATTATTTACTGCAACAAATGAATGGCAAAGATTTAGTATTACAATTTCACCAACTACAACTACAAATTATTATCCTTGCATACCAACAAATATTAATACAGATTTTTATGTTTGGGGAGCACAGTTAGAACTTAATAAATCATTTGAGACATCTTACATCCCAACATCAGGAGGCACAACAACCAGAAACCCCGATGATGTCTCTATGGTCGGTGATAACTTCTCAGATTGGTATAATCAGGATGAGGGGACGGTGTTTTTCCATTCTCAGACCTACAGCACCTTAAGTGATACAACCCTTTATTGTTTTGACGATGGGGCGACTAATCAGGCAAACCAAGTGGACACTAGAATTGGCTCCGGTATTTTTTACCGTGCAAGGGTGAGGAGTAATGCAGTATCCGTAGCCGATATCGATCCAGGGTCTAACTTTGATTTGGGGTCTCCAATTAAACTGGCTCACGCAGTCAAGGAAAATGACTTTGCGGCAGCGCGAAGCGGATTAAATGCGGTCACCGACAGCAGCGGGGCTATGCCACTTACAGATCTAACAAATCTCAAGCTGAACCGACGTGGAACCAGTAATGTCCAAGGGCGCATTTTTATCCGCCGCATCACCTACTGGCCAACCCGACTTTCCAACGACACCCTGCAAACCATTACTACCTAATTATGGAAGAAGAACTCCTTATCGAAACCCCACCTACGCCTGGTCCTTTCTTCCGGTTTGCGGATGAAAACGCC
>Ga0075475_10001322_pt1 | contig 12242 bp, 11 predicted proteins | sample DEB08_DNA_10_FD_76342 | JGI IMG/M metagenome (GOLD analysis project Ga0075475, IMG submission 76342) | Aqueous microbial communities from the Delaware River and Bay under freshwater to marine salinity gradient to study organic matter... | ecosystem: Environmental > Aquatic > Marine > Coastal ... | reverse complement strand
AGACGAGAGGTGAGCGAGCGCCAGCCGCGGGGCGGACCGAATACGTCCCCATGACTCCCTCGTCGGTTTCGATCTCCAGGTGGTCATCGACGACACTCAAGCCCATGGACGGCACCATAGTCGTCTGACAAGACTTAGTCGACATGTATGTCGACTCAGCGAAATGCTCGGCTACGATCCCCGTCGTGGCTGGGTCGAGCACCATCACCGCCGGGATTCATCTCCCCCAGGCCGGACCTGCGTCCTCGGGTGTCGCCATCCAACGAGCCGCCCACCTCGCCGAAGAACTGGGTTACGCCGACGTGTGGGTCAGCGACCATCTTGCGGTGCCGACCGGAGCGTCGTATCCCCCATCGCCATGGATCTACGAACCCCTCATCACTCTCACCTGGGCGGCAGCGGCGACATCGCGCGTCGGACTCGGAACGACCGTTCTCGTTCTTCCGATGCGCCATCCTCTCGTCACGGCGAAATCGGTCGCCTCGATCGATCGATTGAGCAACGGACGCATGATTCTCGGCCTTGCTGCGGGATGGCTCGAGGCTGAATTCGAAGCACTCGGTGTTCCTTTCGACGAGCGAGGACCTCGAACCGACGAAGGTGTCGCCATGCTGAGACGGCTCTGGACCGACGACCACATCACCGATGATTTTCCGATCCACTCGTCGAGTTACACGTCGATGCGAGCTCTCCCTCAGCCCGATCGTCACCTTCCTATTTGGATCGGTGGACACGCGAAGGTAGCTCTCGATCGCGCGGTCCGGGTGGGAGATGGTTGGCATGGAGCGTTCCTATCTCCCGCTCAAACGGCCTGGAGGGTGGAGTACCTACGTCGAAGCAGACCCGAGCCAGAATTCCCGATTTCGATGCGTACCCGCTGGGACGCCCTCACCGACGACTTCGACACGATTCTCGGTGAGCTCGACGACTACATCGCAGCCGGCGTGACACACGTTGTCCCCGAACCACGACAACGAAACATGGACGACTACCTGCGATCGATCGAGGCGCTAGCCGGGCTGATGGCCCGCGCCGGTGTCACCTTCGAAGAGTCATGAAGAGTTCGACGCCGATCACCCGAGGTGGATGGGAGGCGACCGGTACCTCGGCCGATCGTCGATCCGATCTCGGACGATCGCCCGGCAAGCGGGCTGCGAAGGCACGCCAGAACCTTCTCGATGCAGCACGCGCGGCATTCGACCAACACGGTTACGCCGATACCACCGTCGAACACATCGTGAATCGGGCCGGTGTCGCTCGGGGAAGTTTCTACACGTACTTCGAATCGAAGACGGACATTTTCCGGCACTTGTGCTCGGCCATCGACCGCCAGGTGGCCACCGATGTCGTCGGCTTCGAACGATCCCCCGACTCCGACCCGATCACCAATCTGCGAGTATCGACCGCCAACTATCTAGCTCTCGTCCGCTCTCACGCTGATCTCTACCGGCTGGTCGACCAAGCTTCTGCCAATGATCCGGAGATCAACGAGGCCCGGCTCCGGTCTCGGTCGCGCCACGTCAGTCGGGTGGCCAAGCAGATCCGAAAATGGCAGACCTCGGGTCACGCCGATTCGAACGTCGATGCCGAAACGGTTGCTGCCGTGCTCGTCGCCATGCAGTCCGGAATCGCACAGATGATGTACACACAAGGACAAGAGCGCGATGAATTGAGCGTCGTCGATGTCATCACGAACGTCTGGATCTCGACCTGCGGTCTCACTCGTCGTCGGCGGGCCGGATCATGAGTCAGCACTCAACGTTCGATTCTCGATCGGTTCGTAACGAGGTTGATGCCTGGATCGATACGAATTGGGACCCCGAACTACCACTTCTGGAGTGGCGCGAGCGACTCGTCACTTCGGGTTGGATGGTCCCGTCCTGGCCGACGAAGTGGTTCGGACGAGGCCTCGCCGCCTCGGCTGACCGGATCGTTGCCGACGCTCTTCGCGATCGAGGTGCCCCGGGGGCTCCCATCGGAAGCGGTATGAGCCTCGCCGCCCCCACACTTCTCGAGCACGCCAGCGATCAGCTCAACAGAGATCTGATTCGTCCGACGATCACCGGAGCGATCACATGGTGCCAGCTTTTCAGCGAGCCGGGAGCGGGCTCTGATCTAGCCTCGCTGTCCACCACTGCGACCCTCGATGGTGACGAATGGGTGCTGAACGGACAGAAGGTCTGGAACACAAGTGCTCATCACGCCGACTTCGCGATCGTGGTCGCTCGTTCCGACTGGGATGCTCCCAAACATCGCGGGATCTCGTATTTCGTTCTCCCCATGGGTCAAGCGGGAGTAGAAGTTCGAGGAATCAAACAGATGAACCGCCATGCATCCTTCAATGAAGTGTTCTTGACCGACGCTCGCCTACCTGCTCATTTTTTGGTCGGCGACCGTGGAGACGGCTGGAGGATCGCGCGCACCACCCTTGCCCATGAGCGATCCTTCGCGACTCTTCGGCGGCCTTCCTATCGGACGGACTCCGCACCTCCGGGCCGAGCCGTGAGAGAGGCCGAGGCCGAAGCCGATGAACATTTCGCAACCTATGTCTGGTATCCGCAAAGGGCGGGGCGAGCCGATCTGTTGATCCCCCGTGCTCAGGAATTCGGGCTCGACACCGACCCGCGAATCCGTGATGCGATCGGCCGTGTGGCGGGATTCCAACGCGCAAACGAATGGACTGCACTTCGCGCCCGCTCAGCCAGAGCTCTCGGACGTCCTCCAGGCCCTGAAGGTTCGATCGGGAAACTCGCTGCTTCCGAACTGGCGCGTCGAAGCGCGAAGACACATGGACAGATCTCCGGGGCGCACGGCATGCTCGATGACGGCGCTCAGTCGACTGTCGCCGAGGTTCTCGTGTCGACTCCGGCTCAGTCGATCGCTGGTGGTACGGACGAGATTCAGCGCAACATCATCGGCGAGAACATTCTCGGTCTGCCACGCGAACCATCGCACGATCGCGAAACGCCATTTCGAGATCTACCTCGCTGACCCCTCGATCAGACGAAGAACCCGCGCAAGGCTGCAGCCATCTGATCGCGCACCGGCCTTCCAGACGGAAGCACGTCGACCATGCCGACCGACGTATGGGTGTGTCCACGGGCCTGGATGTGCTGCACCGGCACACCGGCCGCCTTCAGTGCTGCGGCGTAAGCATCACCCTCGTCACGCAGCGGGTCGTACTGACCGGTGACGACGACAGCCGGTGGCAAATTCGCCAGCGATTCGGCGAGGAGCGGGGAGGCCTTCGGATGCGACCGATCCGACGGATCGGCGTAGTGATCCCAGAACCAGTCCATCAACGACTTCGTGAGTACATAGCCCTCGGCGTTCTCGCGCATCGACGAGTACTCCTTCGATCCGTCGACGGCCGGCGTGAGGAGCAACTGTCCCTTGAGTGACGGCCCGCCGTTGTCCCGTGCTAGTTGCGCGGCCACCGCGGCCACGTTGCCGCCGGCGCTCCATCCGGCCACAGCGAGACGCGTCGGATCACCACCAAGCGACGCCGCATTCGCTGCCACCCACTGAAGTGCGGCAAAGGAGTCGTCGGCCGCGGCCGGGAAACGATGCTCGGGCGCGTGCCGATAGTTCACCGACACGATCACAACGTTCGACTTCACACACAGTTCGCGGCACAGAGGATCGTCGGAAGTGTGACTGCCGATGACCCAACCGCCACCGTGGTAGTAGACGACCACTGGGTGCGGTCCTGGTGTGGGCGGACGGTAGAGCCGGTACTCGATGGGGCCGTCGGCGCCGGGAAGCATCCCATCGATGATCTCCCCCACCTCAGGTCCGGGAGGCCGAACAGCTGACGACATCTCCATGAACATGCGCGCGTCCGGCGGCGACATCGATTCGATGGGCGGCAGGTTCAGCATGGCCATGGCGTCGAGAAGCATTTCGACGTCGGGCTGGATCTCACGCACCAAACCGTCGTTCGTCGACGACTTGCCCGAGCCCGCCAGTTCGAAACCGAGATAATCGCGTTCGCGTACCTCATCGCAGATCCTGCGGTAGCGGCCTACTCCACCGATGTACGGGAAGAGCACTCGCGGTTTGCCTGGAACGTTGGCTCCCATGTACCACGAGTTGGTGTCCTGGAAAAGTGTGATGTCGGCACAATCGGCGCAATGCTGACGCCACCCTTCTTCGGCCATCGCCGTGGGTTCGATGGTGTCGAGGCCCTTCGCACGCATGTCGATCAACGTGTCGCGGATCCATTCCACGTGCTGCTCGATCGACACCATCATGTTCGACAGCACCGATGGGCTGCCCGGTCCGGTGATCATGTACAAGTTGGGGAATCCCACCGACGTGAGACCGAGATACGTGAGCGGTCCGTTCTCCCATTTCTGCTTGAGGGTGAGCCCATCCTTGCCAGTGATGTCGACCGCGACGATCGCTCCGGTCATGGCGTCGAATCCCGTTGCGTAGACGATCGAGTCGAATTCTTTGGACTCGTCACCGAAGTCGATACCGGTCTCGGTGATCGACCGAATGGGCTTGGTGTTCAGATCGACCAGTCGCACGTGAGGCAGATTGAACGTCTGGTAGTAGTTCGTGTCCATGCACGGCCGCTTCGTTCCGTACGGATAGCCGCGTGGGCTGAGGAGTTCAGCAGTCTCGGGATCCTTCACGACCGAGCGAACCTTCGATCGCACGAACTCGGCCACCACTTCGTTCGCGTCGCGACTGGTTCCGGCGTCCATGAACGTGGCTCCGACCGACAACAACTCACCGCGCTGCCACGACTGCTCGAGCAGAGCATTGGCCTCGTCACGCGGGGTGGCGAGCGCCGAGACGGTCGACGGAGGAATCGGCACACCCGAGTACGACAGTCGCGCTTCGTCTTCGTAGGTCGCGCGGTCGGCCTTCAATCGAGCCACTCGATCGGCTGGTTGCGGACCGTTCAACGCCGGTACCGAGAAGTTGGGAGTGCGCTGGAAGATCACGAGTTCCTTCGCCTGTTCGGCGATGTGGGGGATCGACTGAATGGCCGACGAACCGGTGCCGATCACCGCCACTCGCTGGCCAGTGAAGTCGACACCTTCGTGAGGCCAGCGGCCGGTCACGTACACCGGGCCCCGGTATCGATCGGTGCCGGCGATATCGGGATCCTTGGGAACGGACAGACACCCCGTTGCCATGACGTAGTGACGACACGTGATCGTCTCCCCCGTCGAGGTGCGCACGTGCCACCGTTTGGCAACCTCGTCCCATTCCGCACTCTCGACCTTCACTTCGAAGTCGATACCCGAATACAGATCGTGCTTCTTCGCCACGAACTGCGCATACTCGAGGATCTCGGGCTGGGCGGCGTGCTTTTCCGACCAGGTCCACTGCTCGTGCAACTCCGGGTCCCAGGTGTACTGGTAGTCGGTCGTGGCGATGTCGCAACGCGCGCCTGGGTATCGATTCCAGTACCAGGTTCCGCCTACGTCCTTGCCGCTCTCGAGAACTCGCGACGTGAAACCGTTCTCACGCAACTCGTGAAGCAGATACATGCCGGCGAATCCGGCCCCCACCACCACGACGTCGACATCGCTCTTCGCCATACCCCTCGCACCCCCTGTCGTCGGTCCCCGACCGGCGACCGCACGAGTTTCGCAGATCGACCCCGTCGGCTCAATGTCGACCGGTGGGCTGGGGTGGGATCAGACGGCTCCGGTCCGGTTGTCGACGTGGGTTTCGATCAGTTCCACGACGTAGCCGTCGAGGTCGATCACGAAGGCGACGGTCACCGGCCAACGCTCGAGTCGGGTCGGCTCCATCTGCGACGTGGCGCCGGCGGCAATGCACCGGTCGTAGATCTCCTGACAGTTGTCGACGTTCATATAGATCTTCCACAAGGCGAACCCATGGTCGATCGACTGGCGACCCTCGTAGCGCTCGGCGAGCTGGAGTCGTCCTCCTCCCTTGTCGGCGGCGAGGACGATCTCGTGCACATCGGGTATCTCGGTGCGACTCTGCACTTTGAGTCCGACCGCCTCGGTGTAGAAACGCTCCGATTTTTGGATGTCGTCGACGTAGATGCAGTACTGCCCGACTGTGGTGGCCATGTCTCTCCTCGAAGTCAGAACGGATAGAGCGGGAAGTCGTGACCGGTCAGCCAATGACGGCCGACCGACTTGGCCTCGGCCCAACGGGCGATCAGGTCGTCTTCGGTGCGTTCGTCGGTGAGCTGCCCGAGATCGGTCGGCCGGTGACCGATGCGCTCGGCGATCGGACGCAGAGCCTCGAGGTCGAAACCGAACACGTCGGCTGCCGACTCGCCGAGCATGCGACGCGTCTCGTGCACCGGAATGTCGTGGAAGGTGGCCTTCAACGCCTCGAACGTGGCCGGCCACGTCCCTTCCGGATGCGGAAAGTCGGTTCCCCACAACATGTTGTCGATACCGATCTCGTAACGCATTCCGAGTTCGCGGCGCTTCACGTTGGCGAGACCGGTGAAGCAGTTGCGGTCGACGATCTCGCTCGGGAGCATGTCGACCTTGCCGGCGAAAGCTCCTTTGCCGAGTTTCTCGGCACCTTTTTGACCCATCCAAAGTCGATCCCACGACCAGAGCAACTGTGGCAGCCACCAGCAACCGCCCTCGGTCGCGCAGAACTTCAGACCTGGGAAGCGCGTGAAGACACCTGACCAGAGCATGAACCACATCGGGCGCGCCGGAAACCACGTCACCTCGGTGACGTAGATGCCGAGGTGATCGCCGTACAGATCGCGCTCGGCCGAACCCGAATGCGTCACGATCGGCATCTGGTATTCCTCGCAACGCGCCCACACCGGGTCGTAGCGACGATCGTGATACGGAGCTTGATTGCACCAGCGGGCGGGAATCATCACCGCGCCGAGTCCGTTCTCCTTGGCCCAATCGATCTCGGCCAGCACATCGTCGAGATCACCCGTGATCGGGACGAGAGCCACGCCACAACGTCGCCCGGGGCTCGTGGCGACCAATTCGCTCAACCAACGGTTGTGCGCCTTCGAACCGGCGAGACCGAGTTCTGGGTCGAGATCGCCGGACAATCCGAGACCGGCGCCGAAGGGAACCGCCGTCCTGCTCTCGACGGCGTCGGCGTCGGGGTAGACGACCTCGGCCGCGACACCATCGGCATCGAGCGTGAGATCACGACGATCGGCGTCCCAACCACCGGCGAGCTCCTCACCGTGCTCGTCGAACCAGTTCTTCGCGAACTTCGAGTCGCGAACTCCCAATTTGGTCGAGGCTTCGATCAGAGCCTGTTGCTGCTCGAGGAACTCGTCGAGCTGCGACCAATACTTCTTCTCGAGGTACGTGCGGTATTGCTCGGTGGGAAGTCCGGCATGACTGTCGGCGGCGACGATCACGTACGGATCGTTCACCGAACCGTGATCGACCGATGCGGTTCTGTCTTCGGTGACGGTCATGGTGTTCCTCCTAAGCCGCGTTCTGCGGCGCGAATGCCGGACATTTGTACGCCTCGAGCGGAATCTCGGCTCGATCGACGAGGTGATGCACGTCGGCGACCTTCGGGCCGAACTTCGCGGCCACTGGTGCCAGGGCGTCGAGATCGAAGCCATACAGACGGGCGGCGTTGCCGCCCACCATCATCGCCGTCTCGTCGACCGGAACCGGACCGAAGGCCAGTCGCAGCGCCAGCTCGGAATACGGGGTGCTCGCTTCCTTGTGCGGATAGTCGCTTCCCCACATGATGCGGTCGATGCCGACTTCGTGGCGGAGAAGAACTTCGTTCGGACGAATGAAACTGGCACCGATGTTGCACTGACGAGCCCAGTACTCGCTCGGCTTGGCCGACAATCCGGTCACGATGGCTCGACCCCATTCGGCCTCCTGCGATCCGGTGGCGGTGGCCATGCGATCGAAGAAGAAGTCGAGACGCTTCAATTCTTCGGGGACCCACGCCGTGCCCTGCTCGGTGAAGACCAACTGAAGATCGGGATGGCGATCGAGAGCGCCACCGACGACGAGGTGAGTGAGAGCCCGATGGGCGAACCACGACACCTCGAGCATGAAGATCACGGCGTCGAGATCTTCGGGGCCCATCGGCGGTGATGCCGATCCGGTGTGGTGGTTGAGAGGCATACCGAGTTCTTCACACACCTGCCAGAGCGGCTCGTAGTACGGCTCATACAACTGCGGTGCTTCGCCGCCGGGTGGTGTTCCAGGGAGCAGCACACCACCCCGCAGACCGTTGTCGCGCGCCCATCTCACTTCGGCGACGGTCGCGTCCATGTCGAGCATGTTGATCTGTGCGACACCGGCTCGCCGGCCGGGTGTCTCGTTGCAGAAATCGGCGAGCCAACGGTTGTGGGCTCGCAATCCAGCCCAACGCCGTTCGGCATCGGCTCGGGTCATGGCCGGCGGCTGAGTGGTGAGAGAGGACTTGGGATAGAAGGGCGGAACGGTGTTCGGAAAAATCACCTCGGCGACGATTCCGTCCTGCAGGAGGTCGCCGTCGCGCCGGGCCGAGTTCCAGTTGCGCGGGCCGAGATCACCCTCCAAGTCGGGATACGGGTTCTCGAAGGTGGCGGCCCAGTCGTCGAAGTCGTCGAGCCATTTCGATTCGAGATAGGGGCGATAGTCGGGGATGTCTCCCCCGGCATGACCGTCCGACGACACGACGATGTAGCGATCGTCTCCGGCGGCATCGGTGACCACAGCTGGTCTTGTCACGACGAGAACCCCCTCTGTTCGATCACGACACGACGAACGTATCAGTCGCGACCTGCCGGGAAAAGGCCCACTGCTAGGTTCGCCTCGGAGCGACGACGTTCGCTCGATGGGGGGATTCGTGAAGCATTTACAGAATCGCGTCGCCGTGGTGACCGGAGGGGCCGGCGGAATCGGACGGGCCATGGTCGAGAGATTTCTCGACGAGGGTATGAAAGTCGTCGTCGCCGACATCGACGAGAACCTGCTGACATCGGCCGTCGACGAACTGACGACACGAGGCGGCGAGGTCATCGGGGTGCCGACCGATGTGTCACGTCTCGAATCGGTCGAGAACCTGCGCGACCGGACTCTCGAAAGCTTCGGCGGGGTGCACGTCGTGTGCAACAACGCCGGCGTTGCGTCGGGCGCCTACGGACGCATCTGGGAACACGAAGTGAACGACTGGCGATTCGCCTTCAGTGTGCATGTGTACGGCGTGATCAACGGGATCAAGGCCTTCGTGCCCACCTTGCTCGAGCGAGGCGACGAGGGCCATGTCGTCAACACTTCCTCGCACAACGGCGGATTCGCGCCAATCGCGTCGAGCGCTACTTACGCCACCTGTAAGAGTGCTGTGGTGACGATCTCCGAGTGTCTCTGGGGGCAACTCCGGGAAGTCGGCAGTGACATCGGTGTCTCGGTTCTCTTTCCGAGTGGGAAGACCAAGGGATTGCTCGACACCGGAATCTGGAAGACACGCGAGCGACCAGCCGAGTACGCGACCGACAAGCCGGTCGACACCGAATCGAAGATGCAGGATTGGATCAAGTCGATGGAAGCTGCCGGAACGCCCGTCACCTTCACGCCGCTGACCGAAGTGGCCGACACCGTGATCGACGGACTCTTGAACGACCGATTCTGGATGGTGGAAGAAGGACGCTTCGAAGACATGGTCCGTATGCGCGCCGATGTGATGTTGAATCGTGCCGCGCCGTCGTACCCGCGATCATGAGTCGACACCCCTGACGATCTGCGCTCGGCGGTAGCGTCGACATCGTGACGTCGAGCCCCTCCGACACTTCGGTCTCCGCACGCGGCCTCATCAAGACGTACGGAGAGGTCACCGCTCTGGCCGGGCTCGATCTCGACGTACCGGGCGGAACGGTGCTCGGACTCCTCGGCCCGAACGGTGCCGGCAAGACGACGGCCGTGTCGATTCTCACCACACTCGTGCGTCCCGATTCGGGTTCCGCACATGTTGCCGGCGTGGACGTCATGGCCGATCCACGTGGTGTTCGTTCACGCATCGGGCTCTCGGGTCAGTACGCGGCTGTCGACGAACACCTGACGGCCACCGAGAATCTCGAAATGATCGGATGCCTCTACGGCATGCCCCGTCGCGAGGCGCGTCGACGCGGCCTCGACTTGCTCGAGCAGTTCCGACTCATGGAAGCATCCGATCGACCACTGAAGACGTTCTCGGGCGGCATGCGTCGCCGCATCGACCTGGCCGGCGCCTTGGTAGCCGATCCCCCGGTGCTATTCCTCGACGAGCCCACCACCGGGCTCGACCCGCGAAGTCGCGGCGAACTCTGGGACGCGATCCGCGAGCGGGTGAAGGGCGGAACGACGGTCCTTCTCACCACCCAGTACCTCGAGGAGGCCGACCAACTGGCCGACGAGATCGTGGTGATCGACCATGGTCGATCCATCGCCAAAGGAACGGCCGAACAGCTGAAACGACGCGTCGGCGGTGAGCATCTCGACGTTCATGTGAGCGGCGACGGCGCCGTCGCCACGACGGAGTCGATTCTGACCGCCGTCGCCACCGGTCCGCTTCGCATCCACCACGACGACGGCGAGCTCTCCGCTCCCGTTTCCAACGGAGTGGAAGCACTGTCCACGGTTCTGCGAGAACTCGAATCACGACAGGTGACGATCGTCGACATCGGACTCCGTCGACCGACTCTCGACGACGTGTTCATGGAACTCACCGGTCATGAGGCCGAAGCGGAGGTCTCCTCGTGAACCTGCTCCGAGATTCGGCCACCATCGCCCGACGCAACGTGATCCGCATCCGTCGCGTCCCCGACGTCATGGCCTTCGTGGTCGTACAGCCGATCATGTTCGTGTTGTTGTTCGCCTACGTGTTCGGCGGTTCCATCGACATTCCGGGAGGCAACTACCGCGAGTTCCTGATGGCCGGCATCTTCTCCCAGACCGTGGTGTTCGGTGCCACCTTCACCGGCGCCGGTCTCGCCGAAGACATGCAAAAGGGACTCATCAACCGCTTCCGTTCACTGCCCATGTCGCGTTCGGCGGTGGTGGCCGGCCGCACCGTGAGTGACGTCGTCTACAACGCTCTGTCGATCATCGTCATGTCGTTGGCCGGCCTCGCCGTGGGTTGGCGTATCCGCGGGTCGTTTCTCGACGCCGTGGTCGCTTTCGCATTGCTGCTCTTCTTCGCCTATTCGTTCTCATGGGTGATGGCCTGCATCGGACTTCTCGTGCCGACACCCGAGGTGGTCAACAACGCGACGTTCGTGGTGTTGTTCCCACTCACCTTCATCGCCAACACGTTCGTGCCATCCGACAACCTGCCTGGTGTCTTGAAGCCCATCGCCGAATGGAATCCGGTGTCGACGCTCACCCAGGCCGTTCGCGAAGGTTTCGGCAATCTGCCGGTGGGCACTCCTGAGCCCACGGCATGGCCGTTGCAGAACGCCACGCTCTACACACTCGTGTGGGCAGCGATCTTGATCGTAGTGTTCGCGCCGATCGCTACTCGCTTGTATCAGCGAGCTGGCGCCCGCTGATCACTCGATGCGCAAGCCCGAGATGGCGCGGGCGATCACCAACTGCTGGATCTCGCTCGTTCCTTCGAAGATGGTGTGGATCTTGGCGTCGCGATGCATGCGCTCGACGTGGTACTCGCGGGTGTAGCCGTAGCCACCGAGAATCTGGATGGCCTCTTCGGTGACGCGCACGGCGGTCTCCGACGCGTAGTACTTGCTCATCGAGCCTTCCCCGTTCTTGAAACCACCGTTACGAGCGAGCCACGCGGCGCGCCAGATGAGCAGACGAGCAGCGTCGATCTGGGTGACCATGTTGGCCAACTTGAACGCGATGGCCTGGTTCATGATGATCGGCTTGCCGAACGCCACGCGCTCCTTGGCGTAGTCGAGGGCGATCTCGTACGCACCTCGCGCGATACCGAGTGCCTGCGCACCCACGGCCGGGCGGGTGGCCTCGAAGGTCTTCATGGCCGGCTGAGCTTCACCGGTACGGCCGGCTTCCCGGGCACGGGCCAGCTTGGCGTCGAGCTTCTCCTTGCCACCGAGCAGACAGCGGCCAGGAACACGCACGTCGTCGAGGACGACCTCCGCGGTGTGCGACGCCTTGATGCCGTGCTTTTTGTACTTCTGTCCCTGCGACAGACCCTTGGTTCCCGGCGGGACGACGAACGACGCCTGACCGCGACCCTTCAGTTCGGGGTCGACCGCGGCAACCACCACATGGACGTCGGCGATTCCACCGTTGGTGATCCAGGCCTTGGTGCCGTTCAGCACCCATTCGTCGTTGGCC
>Ga0075475_10001320_pt1 | contig 12248 bp, 9 predicted proteins | sample DEB08_DNA_10_FD_76342 | JGI IMG/M metagenome (GOLD analysis project Ga0075475, IMG submission 76342) | Aqueous microbial communities from the Delaware River and Bay under freshwater to marine salinity gradient to study organic matter... | ecosystem: Environmental > Aquatic > Marine > Coastal ... | reverse complement strand
GAATACATTGCCATCCAGCAATCCAACTACCAACCTAACTACCAGTACACCGACCAGCACACTCCTCCATTCATTCTAGCCCGTCCTGCCTCCCGCGATCAGCCCAATGACGAGCATCCTCCCGGTACCGTAACTCTTTATGATCCCTTCGACGACATGGATCTGCTGGTGAACCCTCCATGGTCAGGCGATACCGCGATGTTTCTCCATCAAACCGAAAACAACAACACATTTTTGCAACTACAAGCGCCCGAAGGTGCCTCCAAAGCACTATTATCGACCCCAGACCAAACCGTATTCGGGTCATGGAGCTGGCAGTACCAACCCGGATTTCAGGCATCTAATGTAAACCGTGCATTTTTGGTACTCCTCTCCGACCGCCCAGACTTCAATTACCTGGATGGAAGTGCCTGGAACGGGTACGCAATTCGAACGGGAGAAAATGGCGAGGAGAAACGATTCCGACTGGTTCGGTTTGATGCAGGGAATCAAGCGGTACTATTAACCGGAGAGCTTGCGGTGGAGCAGGGTCACTGGTACCAGCTAACTGCAACGCGATCCCCGGTGGGAGACTGGTGGCTCGATGAGGAAGATCTCACGCTTGGGATTTCCGCACGATCGGGTCCGGTAAACGATCAAACTCATGTTCAGTCTGGCTTCACAGGGCTGTTTTTGAGATTTACATCCGGGAATCGTTCAGCGTTTCGGTTTGATGAGTTTGTGATTCGGAATCTCCAGCCATTTCAGCCGGTGGCGGTTCAGGCGGAGGGATCGTTCCGGCTTCTGGTGGAATTTAGTTATCCGCCGGATGTTGCAAACGCACGGCCTTCTATGTTTTTACTCGATGGTGTGATGCAACCCTTGTCTGTAGAATCAGTCGGTGAAGAGGAAGGCCAAAACCTGCTTCGGCTAGCATTCGATGAGCCCCTGAGTGATGGCGAACATCAATTACAGGTGCAGGGATTGATGTCTGCATTGGGTGATTCCGTTGAAAATGGGTTGATTTCATTTAATGTATCGAACCCTTTTCAAATAAAGAGTACTGATTTCCGGCGGGAGTTTGTGGATGTACGGTTTACAGTACCACCGAAAGACCCTGCGACGTTACCCGGAACAAGGGTTGAGATAAACAGTTCGGAGGATCTGCTCATTTCCGTTTCCGATAACGATTCTCTCCTGTGGCGGTTTGTACCGTCCACACCACTGCCGACAGGTGAATCACAGATCCGCTTTACCGGTTGGACAGACAAAGACGGCTTTCTGTTAACGAATCCGACTGTGTCCGGTTGGGTATTAGATGAAGCAACCTCAAGAGATGTTGTGATCAATGAATTTTTCTATCGGGTGCCAGCGGTATGGAGAACGGAAACCTACCCACGTCCGGCCTACATCGAACTACTAAACCGATCCGGTAAACTCCTGAATCTGAAAAACTGGACGCTGAATGGACTGATCTTTCAGTCGGAAACCGATCTGATACTACAACCGGGAGACTTTGCAGTAATCACACAAGGTGTTTCCGTGTTCTATCCAATCTTTGGTGTTCAGCCTTACTGGGAAGCGGAACAGTTTCCCGGTTTGCCATTAACCACTCCGGGTATAATCGTACTCCGAAATGATGCCGGATCGGTAGTTGACTCCCTGCAATATGTTCCCTCTCTGTGGGGTGGTGACGGGGTAGCCCTCGAAAAAACAGATCCGAATACAGCTTCAGCCGACCAATCCAAATGGAGACCCTCCGAAGCCTCCCGGGCAGGCACCCCTGGAGTGCAAAATTCCGTATACCAGGAAGACCTGGATCCTCCAAAGCCCTTGATCGCAGAGGTTCTGGCCAAGCCTGCATCCACCCAACATGCATCCATCCAACATGCACCTACCCAACATGCATCTACCGACATGGCATCCGCCAAAAACACAACCACATTTTTAAGTACATCTATCAGTACAACTATCAATACAACTAGTAGTGGCATTGAAATCCGGTTTGATGAGTTTGTTCAAGCTTCCGAGAACACAACTATGGAGCTCGATGGCGTCCTTATTCCTGCAGGTCAATGGGAGTTAAATAACGGTCGACATCTCCGAGTCTATTCATCAGAGGTGAAACCCGCCTATGATCATCGCATCCAAGTACGACAGATTGAGGATGTTGCGGGAAATCGTCTTGGTGAGTTTCTTATCCCTGTGGCTCAGCCTGCAGGACCCGGAGATCTGGTTATTCATGAGCTGATGGCCGATCCTCTTACCGATGCATTCGACGGAAAGCCGGATCAAACCGAATACATAGAACTAAAAAATACACGCGGATATGCCCTGCAGATGAGTGGTCTGCAACTCCGGGATCTCCCGGACGAAAATGGAGTTGAGAAGACCCTCTACCCTGTTGGGGATGAAGACCGGTGGGTTCCTGCCTACGGATATTTTGTGATCTATCCGGAGGTGGATGAAGTGCCGTTTGGAGAGTCACTCTTTGCACGGGCATATCTGCGTCATCCGGACACGGAACGGCATTCAGCCCGAATCGAACGTTCTACCTTGGGTTTAATATCCACCGGTAAAACGATTCGACTTTATGGTCGGGGACGAGTGCGGATGGACAGCCTGACCTATTCGAGTTCCTGGCATAATCCCAATGTGAGACAGACAAAAGGCAGATCCCTGGAGCGATTGGATGCCTTTGCCGAGACCAATGCCGGCTGGAACTGGGGTACCTCCGGTGGCGTAACCGGCGGAACCCCCGGAGAGGAAAACAGCCTTCAGGCGATGCAACCAAGCAATGCTGTTAGCCATGGTGTACAACTAACGCCACAGGTTTTTTCGCCGGATGGGGATGGAAGAGACGACCTCCTCACGATCTCATACCAACTGCCGGAGACAGACTATCTTCTTCGGATCCGGGTGTACGATGAGCAGGGACGCAGGGTTCGAAGCGTGACCGAAGATCTGGCAGCTGGGAGCATCGGGTCTGTGTACTGGAACGGTTTTGATGACTATGGATTAAAAGCACGAGCCGGGTTGTATATCATTCACACCGAAGCGTACAACCGTGCCGCTGGGCGAGTCCGGTACTATAAAAATGCAGTTGCTATTGCAGTCCCACCGTAGAGCAGTCAACGAACAGATGAACAGCCGTCCGGAGATCAAAAGAGTGAGAAGGAGACTCCAACCGTAAGTACCTGTGCGACCTGAAGGTCTTCCGAAAAATCATCATCGTAGGCCACATCAAACCGAAGACCCGCATTCATGAAGCTGTTAATCCGGCCGGTGATCTGATTCCTGAAGATAAAATCGGTGCTTTTTATAGATTTACTAACGCCCGTAAACGTTTCCAGTGATGTGTTCAAAGATAGATTTTCAGCAATCCTCATTACATAGGTTGCCGCCAGCGTAACACCACCCTCGTTTCGCACACCCTCATCCGGATCGAATTTGTAACTGGCACGGAGTTCCTCTTTTGTAATAAAGGTTTGCTGCAGTGCCATCCCGATTTCGAGTGCAAGGTCTTTGGCCGGCACAAAGGAAAGACCGATATTTTCCGTCAGATATCCGGGTGCCATGAAATTTGAAATATAAAGATCCATTCCGCCAGGCCCCTTATCGTAGTCGAATCCTCGGTCAAACTGTGTCCGGAAATTGATACTTCCAAATAGGTTGATATCCAGGTGATTGTGACGCAATTCATACGAAAGACGGTTCCGAAACTCTAACTTGTCGTCCGTTTTTCGAACTCCGTCGCCGTCAATTTTGGCCTGACCAAAACGGGTGTTTAATGATGTATCGAATGTAAATTTGTTCTGTTTGTAGGTCGCTTTAAACAGAGAGGATCCAGTTACTGCAATGTTGTTGCTCCCCCCTTGTGCCCAGTTCGAATAGGATGCCTGAGAACCGTTAAATCCCAAGTCCCACTCCAACAGCCAACCTTGAGTTGAAGCCGTTTCCCCCGCGTCACCAGTGGACGGGGGGTCTGCAGACAGAGAGGCTACGGAAGGAGAAGATGTGGAAGGAGAGGATGTGGAAGAAGAGGTTGTGAACAAGGAGGCTGCAGACAGGGGTTCAGCCGGAATCGAAGCCATGGCAAAAACGGACAGAAAATATAAAATCAGCCATGGTAGGAACGTTCGAAACATATACGTTTAGTCTTGATTGTTGCTTGCATTTACATATTTGTTGGCCAAGGCAACAATTCAACCTCGTAGGGTTTATGATTTTGCAACCGAAGCCGGATATGCTCGTCAAATTTCGTCGGCACATGCATGCCTGTGATATCTGCCCGAATAGGAAGTCTTCTGTGCCCCCGATCGATCAGTGCAGCTACCAGAACATTCTGAGCATCTTCCAGGTTGGGGAATCGGAGCATCGCACGGTGCAGGGTAAGTCCGGAAAAAATTACATCATCCACAAATACGAGTGCCGTACCCGGCTCGCAAACAGCGACCTGCTGGTCCCGTGATACTTGCTCCTCTGCATCCATCTGGATAAGTTTCGTCTTTCCGGGATGTACCTTCATCAGAAACTCATTTAGCAAATTGGCAACTGCATAACCGCGTACATTAATCCCGATTAGCATAACGTCATGATCCCCGGCATATTCGAGGATTTCAAAAGCCATCCGATGCAGAGATCGGGCAATACGTTTTTCCGACATCAGTACCATACGAAGAGATCGTTTCGGAAGAGTTTTTGACGCGTCTATTTGAAAGAAAGATACAGGAATTTGCAGACAATTTTCTGAAGCATTTCTTCCTTGACTGATTTCACAGGACTCTCTATCTTTGGTTTCTGTAAATTATTTTTGATTGCCCGGTCGTCTAATGGCAGGACAGCTGGTTTTGGTCCAGTCAGTGGGGGTTCGAATCCTCCCCGGGCAACACTAAAAAGGATGGCAGAGACGTCATCCTTTTTTTAATCGCATACGTTAGAACACACCAACCTTTGGAAACGCCACTCGCAATATTTGCTGGCCGAAGCAATCTTGCACTTTCAAGAGCTATTGCCGAGAATTATGGTACATCCCTTGGAAATGTCACGATCAAATCATTTTCAGACGGTGAGTTGTATGTGAAGTATGAACAGAGCATTCGCGGGGAGGACCTTTTTATTATTCAGTCCACTCCGCCGCCAGGAGACAACATCATTGAACTTTTGCTGCTTTTGGATGCCGCCAAGCGAGCTTCCGTAAAGCGGGTGACTGCTGTGATTCCCTATTTTGGATACGCACGGCAGGATCGGAAAGATCAACCAAGGGTCTCTATTGGATCCAAACTGATTGCAAACATTTTGGTGCAGTCCGGTGCTGACAGAATCCTGACCATGGATCTCCACGCATCGCAGATCCAGGGGTTTTTTGATATTCCTCTGGATCATTTGTACGCTAGCAAAGTGTTTATCGATCACTATCGGAAACAGCAGATTGAAAATTTGGTTGTGGTTGCTCCGGATGTCGGCAGTTTGAAGATGGCGCGTTCGTATGCCAAGCGGCTCGGGGCAACATTGGCGTTTATTGATAAACGACGTCCAAAACAGAACGAAGCGGAAGTGATGAACATCATCGGTGAAGTGAATGGGAAAAATGTCCTGATCATTGATGATCTCATCGACACAGCAGGAACAATGACCAATGCGGCCGTTGCACTCATGGACAGAGGAGCCGTGGAAATTTTCGCAGCGTCAACGCACCCCATTTTGTCAGGACCTGCGTACCAGCGCATCGAAGATTCACCCATTTCGGAGCTCCTTGTCACAGATACTGTGCCACTCCGGAAACCATCCCCTAAAATCAAAGTATTGAGCGTAGCCGAGATATTTGCTGATGCTATTCGGCGTATCCATACCAACGACACGATCAGTGCCCTTTTTGACGATTAAACAAAGGAAAAACACGTTATGAAACCAACAAAACATGAACTAAAAGCAGAACCGAGAGACCTTGGAAAGAAAAACTCCGATACACTGAGAGATGAGAAGCGTGTGCCGGCTGTTCTTTACGGCCCACGGGTGGAAGAAAACCTCCACTTTTCCGTCGCCGAGATTGATCTCGAAAAAATTCTGTCGATCCCCCAGACCAAACTGCAGAAACTGGAGTTGGACGGAAAAGAATATGACACCCTGCTCAAGCGAGTTGAGTTTCATCCGGTTACCGACCGGCCGGTTCATGCAGACTTTTACAAACTCGAGGATGATATCGCCCTTTCCTTGAACATCCCTGTGGTTTTGGTTGGAACTGCTAAAGGTGTGCGGGAAAGCGGTGGACGTGTTTTTCAACCGGTTCGCAGAATCATGGTCCGTGTGTTGCCAGAAAATATTCCTGCGCAATTTGAGATCGATATCACGGCTCTTGGCGTAAACCAGTCCCTGAGTGTGGGAGATCTGGACGCAGAGGGCATCGAGATTCTTGATGATCCATCCCGAACCATTGTTACGATCGCACCTCCGAAATCAGGCTCTGCATTCTCAAGTGCTGAAGATGAAGAGGAATTGGTAGGAGCTGAAGAGGGAGAAGCTTCCGAAGAAACAGCGGAAGCAGCAGAAGCAGCAGAATAAGGTATCCCTTGATCTTTTTATCTGGATCTTATGACCTTAATCGCAGGATTAGGCAACATTGGAAATACCTACCACGGAACGCGTCATAATGCCGGTTTTGAAGTAGCGGATGCACTCGCTGAGAAACTTGGCATATCTTTCGGGGAGGGTCGGGGAGAATACCTGGAAGCATCCGGAGCGTTTCGTGGGCATGCCTTTGTCATCATCAAACCGACCACTTACATGAACCGAAGTGGTACAGCCGTTGGGAAGGCACTTGCGGTGCACAGGGAGTCGGCCGAAAACTGCCTGGTTTGTTATGATGATATTCATCTTCCACTGGGTACCCTCAAATTCCGAACGGATGGGAGCGCTGGTGGACATAACGGTGTACAGGACATTATCGACCGATTGGGTACACGCGCATTTCCTCGCCTGCGACTTGGAGTTGGGAATGATTTCCCAAAAGGCAGGCAGGTAGATTATGTGCTATCTCCGTTTCGGGAAGATGAGAGAATATCCGTAGATTTAGCCGTCGAAAAAGCCGTCAATGGCATTTTGCTGTTTATGCATAAGGGAATCCGCTTTGCCATGAACGATTTCAACAAAAAAAACCAAACTGCTAACACAAACAAATAAACTGATCTATGCTACAAACACTCATCTACATTGTACCCATTGCGGGGCTTATCGCACTGATGTTTACCTATATTAAATCGAATTGGGTTGCCCGACAAGAGATCGGCACCGACAAAATGAAGCGCATCAGCCAGAGTATTGCGGAAGGTGCGATGGCCTTTTTGAAAGCGGAATACCGCGTTCTGAGTCTGTTCGTCCTTTTTGTGGCCGTTCTGCTCGGGATTCAGGGGTCTGTTCAGGAGAATTCATCCCCACTGATTGCCCTCTCCTTTGTGGTGGGTGCATTTTGTTCTGCACTTGCTGGGTTTATCGGAATGCGGGTGGCAACCAAAGCCAATGTGCGAACAACACATGCAGCACGAACAAGTCTGGGAGCTGGACTGAACGTAGCATTTAACGGTGGATCCGTTATGGGAATGGGCGTAGTTGGCTTGGGTGTCCTGGGAATTGGTCTTTTGTTCCTGCTTTACAGCGGCTTGTTTGGGCTGGAAACACCCGAAAACGTCCAGCAAGTACTTACCGTGATTACAAGTTTTTCATTTGGTGCCTCCTCGATTGCTCTGTTTGCACGGGTTGGTGGAGGAATCTACACCAAGGCAGCCGATGTGGGTGCTGACCTTGTAGGGAAAGTGGAAGCCGGAATTCCGGAAGATCATCCCTTGAATCCGGCCACAATCGCGGATAACGTTGGGGACAACGTGGGTGACGTAGCCGGTATGGGTGCCGACCTGTTTGAGTCCTATGTAGGATCGATCATTGGTACAATGGTTTTGGGCGCCGCTTTCATGGGACTGTCCGGGTTTGAAACCAGCAATGCATTTGGTGGACTGAATGCAGTAATTCTGCCGATGTTGCTGGCAGGCTTTGGAATTATCTCTTCCATCATCGGTACCTTTTTTGTTCGCGTAAAAGAGGGCGGAAATCCACAGAAAGCACTCAACACCGGAGAGTTTTTGTCTGCATTGATTATGCTGGTTGCTTCCTTCATCCTCATTCGCTGGGTACTTCCCGAGTCCTGGGAGTTTGACGGACAAACCATCACTGCAATGGGTGTGTTCTGGGCCACTATTTTTGGTCTGGCTGCCGGTCTACTGATTGGGTTGATTACGGAATACTACACAGGAACCGGAACCAAACCAGTCTGGAGTATTGTAAAACAGTCCGTGACTGGATCTGCCACAAATATTATTGCTGGTGTAGGGGTCGGGATGATCTCTACGGCGATTCCGATCATTATTATCGCAATCGCAATTCTAGGTGCGTATCATTTTGCCGGCCTTTACGGCATTGCGATTGCAGCCGTTGGAATGTTGTCAAACACCGGGATTCAGCTGGCTGTTGATGCCTACGGACCGATCTCCGATAATGCGGGAGGGATTGCTGAGATGTCTGAACTTCCGCCGGAAGTACGTCAGAGAACCGACAAACTCGACGCCGTTGGAAACACAACCGCTGCCATTGGTAAAGGATTCGCCATTGGGTCTGCCGCTCTTACTGCGCTGGCCCTGTTTGCTGCATTCATCACCTCCTACAACACGGCTAACCCGGAAGCGATCCTGGCTGGTATTGATATTACTGCACCCAAGGTGATGGCTTCCCTTTTTGTGGGCGCAATGTTGCCGTTCCTGTTCTCTGCCCTGTCAATGCAGGCAGTGGGTCGTGCTGCGATGAGCATGATTGAAGAAGTTCGCCGTCAGTTCAAAGCCATTCCAGAGTTGACCGCAGCCCTGAAAGTAATGGCTAAAAATGAGGGCAAAGAGATGAGCGAATGGAGTGCCGCCGATCAAAAAATATTTGAAGCAGCAGACGGCAAAGCAGAATACGCAAAGTGTGTGGAGATCTCTACCACCGCTTCCATTCGTGAGATGGTGGCACCGGGTCTGCTTGCAGTGATCGTTCCTGTACTGTTTGGGTTCTTCGGTGGCCCCGAAATGCTGGGCGGTCTGTTGGCTGGTGTTACGGCATCCGGTGTGCTTCTTGCACTATTCCAATCCAACGCAGGTGGTGCCTGGGACAATGCCAAGAAAATGATTGAAGAGGGCGTTGAGATCAACGGTGTGAAGTATGGCAAGGGATCCGAGCCACACAAGGCTGCCGTTGTGGGTGACACCGTAGGTGATCCATTCAAAGATACCTCCGGTCCGTCTCTCAACATTCTTATTAAGTTGATGGCCGTAGTTGCCCTTGTGATCGCCACCATGATCTAATGGCACTTTTTGGAGGCCAGCATGGCACTCAAACCCCGGCGGAACAAGTTTCTTCCGGGGTTTTTTAATTTGTGTAAAACAGGATCAAAGTATACCTGGATCAAAGTAAACCTGGAACAAACAACCTGAACTCCGTACATAACCCGATTCCATGGATCTATTTAAACTCATTTTTCAGCACGACATCCGGCTGGACCAGCTTCGGGGTCGTCACGTAGACAGGGATACGCAGGAGACTTCCAATAGCCTTGAAGCGTTCCTCAAACCGGACCCGACCTACTCCAAGTTTTATTTCTCCGGTACCGTTCTGGCGGCGAATCCGGTGGCGACGTATCCGGGGCAGCCTCGATTTGGTCTCAGCTGCCTTGACCATGCGGATGATGTGATCTCTGCCATTGAATGGAGTCTTTCGGCATACACACCGTTTGCGACTCAGTCCCGCGGCACGCTTTCGGAGATGATTCACAAAGAACCGATTGGTAGCGCAATATTGCTGAAGCCTGTGAGGCGGGATGATGAACCGACGCAGGATGACGGCCGGATGCAGGGTGCTAGCCGGGCGCAGAATCTTGACGGGGTGCACGATCTCGGCTGGGAGCAAGACCTCAACCAACTACTTCAGCAGCTGTCTGTCGGGCAAGCCGAAAATGCCGGACACAAGAAGGAAGCAATCGCATCAACCCTTGAAGAAAACCAACTGGTGCTCTATAAAGAAACGGCTCATGACGGATTTGATCTGCACCTGTTTAGCAAGAAGAATCTCTACCGGGAGTTTTTTACGGCGCTGAAGCCACTGGTGTCGGATAATTTCCGGTTCTTTAGTATGAACGGCAAGCGCATCACGTCGGAACGGAAGTTTTATTTTGAAACCTGGGCCTTGAGCCAACCTCCGCACGGGATCGAAGAGGTGTTCCCGGAAACGGTTTTGTAGGATTGATGCCGGGAGCAAAATGCCAGGTGAAGGATCTCAGGTGCGGGATTAGTCTAGTCCTTTTCGGCAGAATAAAATGAGGCGTGGCGACTGGTCTGGCGAGAATTCTGATCCGTCGTAATCGCCCCATACGTCTAGTAAGCCAAGATCGTGTGCTTCCAGTTTTTGTACAAACCACTCCAGCGGATAGAGGTTCACACGCTCGAAGTACACACGACGCTTGCTAGATCCGTGCTCCTGAAAATGGATCTCTTTGTGGACACGATCGTCTTCGATGAAGCGCTTCACTGCGTATTCCAGGCCGTCGAGTTGACCCTCCTCCTCTGGCACGAGTGTATTGCGAACCCAGGTTTCGTTCAGGTAATCGATGAAAAAGAGACCGTTGTCGCGCAGCATCGAACGAACGGCTGCGAACACCTTGTCGTTTTCGCGCTCCTCCAGGAAGTAGCCAAAAGAGGTGAAAAGATTGAGAATCAGGTCGAAAGTGTGATCGAGCGGTTCACGCATATCCTGGCGCAGAAAGCGAATGTGCTCTAACCCCTGTGCAACGGCTTGCTCTCTTGCAACTTCGAGCGCACGGGCCGACAGATCTACTCCGGTAACGTTGTAGCCGCGCTTAGCAAGAATGAGGGAATGCCGGCCTCGGCCGCACCCCAGGTCCAGTAGCGACGGATAGCCCTCCGCAGGTGCTTTCTCTACGATGAGATCTACCAGCTGCTGTGCCTCACGCAGATCCCTGCCTGCGTATAATTTTTCGTACAGTTTCGTATCAAACCACTCCTCATACCAAGGGATGCCGGCTTCTTTCATACAAGAATTTCTAAAGTTACTCTGTCAAATGATTTGTATTTTCAGCCCCGAAACCGTGAGTCGCCCGACAGGAAACCAAGAAACATGATATCAGGAAAACACGAAAGTTAGAATATGACCTTTCAGAACAAACTTCAACGCGCCATTCTCGAAACCGGCTCTGTGCTAAGTGTTGGCCTGGATCCAGACCTCCAGAAACTTCCTGCTCCGGTTCGGCAGATGAACCTCCCCGACGAAGAGAAGATTCTGCACTTTTGCCAGGGTGTGATCCGTGCTGCAAATCCGTATGCAGCGGTTTTTAAAATCAACGTGGCCTTTTTTGAGGCTCTTGGATCTGAAGGATGGAGGGTGATGGAGCAGGTTGTGAAGGAAGTTCGCCAAGCCGAAGGCAATCCCGTACTGATCGCGGATGCCAAGCGAGGCGACATCGGAAGTACAGCCGAGAAATACAAAGAGGCGTTTTTTGACCGGCTTGATGTCGACGCAATCACACTTAACATCATCATGGGGTTGGACACAATGAAGCCCTTTCTTGACGACGACTCCAAAGCCGTGTTTGCGCTGGCTCTCACATCCAACACAGGATCGGCCGATTTCCTGCAGCGGCGGTTTCAAGGGCGCCTTTCGCTGAGCGAGTATATCGCAGAGGAGTTGGAAAAAATCGATTCCATTGTGAACACCGAAATTGGACTCGTGATTGGTGCTACGCAGTCCGATTTGGCTGTATCTGTATTGAAGAAATTTCCTCGCGCGACGTTGCTGATTCCAGGGGTTGGGGTTCAGGGTGGTGATGTGGAGGATGTGGCGGCCCTGCTCAAACATCACAAAGGAACCCCCATTATCCACTCTTCGCGTTCGGTGATCTATGCGGGCGGGGATCGGGAGGATTGGGAAGATGGGGTTCGGGAGGCGGCAAGAACGTTTAAACAACGCTTTACGGGCTTGTATGAAGTCGAGTGAGGAGGATGGGATGACGGACGAACTCAGAAAGAACGTAAATCTCTATACAGACGGGGCTTGCAGTGGGAATCCCGGGCCGGGGGGATGGGGCGCTCTGCTTGTCTGGAACGGCAACGAAAAAGAACTCTATGGCGGGGAGCCGCAAAGCACCAACAACCGGATGGAGATGCGAGCTGTGATCG
>Ga0075475_10001313_pt1 | contig 12257 bp, 8 predicted proteins | sample DEB08_DNA_10_FD_76342 | JGI IMG/M metagenome (GOLD analysis project Ga0075475, IMG submission 76342) | Aqueous microbial communities from the Delaware River and Bay under freshwater to marine salinity gradient to study organic matter... | ecosystem: Environmental > Aquatic > Marine > Coastal ... | reverse complement strand
GAAACGATGAATCACTAATTAAGATGGCGGCAATTGCACAAAGAATGATTGCATCAAAAGATAAATCAGAAGGAGATACTGGTTTCCTTACTGATAAAGAAAAAGAACAATTACTACAACAATTAGAAGATACAGTTTACGAAGTAGAATCTGAAAAAACAAAAGTTGATGATTTAACAAACGAAGTTGAAGAATTAAAACAGAAAGTAAATAAATAAACATGCCATTTAGAACCTCAATATCAAATAGTAGTTTTTATTCTAATAAGAAAAAGATTTCTAACAACTCACTTGATGGAAGCACCGGTATTGTAGTATATGTTCACCTTGATGATAGTGAAGCAACAGGTATTACATTAATAGATGACCTTGTTGATAAAGTATCTGATAAAGAAATGGTTATTGGTCATTGTAAGATTGCAAGTAGAACTGATTCCACACACGATTTAGAAAACATACCAGAATATCCACCAGCAAATCCTGATGAAGGAATCCCACTAATAGGAGAAGTTGTACAATTAGTAAAGATTGGTAGTACTTTATTTTATAAACGAATTCCAAGTATTGATATTAATACAGGAAATTCAGAAGAAAATGCATTATTAGAAGGAACACCTAAAGAAGAAAAACCAGGAAATCAAGCATCATCTTATAGTGAATCATCACAGACAGGTATTGCAAACAATACCACCAATACTGATAACTCTGTTAGAGAAACAAAATTTGGTGAATACTTTGAACCAACACAAATAAATCCTTTACGATTATATGAAGGTGATAAGCTTATTCAATCAAGATTTGGACAATCAATAAGATTTAGTGGATACAATAACGAAGATAATCTTTTTGCACCTACAATAATAATTCGTAACAGACAAAGTGATAAATCTATTGAAGATTTAAAAGAGTTTGAACCAACAGAAGAAGATATTATAAATGATGGTTCATCAATTGTATTAGCAAGTGGTGAATACGAAATCCCATTTGCACCAGGTAATGAAGAAGTTACTTTAGAAACAGATGATAATGTAGTTTACTACGAACCACCAGAATTAAAAGGAACAGACCAAATCCTAATGAATAGTGGTAGAATAGTTTTATCTGCTAAAGATTCAGAAATGATATTTTTCTCAAAAGGAAATTACTCATTTATTTCAGATGGTAAACTTACAATCGATAATGGATTGGATGGTGCTCAGATGGACTTTAATGGTGAGGTTAGAATGACTACCAATGATAATCCGATATATCTTTTAGGTCAAGGAGAAGAAGGTAAAATATACCTTAATATAGAAAATGAAAATGAACCAGTAGTACGAGGTCAAACATTAGTTAAACTTTTAGGAGAACTAATAGATGCAATCAATCAACAAATATATAAAACCCCATCAGGACCAACTGCTGTAGGGCCAACCAATAGTGGAACTTTTAAAAATATTAAAAGTGAATTGGAAACAATATTATCCACAACAAACTTTACTGAATAATCATGTCTCTTTCTTTGTTTAAAAATAACTTGTTAAGATATATGCAGAATCCTAACGGCATAAATAAGTTTGAGGATTTTGCTGATAAAGTTGTTTTTGAATATGATTTATTAATAAAATCAGGATTTCAAAGTATAAATGGTAATAAAATAATAAGTGGTAATACTGATTTGATGCGTACATCAGTTGAAAATGCGTGTAGAAAGGCCTTACAAAAAGATAAAGGGTTACATGATTTTGTAAATGATTTGGGAGATGCAACAAGACAATATTGGATTCAAGCAGAGTTTATTGTAGGAGTACCACCTGTAATACCAGCTGTTGCCACGATAGGAAATATTCTTTTAGATGCTGCAATCATTTCAAATATAGGAGTATGGACACCACAACCACCTACACCACCAAATGAAGATTCAAACATTTTACTTGATAGTTTTATTTTAGGAATACAACAACACTTGACAACTATCCAAGGATTTTATTTTACTGTATCATTATATCCCTCAGTACCTTCTCCTATACCAAATCAAGGAGTATTACTATTTCAAGGATATACAGTTGTCGGTGGTGGAGCTCCATCTACAACGGCATCAGAACCTACACAGGAAAGTTTTCTTACAAAAGTTTTAAAGAAACTTGGAAATCTTTTAAAGAATGATGAGATGGATGAGGAACACAAACAAGAAGCAGAAAAAGAAAAGTTGGAAGCTGATGCGGTTGCCAATGATACTTCTTTACCATCACAAGGAAGAACATCTGCACAAGAATATTCTAAACTTAAACAAACTCAACTTAACGAAGGAAAAGTAAATAGTGTTCCTGCTGATATAACTGATGAAGAAGCAGAGGAACTAGAAAAAGAAACACCAGAAGAATATAAATGTGAATCAGGAGAAAAAGTAGTTCAGATAGCTAAAAGAGATATTGGTATTCTTGAAACAGGTTCTCCTCCTGGTAAAAACTATGGTGGATTTCCTGGTGGAGTTCAAAAAGATGAACCTGGTAGAATAGATGAAATGTTTGATAATTGTGGATTGGATAATCAAGCTAAGGTTAGAAAAACTGGTAGTGGTTATTATTGGTGTGCTGCCGCAGTAACAACTTGGTGGAAAGAAGCAGGATTACCTTTACCACCAAATGGAAGAGCAGGATGTGATTTTTGGATGCAGTGGGGAAAACAAAATGGATATTGGTCTGATACACCAAAGATAGGAGCAGCAGTGTTATATGGTTCTCATGCAGATGCTCATCACATAGGAATTGTATCAGCTGTAACTAAATCTGGTGGTATAATGACAATAGAGGGAAATACAAGTGGTGGTGGTTTTAATAGGAATGGATGTGGTGCTTTTAGAAAAGTACCAAAAAAATATTTAGGTTTTGTAATTCCACCTGATTGTGTTGAACCATAAAATCAATAATAATATATTTATATTAGACAAGGAAAATAAAAGATTATGGAAACGAAACAATTAGTCAAAATAATAAAAACAATAGTAGAAGCTGAAGTGGCTAAAAACCACGAGAAGTTTTTAACTAAAACTTTTCCTAAAATATTAGAGGAAGAAGTTAACAAAAGATTAAAAGAGGTGAAGGGGGGTATTGTGCCGTCCTCTACGCAATTAGTAGAAGATGATGTGGTAGACCCATTCGAACAAGCAGAAATTGCTTTACAAGAAGAAAGAACACAACCTAAAAGACAATTCACTAAAAATGAAAAGTTAAACGAGGTACTAAATAATACAAAACCATTTTCAGCAGAACAAAGAAAAGGTACACCAACTACTAAATCAGTATTGGATAATTTTCAACAACCTGTAAATGAAAGTATGGATAAAACTGTAACATTTAACTCTCAAGGTGCACAAGGTGGTACTGATATGATGAGAGCTCAGATGGCACAAAAAATGGGTTATGGTGATTTAAAAAAAGGACCAAGTAAAACAGGTCTTGGAGTTCAAACAGGATTACCTGGTTTAGATAGAATTCTAAATAGAGATAATTCTGCACTTGTAAAAAAGTTTAAAAGATAGGAGATTATAAATGGCATATGTAATCGGTAGAAAAATTGTAAAGGATACAAAAGATTTTGATTCCTATGCCTATGGTATTACCCTACCTTTAAGAAGAGGAGAAACAGGATTTTTTGAACAAGCTTTTGTTTCATTTGAACAAGCAAAATCAAATTTGAAAAATCTACTTCTTACAAAAAAGGGAGAACGAGTTATGCAACCAAACTTTGGTACTGGTTTACATTCTTTATTATTTGAACAAATAGATGATAATTTAGAATCAAAGATTCAAGAAACAATCACAAAAAATGTAAATTATTGGTTACCATATGTTAATATAAAAAATATAGATGTTGAAATGACAAATGAATTGAAAGACCAAAATAGAGTAAACTTAAGTTTAGAGTTTACAGTTGGTAATCAAATTGATTTACACGAATTAACATTTACAGTACAAGGAACAAATTAAGATGGCATTAAATTCAGCAACATTTAAAAGTAATAAGGGAAGAGATATAAAATATCTTAACAAAGATTTTGCACAGTTTAGACAAAATCTAATTGAGTATGCTAAAACTTATTTCCCAAAAACACATTCTGATTTCAATGAATCCTCACCAGGTATGATGTTCATAGAAATGGCATCTTATGTTGGAGATATTCTTTCTTATTATACTGATGATTCATTAAAAGAATCTTTAATGTTATATGCTGAAGATAAGGCAAATGTTATTGCTCTTGCAAAGTACTTAGGATACCAACCAAAGGTAACTTCACCAGCAGTAGCAGAGGTATCTGTATATCAACTCGTTCCATCGATTTATAACTCAAATAGTAAATCAGGTACAAACTATGAACCTGATTCAAGATTTTATCTTAGAGTAAAAGAAGGTATGATTATCCAATCTTCAAAATCAAATACAAGATTTAGAACAAGTGAACTTTTAGATTTTAATGATGAAAACGATAGAGAAATTACAGTATGGGCATATGACCCTAATGACCCTACAAAACCAATTCAATACTTGGTTAAAAAAACAATAAAGGCAATATCGGCAGAGTTAAAGGAGTTTACTCAAACTTTCAATGGAAATACTTCTTTCTCTAAAATTAATATTGCAGATACTGATGTTGTTGACATTGTTGATGTAAGAGATTCAAATGGTAATAAGTGGTATAATGTTCCTTATCTTGCACAAGAATTAGTTTACATTGATTATCCAAATACCGAACAATATGATAAAGACCTATCACAACACCAAACTGATGGAGTATCAAGAATATTAAAAACATTAAAAACATCAAGAAGATTCACAACACAAGTTAATGATGATAATACTACCTCACTTGTTTTTGGTGGTGGTACTGCGAGTGATGATGAAACACTAATACCAAACTTTAAAAATGTTGGATTGGGATTAAATAATTCTATTGATAAATTAGGAGCATCATTTGACCCATCAAACTTTTTGAAAACAAAATCTTATGGACAGGCACCGAGTGGAACATTTACAATACAATATTTAATTGGTGGTGGTGTAGAATCAAATGTTGCTAAAGGTGAACTTACATCTATACAAAGAATAGAATATGATGAAGATACTACAATATTTACTCCAAGTGAATTAAGATTGTATAATCAAGGTAAAGCATCTATTGCGTGTGATAACGAAACACCAGCAACAGGTGGTAGAGGTGAAGAAACTATCGATGAAATAAGAGAAAACGCTCTTGCAAACTTTGGTTCACAAAATAGAGCAGTAACAAGAAAAGATTATCAAGTAAGAGCACTTTCTATGCCATCTAAATTTGGTGGAGTTGCAAAGGCATATTGTGCACCAGATGGTGAGTTAGATAATAATTCTCCTTCTTCTATCCTTAACAATCCTAATTCATTAGAAGAGTTTGCAGGATTAGTACAAACTTTAGGAGAAAAGAAACTTACAGAGCAACAAATCAAAGATGAATTAAGAAACTTTTTAGCAAGTAAAAAAGGAAATCAAAATGAAAAAAACAATCCTTTTGCAATTAATTTGTATTTACTTGGATACGATACTAATAAAAAATTACAACCTCTAAACAGAGCAGTAAAAGAAAACTTAAAAACTTATTTAGGTGAGTACAGAATGTTAACAGATGGAGTTAACTTTATTGATGGTTATGTTATTAATATTGGATTAGATTTTGAAATTAGAGTTTATGGTGGATATACTAAAAGAGAAGTTCTTACTAAATGTATAAACGAATTAAAAGAATATTTTAATATTGATAATTGGACTTTTAATATGCCAATTAATATTTCTGAAATTGAATTATTGATTGCAGGAGTAGAAGGAGTACAATCAGTACCCAAGTGTGAAATTACTAACAAGTGTTTAGGAAACTATTCATCACATTCTTATAATATATTAGATGCAACTAAAGGTAAAATGGTTTACCCATCTTTAGACCCATCTATATTTGAAGTGAAGTTTCCAAACAAAGATATAAAAGGGAGGGTTGTATAATGTATTATTTCGTAACATCATCTAAAGATACTACAATCTATTTACAACAACCCACACAAAATACTGGGTTTGATGAAATATTAGAAGTTTCCAAAACTTATTATGGAAACTTAAAAGATAACGCAAGAACATTAATCAAGTTTGATACAAATGCTATTTCGGAATCAATAGCAAGTGGTGAAATTACAATGAGTTCTGCTGAACTTATTTTAAAAGAATGTGAATCAAGTGAAATACCAACTGATTATACAATTTATGCTTATCCTGTTTCTCAATCTTGGGATATGGGTATAGGAACAAGGTTTGATAACATAAGTACTGATGGATGTTCTTGGGAAAAGAGAACAACCTCATTAACTTGGTTAGGAACTGATTTTGCAAGTGGAACAACTGGTTCATTTAATGGTAAGGGTGGAACATGGTACACAGGTTCAGCCGCTTCACAATCTTTTTCATATGAGTCAACTGATATAGAGATGGATGTTCTAACTCCACTTAATTCTTGGATAAGTAGTTCAATACCAAATGAGGGTTGGATTATAAAACACGATTCATCTTTAGAAAATGATACCGAAGATTATGGACAATTAAAGTTTTTTTCAAAAGAAACAAATACTATATACCAACCGAAGTTAAGAATTGGTTGGGATGATTCTTCTTTCTCTACTGGTTCTCTTAGTGCATTAACTGCCGATGATATTCATATCACATTTAAGAGATTAAAAGTAAGATATAAACGAGGAAGTAAACCTACAATCAGAGTTTTTGGGAGAGAAAAATATCCTCTTAAAAATTACACCAATCAATATGCTTATACAGATGTATATTATTTACCATCAACTACTTACTATCAGATTAAAGATATAGTAACAGATGAAGTGGTGGTTCCATTTAGTGATGAATATACAAAAGTTAGTTGTGATTCAAATGGTAATTATTTTAAATTAAATTTAAGTAACTTTGAATATAACAGAGATTACTATATAGAAATAAAAGTAAATAGAAATGGTGTGATTGAATACTTTACTGATAAAGAGTTAACTTTCACCGTAGAGAAGTAAAATGGCGTTAAACGATAAATTTAGAATAGACGAGTTAGTCAAAAAAGGTGATAAAGGGATTCGTAGAAATGAATCTGGTAAAATCGTTGTGCGTAAAAAAGATGGTAAAGAAATAAAACCATCACCAAAACTTGCAAAACCATTTGGTGAAGAACGAATAAAAGGAAAGTTAGTTAAAGATAAACTAAAAGAAGATTTAGTATATAGAGATGATGAAATAAATCCAAATCAAGAAACTTTTTCTGGTGAAGCTGATATAAACTTAGTTAAACCAAAATATAATGAAGAGGAGTTAGTAAAGGCGGTTGATGTTGAAGTTGATGAGTTAGTAAAGAAAAGAAAACCTCAAAAACCAAGGTATATTCTATACGAAAAATATCAACAGAAGTTAAATGAAATAAAAAATTTAAATCAACAACTTCAAGATGTTACTAATGAAAGAGATAATTTATTATCAAATGTAGAAACATTAGAAGGAAGTGTTGAAGTTTTAAATGCTCAAATTCTAACACTACAAGAACAAATAAATTTTCAAGAACAAGAATTTAGAAAGTTAACTGAAAAGTTTGGAGAGTTATCTTTAGATTTCCAAAATGCAGTGGTTAAGGGAACTAAGGAAGGTATTGAAAGAGTTTCATTAACTGCACAATCAAGAGGACTAGAGGCACAAAAAGAAACTTTACAATCCCAATTAGATTCAGAAAAAGAAATTGTTAAATCTTTACAAGCTGCAAACGAAACATTACAACAAACAATTGAAACAAATGCTCAAATATTTGAACAACAAATAGCACAAGCAAATCAACAAGTAAAAGCGGCTCAATCAACAGCAGCAAATGCAGCTAACTCTAAGAAGAAAAAAATTATTTGTAATGAACTTTATCATCAAGGATTTATTCCACAACTTATTTGGGATGCGGATGAAAGATATGGTGATATGATGTTTGATAAAGACCCAAGATTGGTAATCGGATATCAGATGTGGGCAAGAAAAGTTGTAGAGTTTATGAAAAGAAAACCACAATATTCGCCTATTGTAAACTTCTTTGTTAAACCTTGGACTGAATGGATGGCACATCAAATGGGTGTATTACCAAAAAGTAATTTAAGAGGTTACTTAACTCACTTAGTAGGTAAACAATTATGTTATGTAGTTTATGATTTCAATGGTGGAGATAAACTTTATCAGAGATATTTAAATAGTAATTAATTATGGCAATTAAAGAGTTTAAAGAAATAGTAGACCGAAAGGGTTATTTAGTTGAATCTGAGGATAGAAAGATATTCGAACAAGAGTTAACTAAATCAAACTATGGATTGGGTTGTAATGATATGATTGAGTTCATACTTTATGATTCTAATGACAATCAATTGCCCCAAGGTGAAGATGGAAAGTTAGTAAGATATATTTCAACAGATGATGAAGATTATAAAAAATATTTCTTAAATTTACCAAAAAATCCTTATACAAACAAAATGAATGATTCTGAAGATTATGTTGTTGATTTACAACAACTAATATTAGATTCAGGATATAATAATGGTATCTTTAAAACTCAAGTAACATTTCTAAACAGAAGAGTTGGTTCAGAAATAGGATTAGATAAAACATGGATACACGAAATATCACCATCTCGAACAGAAGTAAGAATTCTTCCTCTAAAAAATAAAGCAGTAGATAAAGATTTAGAAAAAAGATATTCAGTTTTTACAGATAAAAAACAATTTAGAGATGATATAATTTATAATATAAGAGAATATGTTGATAGTATTAATTTAGATAAAATAAAAGATTTTATTACCCTTAGAAAAGGAACTGAATCTGATGGTAAACAATATATTAACTTAATTAAGAAAGAATTCAAAATCAATGATTTTGATATATTTTTACTAAAGATTAGAGATAAGTGGATTGAATCTATCAAATATTATGTAGAAGGATATGGTTGGGATATTAATAATTTAAACTACGGCAAACCTCTTGGTAACGAACAAGAGTGTATTGAGCTTTCATTAAAAGAATTACAATCTGATTTAGAAACTTCTTTAATAAACATTATAGATAAATTTTTATTTAAAAGAGATATTATAAAAGATAGTATTTTAACAAAAGAAGAACAAATAACTTTAGATAAAGTAAAAGATATTTTAAAAACAACTTCATCTATTTCAGTATATGAAAGTTCTATACCAGACAGTATTAGTGGAGCAGTAAGAGGATGTACAGACCCTAATTCTAAAAACTATAATCCAGAAGCAACAGAAGATGATGGTAGTTGTTTATATGAAGAAGAAGATTTAGTTGTTAAAGGGTGTACAGACCCAACTTCACTAAATTATAATCCACTTGCAACAGTAGATGATGGAAGTTGTGAATATGCCGAAGAAGTAAATATTGTTAAAAAGAAATATTATGTATGGTCTGATAGAGGAGAAATAAACTATGTAGATAAAAATGGAGCTCTTCAGAACCTAAGTGGTGTAGAGTTCGATTCGTTTACAGTAGTACATCAAGTTAATAAAGTAACTTTTATTGGAGATGTTAGAGAAGTGCCAAAAATAACAAGAAAGAAAACTACATATTTTTATAGAATTATAAATCAATCATCAATAAAAAATTATAGAACTCCAAACTATGATAGAGGTTATAATGATTTTGATTTCAATGAAAATGATATCTTTAGAGAAAGAACATATGGAAACACATTTACTTCAACATATAATTTTGAAGATAGTGGAGCAGGTATTTTAGGATTTAAAGGACAACCTATAGCCGTATCATATAAAGATGAATTAGGAAACACAGTTACATCACTTGAAATAGAAATTGGAGGTTCTATTACAGTATGTGCACAAGAAGGAAGTATATCAGAAATGCCTGGTATTAAAGTTATAAAGGGTAATCTTTGTGGAGAAGGTATGGTAACTCAAACTCCAACAACTCCAAGTACAGGAGCAGTTGGTGGTGGAGGCTCTGGTGGAGGAGGTGGTTCATTTAGAGATGAAGTATTATTTGATGAAGGTGGGGGAGACCCAATAAACCCATATACTAATCCTGGTGATTTCGTAGGTAGACCAGTAAATATAAGGAATATTAAGTAATGGCACAGAAAGAGAAAATATTTTTTGACCAACAATCAACTCAAGTAGAATCATTGGGGGGATATGATAGTGCAGAAAACTTTGGTTTCAGAGATGATGTTCTTTTAGACTTACCTGCCGGTGGAGGTGGGGGTTCAAGACCTGTAAATATTATTAGAGGATGTACAGACCCAACTTCACTAAATTATAATCCACTTGCAACCGTAGATGATGGAAGTTGTTCTTATTCTGTACCAACTCAACCTATAAAAGATAAGAGTATAGAATTAAGTTTAAACGCTAATCAACCATTTAGAGATATACTTTTAGATGGAAAAAGAGTAGATAAACAACAAAAAAATACATTAGTACTTTCTGCTAAAGAAGTTCTAACTCCAAAAACTATTACTATTTCCAATGTTAATGGTAGAGCCAAAGAAGAATATACTATCTTTGCATTAAAACAAACACTAACAAAAGAAATAAAACCTATTGTAGATTTATTACCAGAAGAGGATGTAATCTTAGATGAAGCTAGATTTGCTGATATTGGAGTTAATATTAGTGGTGAAGCAATAAAAACATATGGTACATATAATCTACCTGAAATTAGAAACATTGGAAGTTCTCCACTACGATTAAGTGGATTTGGAAATACGGCTGTACCAGATGTATATCTTGGATACACAAGACCTGTAAAGCCAAAAACAATAAAAAGACCTGAATTAATTCTTGGAAATATTAGTTACGAATATTATACTTTTGTAATTCAAAAAAGAGGATTTAACTCAAGAAAGGTTGCTATAGCAAGACCATATGATTCTGAATTAGATACGAAAGGATTAGTTGTTCCTATTCTTGGTAATGATAATAAATCACCAAAAGCAAGTGCAGCTTTATCATTTACTTTGGAGTCAATAAACCCACCACCACTACCAATTCCATACATAATTGATATTGAATCAGATTTGGCGGGTGATGGTATTATACAATATACTACATCTTGGGGTGATAGTGGTAAATTACCAAGTTCAGGTAAATTACAATTAACTGGTGAGAATTTAATAAAACCAACTATTGAATTTTTTGGTGTAGGTATATCCTCATATACTCATGATGTTTCATACCAATACATTACAGGTAACACAAAAAATAGTAAACCCACTAAAGAAATACCAAATATAGATGCAAAATTTGTTGTATCTCCATACAACCAAATTATAAAAGTATCTGCAAAAAGAGCAGAGATTACACCTCCACCAACAAAACCAAATCTAAGGGCGGAAGTTGATTTTGTAACATACAATATTAATAGTAAAGAGCCTTTAAAAATAGGATATGAGACAACTTACACAGATATTGTTCATTTCCAACTTGGAAAAACTAAAAAGAAAATTTCAAGAAGTGGTTCATTAATATTAACCAAATCGGATTTCTTAAATGGTGTTGGTAATTATGTAATTTATTTACAACCTGTTTCTAATAGAGGAGGTAGTGGTGATTACAAAAAAATATTAGTAAATGTAATACAAAAAGATTATTTACCTGGTCCTGATATTACTCACATTAATTATCCACAAAATATAAAAGGAGCGGATTTTCAAGAATATAATGTACCTTTCAGAGTTTCTTGGCAATCAATCAATACAAATTATGTTAGAGTATTTGCAGGAAAAAGAAGTAATCAAACATTTTTAGGACAGTTTCCGGCATCATCTTTAGCAGATTTTAATGTAGAAGATGTTTTAAGAGTAGCTGGAAATAATTTAGATTTAGATGCAAATATAGTTTTATTTAAATTAATTTTTGTACCTTTTAACGAAGAAGGAGATTCCTTAACAGAAGGTAAAGAAGAAAATATTACTATTACTTTTGATAAAGGAGATTTAAAACTAAGAAGAGGAAATGTTGTAGCTGATTTAAGACAGGCATTTTTAAATAATATTGATTCAAAAAAATTAATTAGAGATACTTCACCTTTACTTTCTCATTACTTACATCTTGGAAGTGGTAATAACAAATTAATTTCAACTTGGGGTATTGACGATTTAACATTTTCAGAACAATATACCGATGAAGAAACAAATCAAACAAAGTATAGAAATGTTGA
>Ga0075475_10001309_pt1 | contig 12288 bp, 9 predicted proteins | sample DEB08_DNA_10_FD_76342 | JGI IMG/M metagenome (GOLD analysis project Ga0075475, IMG submission 76342) | Aqueous microbial communities from the Delaware River and Bay under freshwater to marine salinity gradient to study organic matter... | ecosystem: Environmental > Aquatic > Marine > Coastal ... | reverse complement strand
GAACAACGCACGACGGCTGCCCGAGCGTTCCATGCCGACCGCGAGCTGCTCTCGGCCAGCAAGTTGATCCTCGACACGAAGAACCCCGCCTACCGTGCCGTGGCTGCCGTTCGTTCAGAAGCGTCTTCCTACTGGCGAACCGTGACGCTGCCCTTCCCCGAGGTTGGCATTCGGCTCCTTCCGCAGAACTCGCTCGGGCTCTTCGCGAACCTGCGGGACTTCTTCGAGCGGTTCCGGCGGCTGAACATTAGAAGTAGCCCCGAGTTGGATACCCTCGTGGAGCAGGCGCAGCAAACGATCAATGGGGTCGAACCGCAGACGCTGAGAGACTCCAACAGGCTCCGGCAGATGGTCGCCCGGGACTTTGAGCAGATTCAGGCTTCTGGAGGCGAACTGCTCGTCGATAGGCCCCTCAGGAACATTCTCAGGCGTGGTGGGGTTGGAGGTACCATATGAGCGAACCGACCGAGATGGAGTTGGTCGTGGATGCAGGCGGTGATGCCCGGTGCATCTATGACGAGGCACGTGGCCTGCGGGAGATCGGCACGTTGCAGATCACCCGGGCGAGCCGCGTTGAGCCAGATGCCGAGGGCTACTGGTGGGCCGATATGGAACCATCTGGTGGGCCGGTGCTGGGGCCGTTTAGGAGGCGATGGGGGCGGAGAGGGGGTGGTTGATGAGAGGCCGGCTAACCTCCTGCATCATTGCTCCCACTTACTGAAGTCGTCCTGGCGAACCCTGAATGCTCTCTGAAACTTTTTCTGTTTGTTCAGGCGATTGGCTTTGCTGTCACGCCGATAGAGGTGCCGAAACAGGCCTTCCAGTTCGACGATCTCCTCATCACGCACGTTGTCCCACACCTCAAACACTGAGAAGTGCGTCCAATCCTGCTTCTTGGTCTTGGTGTGTGAGATCAACCTCGCGAGCATGCCGGTGCGAGCCATGCCGACGTAGACGACATCGAAATGCTCGACGCCGGCTTTTCGTCTCCGCCTGTACAGCACGTATAGGCCACGGCGTCGCTTGGGAACATCGCGTACCTCATTGATGTTCGATACTCGGCACTTCTTTTGATCAGCCGCAAGATGCTTTCGGCCATGCGCTATGCCTCCGCGTTGGGGTCCACGCGAACGATTCGGTTAATCACAACCGATACCGGCTCGCTGCCATCAAGCCCGAACCCTTTGTCTTCCAGCAGCGCGGCCACTCGCTGGTTCTCCGCGACAAAGTCGGCTTCAAGCCGCTTTTCCTCGGCTGGGTCATCGGAGCATGGCCGGAAGGATTGGATCGTTGGCAGGTTCTCCCGCTCACCACCAGCATAAATCCGGACATGCCGGTCGTCGGTCATCCGGTGCGCGGCGTAGTAGTCGAGATATTCACCCCGGTCATCATTGCCAAACAGGTACCAGATGGCCCAGCCCTCGGCGTTAATCCGGCCGCGGCGGCGTTGGGCGACGTCCTCTCGCGGCAGGCGAATAGCCCACTTCGAGAAATCGCGACTGAACTGGTTTGCCGCTCGGTCGAGGTTCATGCTTCCAATCGAAGAGCCGTGCTTTTCTGAAATGTGACGAGTCGGATTCTAGGGATAGCCCGGCCAATGGCACTTCCGCCAGCAACGCCCGACTGATGAGAGGCTCGCGAGCGGGTTGCTCCCGCCTCCCGGGCCTTCCCCGGCCCAGGAAGCGGTTGCGGGATCGGCCGCGTCGCGTCTGATCTCGAACAGCATCGAGTGTATCATCCAGGACATGTATTTCGTCCATCGGCCCGCAGTCTGTTGGTGCGCCGTCCTCGCCATTGCCGGCGGATGGGCGGCGGGGCTGTTGCCCGCTGACGAGCAGGCTGGCCGGCCCCGAGCCGGTGTCGCCCTGTTCAACGGCAAGAACCTCGACGGCTGGGAGGTGGTCGCCGGCGATGCTGCCGATTGGAAGGTCGTCGACGGCATCCTCACCTGCACCGGTCGCCGGCAGGGATGGATCGGCACGAAGAGACCCTATGCGAACTATCGCCTCGTGGTCGAGTTTCGGATGGCGGCCAACGCCGACAGCGGCGTCTTTCTGAGGGCTCCCGACGAGGGTAATCCGGCCTTCGCGGGCCTCGAGGTGCAACTGCTCGATGATCGGGGGGCTGCCTTCGAAGGCGTTCCCAATGATGCCCGCTGCGGTGGCGTCTACAACCTGGTCGGACCTGACGAGCGGGCGAGCAAGGCCGCCGGCGAGTGGCAGACGCTCGAGATCTTCTGCACGCTCGACCGGATCAAGACGGTGCTCAACGGAGAGGTTTGCGTCGATGTGTCGCTGCGGGAGTTTGCCGACTCCCGAGAGGCCCACCCCGGCATCGACCGCACCAGCGGGCGAATCGGGCTGCAGTGCTGGAGCGGCCAGGTCGAGTTTCGCAGCATTCGGATCGTCGATCTCGGCCAGCCGGGGTGAACGGCGGGGCGATGGGGCATGCGAGCGACTCTTCAGCGCGGGGATGGAGGATAGCCTGGCCAATGGCACTACCGCCACGATTTTCCGTCCGGTGAACTGCGTCTGTGCCCCGGCTGGTCGCTGAGGTGTTCCCGCCGGGCGGGCTCTTGGATGAATCCTGGGCCCTCTCGCTCCCTCGGAAGCGGCGGTTTTTCACCCTCGGCGCAGACCTTGCGGCCTTGGGGGTTTGTGCCGCTGCCCTGCAGTCTCGTTCAACAGCGTCGCGTGCGAAGGCCGATTAGCACGATCTTGAGGGAGTTGCGGCTGGTGGGGTGCGTCGGGCGGCCGTCATTCGCGATACAAGGGGAACGCAATGCGTCGGACACCATGGCGGCATCGATCCTGGGTGATTGTCGCGTTGTCGGGGGCTGTCTTGCTGCCGCGACTGGCTGCCTGCGGCGATGATTCCCCTCCCGCACTCCACCTCGGTGCCTTCGCCCCGTGGGACGATCGTGGGGTGAGCCCTGGCGACACCGACGCCATCGTCGCGGTTGACGAGCAGCCGTCACTCGCTTATCTCCCTCCCGTGACAAGCGTCGGCCGTGAGGTGTTCGCTCCCTCAGATCGACGATTCTACCTGACGAGCATCGTCGGCGGCTCATTCCTGGCCGTGAGCCCAGACAACGCGCCATCCTCATGCATCACTGGGGGCGCCGCTGCGGGCTTGGCGCTCGAGCGATCCGATGGGCGGATTCGCCTGGAAACCGAGGGCCGATACCGAAGCTTCATCGAACAGACGTACCTCGGATTCAATGAAAACTTCTCGCCACGTATCCCGAATCCGGTCGGCATCGTGCAGGCGAAGAACCTTGGCGGCTGGTCCGTGCTGGCCAACGTGTGGCGCGATTTTCGTCTCAATGATCGCTTCGATTTATACGGCGGTGGTGGCATCGGTGCTATGGGCTATCAGCTCTCGTTCCAGCAGATCGACCCGACAAAACCTATTCCCGCCACCACCCGTTACGAAACGGGGTTCGCGTGGCAGGTCGGTGTGGGTGGAATCTGGAACGTGAGCGAACGAATCGCCGTCGATGCGAGTTATCGCTTTATCGGGACTGGGTATACCATTACGCGGGCGAGCCTTGTCGCCGGATTCCCACGGAACGAAGTCCTCATCTCCCTACGGATTTACGAGCCGTTTCGCGGCCTGGTGCGGTGACGCACCTCGTTCCTCGGCCCGCATGCCCTTCGTTGGCCCAGGACGCGGGCGAAAGGGGCGAGCCGCTCGAACCGCCGCCGCTGGCACCAATGCAGTGCCCGGTGAGCGAGTCCGCCGCCCCCATGCCTGCCGGCAGCGGCGTCGCACCGCTTGCCGATGTTCCCGATGGCGAGCCCGGTCACGGCCCGCCTGAGCTTGTGGTTCGGGGCAAAGACCCCGTGGTAGCGATGCCGGTGCTTCCGCGGCGGCGGGACGAGATCCGCTAAACGGTCGAGGAACTCGGGGCGGCGTGAGCTCGACGATGCCATTGGCTCCCGGCCGCGTGGACTTCCGCCCGCGACCCCGCCCGACCCAGTTAGCGGCTTTGTGCCTGGGCAGCACGTAACGGATGCGGGTGATCCGGCCGTCTGGGACGCGGATCACGGAGAGTCGTTCGAGAGCGAAGGGCGGCCGAGCGCAGTACCGCAGCAAGTGTTCGAGGCTCCGAAAATAGCTTGGCACGTCGCGGTCGAGGAGCGTGATCCGGACACTCGCGTCGATGGAAAACCCGCTGTTCTCCCAGGCGAGCATGTCGGCGGCGGCCGCGGCGTCGAGGAGGCCCACAAGCCTGAACCACCGGATCACGCGGCGGCGGACCCGCTCGGTGAGTGCGGCCAGATCGCTCGGGGTGATCGGCCGGGCCGGCAGGAACGTCGGCGGTGCGTCCCTGTCTGCTTGATCGGCAGCCGGCAGGAAGACGCCGTCGGTTACGCACGCGTGCAGGTGCACGTGGTGGTTGAGGGCCGAGCCGAAGCGGTGGAGAAAGGAGATGCCGCCGAGCGGCGGGCGGGACGCTCGGGGTGGCTCGGCATCAGGGGCCCCGCCTGACGCCGCGAGCAGGAGCCGTTGGATCTCGTCAAGGAAGATGTTCGTCAGCGCCGCGACGGCTCGGGGTCGGTCGGCAAGCATGCCCCGCAATCGCTTCGGCACGGAGATCACCCACTGCCGCACGGGCACCGGCGGGATGACATGATCGGCGAGGTGGGCGGCGGTCTGGGCCATGTGGCGGCCGTTGCAGGACGGGCAGACACCGCGGCCCTTGCAGGAGAAGGCCACTACGAATCCCGTGCGGCACGACATGCAGACCGCGCGGGCGAAGCCGAAGCAGAGGAGCCCGCACTGGAGATAGCCGCGGAGTTCGTCCTCGACGTATCCCGGCACGGGCCGCTCGGCGGCTTCCCGCCAGGCGAGCCAGCTCAAGCTACGACTGCCGCTACCGCCTCCACCGAGTCTCGCTTGAGCCGCTCAGCGACGAAACGAGAGCGAGGGCCCCGTAAAGAGGCCCTCGCATCTAGAGCCAGTGGCTGCTCTGAGTCAGTAGCTCCGCTGGGTATCTGGTCACGCTGGGCACCTTCGAACGCCGAAGCTGTTCGAACGGAGGTCAGCTGCAGCCTCGTGTGTCGGCATCCTAGGCGTCTGGATTTTCGACACACACCATCAGGTAGGCCGCGGTGCGATCGTCGAAGTGCACCAGGATATGCGTCTCAACTACTCAGCATCAGAAATGGTTATCGTTACTTTGTCAACATTTCCAGTGAACTCGGAAGCCTCACGACTATCGAACAGGTTGGAAACGACCTGCGTTGCGTCATCGACTCCAACGTCGGCTGTTTCATCTGCAGAGAAAACAGCGGGCTGCGTTTTTTCGACGCGACCTTCGGCTACCTTTTCCCCATCAACAAACAGCTTGGCAACACCACCTTTCCCGGTACCGCCACCGTCATAATCAAATGTCAATTTAATGTTGGCCTTTTCGCCGTCGATCGCGCTGGGAGACTCAATAGTGTATTGATCGAGGCCGAACCAGTTGTAGGTATAGGCTGGTTTGCCATCGTTCATGTAGAGTGCCCAGCCGCCAAACTTACCACCTTGGCAGAGAATTATCCCATTCGCCTTATCGTTGAGGGAAACATCGGCTTCGATCGTTTTCGACGTGTTTTTGACATTCAGGAAGGTATTTTCGAGGATCCCCTCCATGCCGTGTGCCAGTGTCAGCGATTTGCGATCCCCCATCAGATCAGGTCGCCCGGCGATCTTGGCGTTGAAACGCTCGTAGAGGCGATCATCAATGGGGTAGACGTTGTTGGCCAACGCCTCGAGAACAAACAAGCGTCGCAACTCCTGAAGCTTTTCGGGATTCTCTTTGGCAAGATCCTTGGTCAAGCTGAAGTCTTCTTCCACGTTGTAAAGTTCCCAGATGTCTTCCTCCAGAGGCCGCAAAGGGACTCCTTGCCATGGGACTTGGTGGACGGTCCGAGCTAACCAACCTTCATGGTAGAGCCCGCGATTACCGAACATTTCAAAATACTGCGTCGTGTGGCGATCTACTGCATCTTTATCCTTCGCGGCGTAGAGCATGCTCACACCGTCGAGTGGCTTTTGCGTTACCCCGTTGATTACCTTGGATTGAGGGATTTTCGCGGCTTCCAGTACAGTTGCGGCCACATCGTTAACGTGGTGCCATTGATCGCGGATCTCACCTTTTGCCTCAAAGCCGGCCGGCCAATGCATGACCATGCCGTTTCGAGTTCCCCCGAAATCAGCGGCCATCTGCTTGGTCCACTTGAAGGGGGCATCGGTTGCAACAGCCCAAGCTGCGGAGAAATGGGGGAAGGAATCGGGGCCACCCCAATCATCGGAACGAGCCAACATGCTCTCGATTGTTTCGGCATCAAAAATGCCGTTGAGGTGAACAAGTTCATTGAACGTCCCTTCTAAGCCACCCTCACCACTGGCGCCGTTGTCTCCCATGATGTAGATGAAGAGGGTGTTATCGAGTTCACCGATGCGATCGATGGCGTCTACCAAACGGCCAATTTCTACGTCGGTGTGCTCTGCAAAGCCGGCAAAGGTTTCCATCTGCACTGCGAAGAGATCTTTCTCTTCTTGGCTTAATGACCCCCAGTCTTTAATGTCCTCTGGCATATCTGCCAGTTGAGTATTTTGGGGCACGATGCCGGCTGCCTTTTGCCGAGCGAGTGTCTCCTCGCGCAATGCCAGCCAGCCTTCGTCGAACTTGCCCTTGTACTTGTCAATCCACTCCTTCGGCGCATGATGCGGTGCGTGAGTAGCGCCTGTGGCAAAATAAACGAAGAATGGCTTATCGGGCGTCATCGCCTGTTGAAACTCAACCCAACGAATTGCGGCGTTGGTCATGTCGGTTGTGAAGTGATATTCCTCTTGAGTTTCCTTTGCGACGCGGGTTACGCCGTCAAAGATCACGGGCTCCCATTGGTTCGTTTCACCTCCAATGAAACCGTAGAATTTGTCAAAACCAGACTGGGTTGGCCAACGATAGAATGGACCAGAAACCGAAACTTCCCACGCGGGGGTTTCGTGCCATTTCCCAAACGCGGCGGTACTGTATCCGTTGTAGCGCAGGGTTTCCGCGAAATACCTGGCATCGTTGGGACGCATCCCGCGGTTACCAGGGAAGCCCGTGGCGATTTCCATCACCGAGCCGACGTTGACGTTGTGGTGATTACGTCCGGATAACAAAGCAGCGCGAGTTGGCGAGCAAAGGGCCGTGGTGTGAAAGCGATTGAATCGCAACCCGTTCTGAGCGAGGCGTTCAAAGGTCGGTGTCTCAATCGGGCCGCCAAATGGCGCTGTTGCCCCAAAGCCAATGTCATCGATCAGAACGACAACCACGTTGGGTGCACCTTCTGGTGCCGTGACCTGGAAGGGTGCAGGTTTTGTCGCCTTCCGGGCATCCATCTCACGGATTGGAGGTGTGCGTGGGTTTGGAATCGGCAGGATGGAACGATCAATTTCTTGTGCATTCATTGCCTGAGGCGTGAATAACACGACGATTGCCATCATGACGAGGCTGCGAACCTTTAATGTTGGAACGCTACGTTGCATGTCGGTTCCCCTTTCCAAGTGTCTTCCAATCCTTAGTTTTAGTTTTTCGATACGATGGGTCGATGAAAAGTGCGGAGGCCCCATAAAGAGGCCCCCGCATCGTCTGAATCGGTAGCCATTCAGAGTATCCGGCCGAACACCGGTCTGCTGCAGCCGCAAGTCTAGGCCTCTGGATTCTCAACACGCACCATCAGGTAGGTCTCGGTGCGATCGTCGAAGTGCACCAGGATCTGCGTCTCATTCATCGTCAAGTTCTGGATGCCTGTTTCCACGATGGGCGAAGTCCGGCCAGTGAAGGCCCAGGCAGCTCGTTGCGACTCCTGATCCACCATCCCCTCAACAGCAGCGGTCTCACCGGTGGCCTTGTTCTGATACGTGCCTGCAATCACGCCGTCGTTGCGAATCGCGAGCTGCAGAAACATCGTTGGTGGCTCCGCATCTTCACCTTCCTGAGCAATGGCAAACACGCCGAGCGGAAGCCAGTCTTCGCCAGCGGCATCAGAAGCCTCATCGTTTTCCTCGGGAACACTCATCGCGAGCTCTTGGGCCTGCTGTGCGTACTCCTCCACAGGCACCGCTTCGTCTCCGACCATCACGGTTGAGCCGTCGTAGTAGCTACTCCCACCGGAACCGTAGTCGTAGTAGCGGCCCGCTCCCCAGTTCCAGGGCATCAACGCAGAGACCGTGTTAAACCCGGCCCATGTCCAGAAAATCGGGTTCTTATCGAAGTAGTAGTGCCCAGTCTGCAGGCCAGACCAGAAATCGTCGTGGAGGTCGCTGTTGTAGGCGTTGTTGAGTTCATTCCGAATGGAATCGGCATGCTCGCCAAGCATCTGCTGACGGTCTGTACGCCGTTCGCCTCGACCGGCAGCGAGATCGCTGCGAGTCTCTCCCCGTTCGGCAACACGAACGGCCTGCTGATCACCGCGGCCGGCCACGCGATCCTGCCGGTTGTCGGACACAAACTCACGGTTTTCGCCTCGGCTCCCCCTCGCGTCTGAGCGTGCTTCGGTACGGTTTCCGATGGCATCTCCGCGGTTGCCGGCGACGGTGTTGCCGCCGCTTGCCGTCGCTGCCGCTGCTCCGGCAGCAGCTCCCGCTTTTGCGGTGCCTCCGTTGTCGAGGAAGTTTGACACGGCGTTTCCGGCGGTTGACTGAGCGGCATCCATCCGAGCCTTGGCATTGCCGGTTGCTCCAGCACCAGCCCGCCCGGCGGCGGCCCCACTCGGCGCGTTGAGGAAGTCCTTCACCTGGCCCTGCGTGGGCCGGGCAGCCGCCGCTCCTGCAGGCCGTGAAGGTGCCCGTTCGCCAGCTGCCGGCCGGCTGCCACCTTTTGGCGTAGCCCCTGCCGATGGCCGGCTCGTGGTCGGCTTGCTTGGAGTCGGTCGAGACGTGCTGGGTTTGCTCGGCGACGGTCTGCTGGGGGCAGGCTTACTTGGAGCAGGACGACTTGGCGCCGAAGGACGTGATCCCCCGCTTGGCCGCGCACCGCCACCGGATGGTCGACCACCACCGCCACCACCCGGCCGCGCATTCGCAACGCCGCTCGAAAGTACTGAGCCTGCGAGCACAACAACCCCAAAAAACTTACCAACAAGCAGCCAAAGGCTGCGTGTCTTGCGGACCTGCATCAGATGTTTCCCCAGTGAAAAGGTTTGTGGTTCGCGACTCACGCCGCGCTACTGTCGTCCCATCATCGCCCGCACCGCATCGGCGGGATCAATCAGTCTTCCGGTCTCGGCGTCGTCAGCGATCGAAAGCTGCACGCCCTTGATCACGCCATTGAACTCGTTCCCCACCGAAACGTAGTCGGGCGAGACCGGAGCCCCAGAGTCTTCCCCAACGTCCAGTCCGTCGTCGGCGGAGTAGATATTGGAAAGCGTCGCCTCAAGTCTGCCTTCGCCCACCTTCTTGCCATCGACAAACAGTGAGACAACTCCACCCTTGCCGAGGCCCGGGCCTTCATAGGCGAAGTCCATCTGCACCTGATGTTCACCCGGGGTGAGCTTTTCGTCAGATGTGACGTACGTATTGCCGAAGCCGCCGTAGTTGTAGCAGTACTTGAGTTTGCCTTCGTGGGCGTAGAGAGACCACCCACCAATGTTGGCCCCTTGGCAGATGATGACGCCTTGTCCGCCTTGCTCCGGGACCACCACGCCAGCGGTCACAGAATGCGATTTGTTTTTGATGCTCAACACACAGTTCTCAAGCAGCCGTCCCATGCCCGGAAAGAGCAGCTGCGTGGTGCCTCTTACCAGCACGGGTCTGCCAGCGGTATCGGGGTTGAGTTTCTCAAATAAACGGTCATCAAGGGGCAGCACCTTGAAGCGGGTGGCTTCAATCAAAAACTGCCGCTGCAGCTCTTCGAGCTTTTCTGGCATTTCTGCCGCCAGATTTTGGGACTGGCTCCAGTCTGTATCGGCATAGAGTTCCCAGACGTCATCCTCCCAGGCGGGCGACGGCTGCGTGGGAGGAGCCCACGGCGTGCGATGCTTCGTCACCGCAGTCCAGCCGTTGTGATAGATCCCACGATTGCCCATGATCTCAAAGTACTGTGTTGTGTGGCGATCGTCGGCTGCTGCGTCGTCAAACGAGTACGCCATGCTGATGCCCTCGATGGGATCCTGCTGAGTCCCGTTGACACTTGTCGGATGAGGCAAGCCGGCGGCCTCAAGCACTGTGGGGGCAACATCAATCACATGTGCAAACTGCGAGCGGATCTCCCCCTTGGCTTTGAAGCCATTTGGCCAATGGACAACCGCCGCATTCCTGGTGCCTCCCCAGTGTGACGCACACTGTTTGGTCCACTGGTACGGCGTGTTCATCGCACAGGCCCAGCCCACGGCGTAGTGGTTGTAGGCGTCAACACCACCGAGCTTGTCGAGCTGCTGCGTGAGGTATTCCTCCGTTTCGAGATCTTGAATCCCGTTGAAGTAGCTCATCTCGTTGAAGCAGCCATTGATCCCACCCTCGGCCGACGCTCCGTTGTCACCGACGATGTAGTAGATCAGCGTGTCATCAAGTATCTGCAGCCGCTCAAGGGTGTCGACGATCCTGCCGAGGTTGTGGTCGGCATACTCAAGAAAGCCCGCATAAACCTCCATCTCCCGAGCAAGCACGGGCTTGAATCCTTCTGGCACATCAGCCCAGCGAGGCACTTCGGCGTTTGGGGCAGTGAGCTCACAGTCTGCGGGGATCACACCAAGTTGTTTTTGACGAGCAAAGGTTTCTTGGCGGATGGCGTCGTACCCCTGGTCAAACTTGCCGGCATATTTGTCGGCCCACTCTGCAGGAACGTGGTGAGGCGCGTGCGTCGCACCTGGGGCGAAATACATGAAGAACGGGCGGTCGCCGGCAAGTGACTTCTGTTGTCCAATCCACTTCACCGCCTTGGTGGTCATGTCTTCCATGAAGTGGTAGCCCTGCTCAGGCGACCTCTTGTTCTCGACCGGCGTGGTTCCCTCATAGAGCGTGGGATACCACTGATTCGCCTCGCCACCGATGAAGCCGTAGAAGTACTCGAAGCCGCCGCCACCCGTCGGCCAGGCATCAAATGGCCCCACGGGGCTCGCCTGCCAGACAGGCACTTCGTGGCACTTGCCAAACTGGGCCGTGCTGTAACCGTTAAGCTTGAGCGTCATCGCGAGTGGAGCCATCGAGTTGGGCAACACAGAGCTATAGCCGGGAGCGCCCGTTGCGAGCTCCGTAATCGCAGCCATGCCGGCAGAGTGGTGATTGCGTCCTGTGAGCAACGCCTGCCGCGTCGGCGAACAGAGCGCAGTCGTGTGAAACCGGTTGTATTTCAGACCATTCGCAGCAAGTCGCTCGAGTGTTGGCGTCTGGCAGGGCCCACCGAACGCACTCGACGCGCCAAATCCAACATCGTCGAGGAGCACAACGAGCACATTGGGCGCACCTTCCGGTGGACGAATCTGAGGGATCGTCGGAAATGATGCATCTGGACTTCTGGCGTCAAACACGACACTGGTGGGCTGTGTCGTATTCGGCATAGGCAACACAGCCCGGCTCGCTAGGTCGACCGAGAGACACGTGTTGACACTCAAGGCAGCAACCAATGCGACCAACGCCGTCGAGTTGATGGTCGGCCTGCAATACGGATAAACGGCTGTGACGAACCTGGTCATCTGATCGCTTTCCCTGAGGTGGTCGCGTCGACAGTTTCAAAAACTCCATCTGAGTGTCGTTGCGTCATCACCGTCGCCTATGCAGAATGCGCATGGTGGTGGAAAAGACGTGCTGGCCTTTGGGAAACCGAGAGGCGGTGACCATGCAACCGCGAGACCGCTGCATTCTTCCGTCTGCAGTCAGAGCCACCCCTCTGTTGAGTGGGCATGTTCGGGTTGACGATCCTGAGGAAGACAACGCTGTCTTTGAGCTCCTCTACGACTATGAGACCGTTCATCTCGGTCGGCAGGGCGCCAGTCGCGAGGTCAGCTTCGCGGGCACGCCCGCCGCGGCGGTATACCGTGAGTGGATCGGCGGGAGCTCCCACAACCTCGGCACGCTGCGGGGCGACAAAATCGCTCTTTGCATCCCCTTGGTCGACACGAAGTCGAGTTGGTGGGGCCAGCCCCTCAAACGCGGCAGCCTCCCGATCTCACGATCTGGCCAATCGATTCACTTTACCTACCACGGTGGCCACCAGAACCTTGTGCTTGCGGTTGATCGAAGCGTCTACGAGGCAGCCTGGGCCGTCGACGGGGTCGGTCCAGCGATGCCCTGTGAGTCTGCAGTTGC
>Ga0075475_10001298_pt1 | contig 12326 bp, 28 predicted proteins | sample DEB08_DNA_10_FD_76342 | JGI IMG/M metagenome (GOLD analysis project Ga0075475, IMG submission 76342) | Aqueous microbial communities from the Delaware River and Bay under freshwater to marine salinity gradient to study organic matter... | ecosystem: Environmental > Aquatic > Marine > Coastal ... | reverse complement strand
CGTATATGTAAAGAAGTTAAGCCAATTTCTAGATATACGCTTAGAAAAGAAACTGGTAATTATAGAACTGAATGTAAAGATTGTCAAAATGCTAGAAGAAGAGAGCTTAAATCATATAAAAAATGGTCTGCTAAAAATAAAAATCACCTAAGAAAATATGAAAGAAATTATAGACTTGAAAAAAAGTATGGTATAAATTCAAAAATATATGAAAAAATGTTAGAGGATCAAGGAAACTGCTGTGCTATATGCGGTTCTGATAAACCTCATGGAAAAGGAATGTTTCATGTAGATCATTGTCATAATACAGGTAAGGTAAGAGGATTACTATGTCATTTTTGCAATACAGGGCTTGGTAAATTTAAGGATGATAAAATAATATTAAAAAAGGCTATTGAATATTTAGATGATTCGTGCTAACATTTTAGAGGAGATTGGATATGACAGAGGCGCAGATTTTACAACTAGAAGCTTATGGATACAAGATGAAATGTTCTGGCTGTGGACAAAGATTTGATGAATTGTACTCAAAAGGTCCATACAACGGAAACAAAGATACAGAATACTATTGCTTAGATTGCTTTGCAGAAGCTCATGGAGAAGCTTTTCATGGCGACTCTTAATCACAATGTTCCTCCACTTAAGGTATTAGTCAGATCAGAATACCTTTACGATGGAGAAAAAGGTCATGGTGAATATCGTGACGCAATATTACTTACTTGCAAGTGTATTAAAGGTATGGCTATAACTTTTCAAGTTTTACTTGATGATGGATCAGCTAGAGATAAACTACCCTGTTCGGCAATATGTTTTAAACCTCACGAACCTATCGCACTAGACTTACTACAACTTTGGGACGCTCCTAGCTATAATCTCAGTGTTATTAAAGTAGAGTTCTTATCAGGGCTAAGATGTGAAGTGTTCGCTAAAGATAAGACTTGGCATCCGGGGGAGTACCTATTTACAATTGACCATTATGGTGACGACGAGCTTGACCTAAGCTTTGCAGAAGAAGCTAGTGAACATAAAGCAAGTCATGTTATAAAAGGTGACAATGGAGCAATGTATATCCAGCCTAATAACAGAATAAGATTTTTTGATCCCAGTTTTACGACTAAACCCTTTCCAGAAAAACCCGACTATAAGGTATGTTCTGAGTTTAAAAAGGTTGAGAGAGGCGATAAATGGGTTACAGAGGATAGTAATCGATGGATATATGGAGTTGATAATAAGTGAATAAAGAACTTTACGATAAAGCTAACAAGGAGTTAGACAATTTATTAAAAAAATGTCCTGAATTACTTGAAACTCAAGCTAAAATCAGTTATACTTTAGCCATGGTGGATGATCCTGTAGCTAGGTGCATCTACACTCAAGAAAGTATGCTTGATAAACTGGATGAACTAAAGGAGTTGTTAAGTGTGTTCAATAATTAATTTTTTCAAAAGACTCTTTGGACTAAGTGAAAAAAAGTCTGAAGAGCAAGAATGGTTAGAAAATAAGATTAAAGCTAAAGAACAAGAACTGGAGAAAATTGATGAAGAATCTCATTCTATTGATGACATTAATGACCATTTTAATAACTGATTCTTTTGCTCAATCAACTGTATTAGCCGAAGGTCAGCCAGCTCCATACACAGGAATCCTACTAACCAAAGATAGAGCAGAAAAAGCGGCTAAAGCAGAGAAGCGAGAATTGATTCTAAGAGACTTAGGAGTAGCTAAGGATGAACTTATCAAGTACCACAAGAAAGACGCTCAGACGCAGCGTGACAGGCTCAGAGAGGCTAAATTTGACAGCTTTATAAGCAATACGGGATACTTTTTACTAGGTTGTGTATTAACTTCTATATCTTTTAAAATAGCACAGGAGGTGCAGTAATGGAAAATGCTATAGCAATTTTAGTGGTAGTGATTATGGCATTGTTGCCGACAGCAGCATATTTTTTCTTTGAGGCTCAGGACGCTAAGGCTGAAATCGAAGCTCTTGAAAAGGAGATTGACGTATCGGATATTGAGTTTTTGCAATTATCAAATCAAAATAGCGTAAACGAACTGGGAGTTAAAATCAGCAAAGGAAAGATCAAAGAACTACAAAAAAAATATGTAACAGAAGTTGCAAGAAATGTAACATTAGAAAGTGAATTGGATGTTTTAGCTTATGACAGAAAAGAAGTGGAAAGGGATTATTACGATTTGGTCAGGAATACTACTGATGTTGTATATTATGACAAAGTTAATAATGTTCTTGTATATAGTGGTGATTTAATAAAAATAGGAGATTTTAATGAGTGATGACGCAGAAGAAAAAAGAGACAAGCTTCTAAAACTATTAGAAGAAATTCAAAAAATATACCCTAATCTTGATAGAGTTATGATAACAGATTTAGAAGATCCAAGAAGTATCATATTTACTACCGAGGATAACATTCAAGAGATTGCTGACGAGTATGGACTTGAGCCGGACTACCTTGATTCTATTACAGAGGAGATTGAAGTTGAAGTGGATTCTTTAGATGATGACGATGATGACGATAAGGGTCTATTACAATGAAAAGAAAAGATGCTATACAAATAATAAAGGAAACAGCACAGCATCAAATAAGTTATGAGATTGCTGAAAAAGTATTAGATGCTCTGGAAAAGGCTGGTATGTTGCCTCCTAAAATTTATTTAAGTGTATGGGATAGGCACGATAACTGTTGGGAATAATATGACTGACGAAGAAGTAAACGAGATTATAGGAGAGTTTATGGATAATCCGGGTGTATCATATACTTGGATAGACGAATCCGGTTTAGTGCATGAAGAATTAGCAAAAACCCCGTATACTGAAAGTTTAGACTTATTGATTCCAGTTTTAGAAAAAATAAATAAAAGTATTCAAAAAGAAAGGTATTATAATGATGCCACTGAAATAGATTATTTAGCAATAGACTTGGATATGTCTAGTGTATATTTTGGTTCGACATTGCCCTACGAGCCGGACAGAATTAAACACGATTTTAACAAAAAAGATTTAAGAAGATCAGCAGCTTACTCGATAGCTAGTGTAATAAAGGAACTCAATGATTAGATTTCTATCAAAAAATTATATGAAGACTAGGGGCTATGCTTATACCTTTTATTTTAATATCCCTAAAATTGTTGTCAAGTGTAAACAAACACATTTTTTGGCGGGAGATCAAACTACAACAAAATTTGAATTTCCTACATACTTCTTGTTGACAACAAATAACATTTACTTTAATATTAGTATTAGTGTCCTTGGTTTTGGCTTAGGACTAGAAATCCAATCAAGGAGTTAGAATGAGTAAGAATTGGACCTCAGCTATGGTAGACAGAATGTTAGAGTTGTATGAAAATAACACATACAAACAACTAGCTAAGATTATCAACAAAGAGTTCAACGTAAATCACACTCCCAACGCAGTTAGAAAAGCCTACGAGCGTTACAAGTATCCTATCAAGAGTAACCCCCAAAAAGGTAAAAACGGACCTAAAATCCTAATTTTTGATATTGAGACAGCTCCTATGAAAGCTTATATCTGGAGAGTCTGGGGAGAACAAAACATCGGTCTAAACCAGATGGAATCAGATTGGCACGTTTTATCTTGGGCAGCTAAGTGGTATGGACAAGATGAGGTCATGTATGAGGATCAGAGAGATCGTAGAAACATGGAAAACGACAAAAAGATCCTTAAGAGTATTTGGAAGTTACTGGATGAGGCAGATATAGTAGTTACCCAAAATGGCAACACATTTGATATTAAAAAGCTTAACGCTAGATTTATCCTAAATGGGATGAAACCTCCAAGTTCTTTTAGAAAGATTGATACTAAAAAGCTTGCTAAGAAGTATTTTGGATTTACTAGAAATAGTTTGGCTTACCTCACTGATAAGTTGTGTACCAAGTATAAAAAGCTAGACCACGCTAAGTTTAAGGGATTTGATCTGTGGATGGAATGTCTCAATAGAAATCCTGAAGCTTGGGACGAGATGGAAGAATACAATAAGTATGATGTATTATCACTTGAGGAGTTATTTGAAAAGCTTATTCCTTGGGATACTGGTATTAACTTTACCATGTACAATGAAGAAGAGGATAAGTGTAGCTGTGGTAGTACCAAATTTAAGAAAGCTGGGTATTATTATACAAATGCAGCAAAGTATCAGAAGTATAGCTGTACCAATTGTGGAGCAGAGTATAGAGATAGTAAAAATCTTGTAAATACTAAAGAGAAAAAGATAAGAAATTCTAAGAGATAGTATGAGTACAAAAGATAGTTTAGTAAGTCAAATACATGACAGAGACATTGACATGAGAGCTAGGAAAATCTTTCTTCATGGGGAGGTGGATGAGTCTTCCTTGGAGAGATTTTCTAAGAATATGCACTTACTAAGACATAGAGATGCTAATCAAAAAGCTATCACAATTGAAATATGTACTACTGGAGGTCACGTTAGTTATGGCTGGGGTATATACGATTTGATTAGAGAGAGTAAGGTTCACGTTACGGTTGAAATACTATCAAAATGCGAATCTATGGGTACTATAATTGTTCAAGGCGCAGACGAAGTTATAATGCACAAAAACGCTAGATTTATGGTTCATATTGGATCAGAAGCCTACCAAGAGGATCACACTATCAATATAAGAAGATGGCAAGAGTGGTCAGACAAAGATGAAAAAAAGACCCAAGACATTATGATAGCAGCTATAAAAAGAAAGAAGCCTAGGTTCACAAGAGAAAAGCTTGAAAAACTTATAATGTTTGATACTATCATGACACCAAAGGAAGCTTTGGAGTATGGTTTAATTGATAAAATATATGGAGAAGATTTATGAAAAAGTGCGTAATTACGGGAAATGAAACTAACACTATGACTAACAATATACCAGTTAGTGCGGAAGGTCGGGCTATTTTAAGTGAGTTGCACGAAGTCTACAATAAAAAAATAAAGGAAGAGTTTGTTAACAAAGCTTTAGGAAGAGCCAAGGAAGGTAACGAAGAAGAGTTTAAAGAGGATGAACTTACTAAAGTATTTGAAAAGCTAGCTCCCCAAGTTAGCAGAAATAAAATGCTAGACTTAGTTAATATTGGAGTACAGGATGCTATTGAAACCTTAAATGAGGTAAAAGATGCCAACAAATAGAAATGACATTTATGAGGAAAATGAAGAAATAGAACTTCTTATAGATTTTGGAAAAGAGGGAACTCCAAGTTTTTTAAAAGCCGGAACTAAGCTTTTATTTGTCAAGTCTTTTGATGGGGGCTCTATAGATTCATCTAAAGTACTAGCTAAACTTCCAAATAGTAAAAAGTCTATAATAATCAAAGAAACTGATGTAAAGCCTGTTAATAATAAGACTTCTAAAAAAGCTTTTACTGAGTTTAATAAAATGATGATGGCAGCTAATCCAGAACTTAAGAAGTATCATCCTAACTTATTTATTAGATATTATTACAGAGCTTATTACTTTATTAAAGGATTACTTAAACGTGGATAAATTAGGAAAAGGGTACAACAGAAATAGTTATGATTACCATTGGTTCGAAAAAAGGGTTGGTTACTGGTTTAAAGATCTAAATTCAAAAAGTCAAACAGTGTATAAAATGAAGAATTTTATTAAGCATGATGGGAAAGAGTATGTTATTGACGAAAACGATCAGTCATTTTGCTTTGATTCTTGTTTATTTTTAGGAAAAGATGTCCCTGCTGGTTATGTAATTGAAGCTAAATCTTTAAAAAATGAGGCATATAATGTCCCTTTCGAAGAGCCTAAAAAATACGATAATGGCAAGCCTAGAATGGACTTAATTAGACCTGAGTTTAGTTTAGCCTTAGGAGAGTGTTTAGGGTATGGTGCGAACAAATATGATGAACCTAGGGGAGATACTCCAAATTACCTCAAAGGAGATGGTTTTAACTATTCTACCATTATTGCAAGCTTAGAAAGGCATATTGCGGCTTTTAAAATGGGTCAAGACCTAGACGAAGAATCTGGTTTAAACCACTTAGCTCATGCTGCTGTAAATTTGATGTTTTTACACACATATTCCTTGTGTGAAAAGGGCATTGATGATAGAGTAGTTATTGGAGGTGGAAATGAAAGTAAAAATAAAAAAAATACATAAAAATGCAGTAATACCAAAGTATGCTAAAGAAGGTGATGGAAGATTTGGGAGTACTGGCCAATGATAAAATCAGGAAAATGGTACAGTTGTGATGTCAGTGATTTAAAAGTGTATATAGTCACAATACAATACGAGAATAATGAATACTATAAAGTTAGATATAATCTATTTAACAAAAAAAACGGTACTTGTTACGAACTTCGTAGTAAAGCAAAACTTTATAAAAAAAATATTAGACATTGGTATGAGTTATAGTATATACTAAAAGGGACGAATGAAGCCGAAGAAGGTTCCAGTGAAAGAAGTAAAAGACGGTCAATTACAAAGACTGAGAAATAGAGTAAGAAAGTTAGAAAAAGAAAATAGAAAGCTTAAATCAGAGCTAAATGCACTTGAAAAAGCTTTTGAAAATACTACAAAGTTTTTAAGGGATCATACACAGCATATAAGCCTTGATGATCTTATAGAAGCAGCTAAAAAAGGACATAGTTTAAAAACAGTTCAAGATGACCGAGAAGTTAGCTTAGTGTGTCCTAAATGCTTAAGTGAGAACTTTGCAATAGTATCTACTCCGTTTGGAGAAGTAAGAAGTTGTAGAGATTGCAAGTATAGGGAGACAGTACGTGAAAAGAAGTGAGATGTTAGAATATATAGAATTTACTATATCGGATTACCTTGGAGAAAAAATACACCATCCTGATGTTTTAGCTAACTTACTGCTAAAAGAAATAGAAGAACTCGGAATGTTACCTCCTAATGTTTTAGATAAACCTACTAGTGAAAAATTAACTAAATTCCAAGAAAAAATGTTTAAAGAAGATTTTGCTGAAATACACTGTCATGTTTGGGAGCCAGAAGATGAATAAATTTACATTTACCAAAACAAAAGATCCCGAAAATGAATTTGATAATTCTAACGTAACTATGGAAATTGAAGCAGAAAATCTTAGAGATATATTAGAATATTTTCAAGACTTTTTGAAAGCATGCGGGTTTCATATGAAAGGTGATATAGGAGTTATAGATGAGTAGAGTTTTATTAGGAGATAACTATTGGGTAAATCGAACTCTCTGTGAAGTACTTGATGAAATGCGTAAGTGTCATGAAACTAGAAACTATGCTGGACTTATGGCTCTAGTTGAGGAGGCTCAGTCAAAGGCTAACAGAATGGAAGCAGGACTAGGCGATAAAAAAGACTTAGTTAAGATGGAAGAGGAATGGCACCAATTAAAGAAAGAGATTAAAAAGCTAAGGAAAAAAAGGGATAAGCTACGTGAAAAGAAGTGAAATAGTTAAAGTTATTAGTGATCAAATAACATTAGCTATGTTAAGCTATAATTCAGGCGATCTACTGGTTCCAATGCAGTTAGCGAGGGATATTTTAAAAATGGCAGAAAATGCAGGTATGTTACCGCCTCCTTTACCCATGCACTATGGCGTATTTGAATGGGAGCCAGAAGAGTGATTCTATTTCTTGACATTAGCTCTACCTGTACAGGCTATGCTGTAGCTGATAAAGGTAAAATAGCAGGAGTAGGGGTAAAATGGTTTCCTAAAGAGTGGAAGACTCCAGAAAAATGTAGAGAAATGAGTTTTTGGGTAAATACGCTATGCGGAAATAGAAATGTAGAAAAAATAGTGTATGAAAGATATTCTTTTAATATGAAAAATCCTAACGGAGCTTTAGCTTGCCCTCAAATACAAGGAGCAGTTTTTGCTGGAAGCCTAGGATCAAAACAACTAGAAGATATTACTCCTCAGACTTGGAGAAAACACTGTGGCTTAAAAAAAGCTAAGACTGAGAACTGGAAAGAGGTGACAGAAGCTCATTTTAGAGCCTTGTACGACATTCCAGAAAAGATAGAGTCAAATGTTACAGGTAATCTTAGAACGACTCCTAGTGACTATTTTGACGCTCTGGGGATATGTATAGGATGGCATAAGATGAATGGATTGGAAATATCATGGGAGAAAGAATGAAGTTTATAATGACAGGTTATCAAGATCAGTGGACTAGGATGCACGACAAAACTAGAGGCTCAAACAACGGCTGGATGTACACAGCAGAGACTATGCACGTAGCTCCAGAACTTATTGGAAAAAACTTAATCCTAGATGCTTTTGAGCTATGCTGCGTATCTGTAGCTAAGTTTCAAATCAATAGAAATCCTAATCAGGTAACTCCCCCATTTTCCAGAGATGAAGTTATGGGGCTACTATCGACTATGAAAAAGATTTATCCTGACGCTGCTAGGACACTATACGAAGCTCTTAAAGCTAATCATTGGAACTTCTGTAATTTTAAATACTACGTAAAAAAGCCTTTGAGTCTCAATAAAATCATTACAGCAGCAGATATTTTATATACTATCAAGGATGAGCATAGGAATACGGTATGGCAAGAAAGACATACCGATGCATATTGCCTAGCCTTTAGACTACCCCCTAGCGATATCTACTACCTCAAAAAAATGTTTGGAGATAAGCCAAATATACTTGAGACAGTCGCATTTTACGCTGAGACTGTTCAACATGCTTATGGAGGGGAGAAGTCACCTAGGATGATTACGTGGCTTAAGATCAAAGATTTGGGCTTAGAAAGGACTATTTTAGGACGCAAGGTGATTGCTACTGAAAAAGAAAGGTTTGCAACTTATTTTGGAATAGACCATCCATTAACTGAAAAGATTAGTTCATAAAATGACTATTTTAAAAACACCTAAGCAAATTAAAAAAAAATTAGATGAGTACATTATTGGACAGCATGAAGCAAAAAAGAAGTTAAGTGTTGCGGCATATAATCACTTAAAAAGATTGGTAGGATTTAAAGGAAAGAAAAATAATTTACTATTTGTCGGACCTACTGGATGTGGAAAAACTTACATGGTTTCAAAACTTTCGAACATTATCAAAGTTCCCTTTTTATCAGTAGACGCTACAAGATTTACTTCTGCTGGATATCAAGGAAGGGAAGTTGTTGACATAATAATGGATCTTATGGTTTTGTGCGATGACGACCAAGATAAGGCAGAAAAGGCTATAGTTTTTATAGATGAAATTGATAAGATAAAAAAGAGCAATAGTGAGTCGGATGTAAACGGAGCTGGCGTACAACAAGCTTTATTAAAATTGATAGAAAATTCTGAAATACCTTACACATCTAAAAAATCTAAAAATGGAGAGTGTGATAGTAAATTTAACACCGGAGATGTGTTATTTATATGCTCTGGTGCTTTTGAAGGATTAAAGGAGTTTAGTACAATGTCTTTAATAGATTTTGGAATGATGCCAGAATTTATGGGGAGGTTTTCTTCTATATGTGAATTAAAAAAATTAGAAAAAGAAGACTACATTGAAATACTAAAAAATTCAAAAGATTCTATATTAAATACATTTAAAGACTGGTTTAAAGGGGAAGACTCTGAGTTGATTGTAAAGGACGATGCCATAGATTATATAGCTGATAAAGCTATTGAAGCTGATTTGGGGGCTAGAGGACTTCATGGAGTTTTAGATGATATATTTTTGGAAATACAGTTTGAAATACCAAGTATGAAAAAAAAGCCGGATTTTGTAATTTTAGATAAACAATCCATAATTGAAAATAAAGTTAAAATTATATATAGACCAAAAACAGATAAATAAAATATTTTTTTTGTTGACAAATATTAAATAGCAATTTAGAATGGATTAGGTATGAAAGATTTTGTAATAGGTTTATTGGTAGGTGGGGTGATTGTAGGTCACTTTGATCGTATTTACGCTCAAGTCATTGTATGGCTGGGTCAAATTTTTTAAGGAGCTTTATGAAGCAATTATTATGTTTATTATTGTTGTTGCCAGCTATGGCGTTTTCAGAAACCAAACTTAAGACTTTAGTATTAGAGGAAAATAATACTATTAGTTTTAATAATGCTTTTACCTCAAGGTATGTAGCTAAGAAACAAGTTGAAGCTATGACCCTATGTTCAAAGAACCCCAATTCTGAGATCAACTTAGTTTTACATACGCCGGGAGGTTCGGTTACTGCCGGAAAGCGGTTTTTCGATACATTACGAGCCCTTCCCTGTAAGTTTAATACCATCACAATATTTGCTGCCTCAATGGGCTACCAGACTGTACAGAATCTCGGGAGTAGGTATATCATACCTTCAGGAGTTTTGATGTCTCACAGAGCCTTTGTTAGGGGTATTGGGGGAGAAATTGGAGGAGAGCTAGACTCCATTATTAAGCACATCAAGGATGACGTTAATGAGTTAGATATAATTGCTGCAAAAAGAATAGGACAGTCTTTGCAAGATTATAAGGCTAGTATTGCTGATGAGCTATGGATGACATCAAGTGTTGCAAAGGAAGGAAATCATGTTGATGAGGTTGTACTGCTTAAATGTGGGATATCTTTGTCAGGTACTAGACTAGAATCTGTTGTTAATTTGTTCGGAAGGTTTGACGTAGAGTTTTCTAAGTGTCCTTTGGTTACTGCTCCCTTAAGAGTTCTTAGAGGATATGGAAATGCAAATTACTCAGCATTTTTGCAAATGTTTGAATCTCCTATGCCGCTAGTTAGAGAGATTTTTAATTATTATAACAATGTCAAAAGATAATTATACCTTAGAAGAATTACTAGAAGCTATTGGAAAGGAGCCTGAAAAAAAACAGGCTTCTTTCAAATCAAAAGTAGATTCCAAAATAAAAGATTTTGTAGAAAAGTACGAGATTGAAACAGGAGTAAATAGGATACCTAATTATCACATATATTACGAGTATAAGAAGTTATTTGGAGGGAATTTGTCTAGGATTGAGTTTTTTAGGCAATTCAACAAACACGGATTTATACAGGCTAGAACAGGCAAACAAAAGTATTATTTACTAAATGGAGAGTTTGATTTGAGCAGAGAAGGTAAACTTAAGGCAGAGTTTTATGAGCAAGAAGAAAAAAACAAGAAGGGACAAGGAAAAATATCCCGACCTAAACGAAAAAACAAGTCTGAAACTTAGAAGAGATTACATAGACAATAGACACTATGTAAAGGGCGTTTCACATAATGGAGTTTTGGTAATTCCGGAACTTGATGAAGAGTCTAAGAAGTTTCTAAACCAGTTTAATAGAGAGTATTATGGGGCTTCTTTTAAGGAAAAGGACGAAAAAGATAGAATACATGTTTCAAAAATAGACCTAGATACTGTAGCAGATATAAAAGATCAGATAAGAAAAATAAAAGCAAAAAGAAAAAAGATATTCGATATATCAGCAAATAAAACAACAGAAGAGGATCGAGAAAGTGCTAGACTATATACTGAGCAAATTGAAAATATGGAAGATTTTCTAAACAAAGTTTACCCCAAAAGAGATAGTGAGCATAGAAACAATCAAAGAAATAGATGTTTTTTAAATAGAAATAAAGCTTCAAATGATGTTAATTTAGTGTCTTGGGAATCATTAAATGAAGACTCGCTAATTTTTGAAGATACAGAAGTTTTGTATAGGTATATATTAGATGGTAAAGTTGAAAATGAGGACTAGATTGACTGAGCCAACTTTATTATAGCTGCTAATAAACCTACTACTACTCCCAAGCCTCCTGAAACTGTGACAATAAGCTTTAAAGCAAATTCTAAAGTAAGCTTATCCTCCACAGACTTAATTCTTTTTTCATTAAGTTCAGTTCTTTTCATATGTAGTTCTAGGTTATCGGCATTTCTTCGAACATCAAAAGTCATTTCAATCATGGCATCTTTTATTTCAGTAACATCCTCTTGCATTTGATCGTGTCTTTTATCACTGTCATCTTTCAAATCATCTAATTTTTTAACTAGTAGCTCGAACTTGTCCATTTTAATTTCCCTTAACTCTCCAAATGTTTCTTTATGAGGTCTTCTAATTGGTTTAGCCTTCCCTCAAATGCAGCACTTAGCATTGCCTCTTCTATTTCCTCATCTTGAATGTTTAAATCAAAGATGCTTCCTAGTAAGTCATCCATGGTAACTCTTTCTGGTCCTTCTCCTCCAGAAGCTAGGTCTGCCTTTTCTCTCATGATATTATCTTTTAACTTTTCTAAGCTCTTTTCGTCTACAGGTTCAGATTTTACTAAGCCTCCATCTTCTAGATTTTTAGGTTTTTTAATGTCAATAACTCCGTATCTACCTACTTCCTCTTCGTCAGTTACTAAGAATCCAGATTCTCT
>Ga0075475_10001293_pt1 | contig 12346 bp, 11 predicted proteins | sample DEB08_DNA_10_FD_76342 | JGI IMG/M metagenome (GOLD analysis project Ga0075475, IMG submission 76342) | Aqueous microbial communities from the Delaware River and Bay under freshwater to marine salinity gradient to study organic matter... | ecosystem: Environmental > Aquatic > Marine > Coastal ... | reverse complement strand
CAAATTCTTTTACGAGAATATTGGGAGACTCAGATGGTATTAATGCCATGGTCGTGTCCTTTTTTCGTTAACATATGATAAGGAAACATAATACGGAAGATTCACAGTATTTATTTATAAAATGCGCGTTTTCAGTACACATCTTCCCATATTTGCCACGGTTCGTATTTCATTTTGTCTTTCTCTTCGATTTCTCTTATCGCTTCACTGCCATCATCGACAAAGCCAAAAGGCACGATTGCTTCTTCGATCTCTCGCATTTTATTTTCGAACATCATCTGTTTTAGATTGATGTCTGTCATGTCAGCAAACATTTGAGTCGATATAAAATAACCAAGCATGACAAGATTCATCATCAAGTCGTCATGGTTACCATCGCTCGCCTCATACGATTGCCCTTTTGAGACAAAAGTAGATACTTCTAGAATCGTCTGCTCGTCACAAATGTCAAGCTTTCTTTCTTCAAGCAAGTCTTTAATACCCGAGCATCCAAGACGCTTGACTTTGCGATTCATTTCAATCCCAATTGCATTTGCTTTGACAGCAGATTCGACATGAACATTTTCATATTCAAGGTCGTAATACAAACCATTACAGACCACAGAACCTTGATCATTCGACTCAATGACCACATATGCGTTATTGTAGACTTTCGCAAACTTATAGATAATATCAGGGAAGAGTATTGGAGAGATACGATTATTTCGATACACTGCGACCTGTCTAAAGGGGCGCTCAGATATATCGATGACATTAAATGTCGAATAGTCCTGTCCTCTTCCTTTCGCTACGTCGACCATCATGAGATATTCATGCTTCTCTTTGGTCTCTTCGTAGATTTTTACGTCACCACCTTCAAGAATTTTCTTAGGTGGCTTCGCTCTTAGATCAAGCAGTGTTTCTGCATTGATCAGAGTATCGCCTGTACCAAAGAACGTGTTACCAAATTCTTGGTCGAACTGCATCTGCGAAGTGTTTGCAATTGTCTGACGCTTCCACTCATCGTCACGTCCAGGCACGTCCCACCAATTGACAGTAAACGCTTTGTATTCATTTGTCTTCTGAACTGCACCTTCCCAAATCTTGTGAAAAGTATTACCTATTCCGTTCGCTGTAGATGTGATAATAACTTTGGTGTCTTTACCCGCTGATATAACGGGATACGTCGAAGTATAGAATTCACTTGCTCGCTCAACAAAAGCAAACTCATCAAGAAATAGTAAGTTAACAGACATGCCCCGAATAGAGCTACCAGAAGTAGCAGCAGCAATGATCCGAGAATTATTTGAAAACTCAATACTACCTTTGTTAAGAGCCCTACAGCCCGGTTGTAAAAAGAAGGGTAAATTTTCCAGAGCCAATGTAACACGAGCAAGCATCTCCCTAGCAGTTGCACCTTTGTTCGCAAGAACCGCGATAGTTTTTTCGGGATGAAAGATTGCATACCAAAGAAGATAGACAACAGACGAAATAGATTTGCCAGACTGACGACAAGCAAGAACAATAGAGAATCGATTACCATTGAAGTGATCGAACATTTTTTCTTGATAAGGATACAAATTAAAGTTGACAAGACCTTTGTCAAGTGATATAATCTTTACATAATTTCTTGCAAAGTATGCAGGATCGTGCATACATTTTGCATACTCACGAACTTCGTGTTCAGACCATTCCTGTTGAACACCGTCCGCTTTTACATTAATGTTGCCTAAGTAATGTCTTTGATCATTCATCCGTAGGGCTAACATCAATCACCTTTTCATCATCATGTTTCATCAATAATCTTTGCAAGTCAGTAGTGCTGCCAATAAACACATTGTTATTGGTGATTGCCTTTTGGTCTTGTTTCTTGTCTTGTTGAGTCACATCTCGCGTTTTCTTGTTAAGCTCCATAAGCTTATCGTTAACGTCTGAGATATTTTTGATCATGTTCGAAAGAACTTCGAACGCGCGAGGATGCTCGGATTCGCGAGCGACTTCAATCATCAGATCAAGCGATTCTCTTCCCTTGTCTATTAGTTCGTAATAGGTTGCGCGAGAATAATCGTAGTCTGACTTGATGTTTGGATCATCATCTTTCATAATATTATTTATAATTTATTAGAAGCTAGCTGCATCCGCATAAGCTTGGGTTCTAAACTTGAACGTGGCTAACAGTGCATCGCTATAGCCAGACGCTCTACCATAGTATTTGACAGTGTAATCTTTACCAGAGAATACGTCAGCACCTGCACCTGCAGTAGCTGTAGCAGTCATCTGAATCGACTCTTCAATTCCATTCGAAGGCGTCGCTTGCCATCCAAGATCAATTTCAGGTCCTACAAGCCCTATAGGCTGAGTTGTTATGCTATACACGATCTTAATTTCATCAGGAACAACTGCTGTGTTGGTGTAGATTGTCACAGGAGAAGTTGTCAGTGTATTTGGCGAATCAATTGGCTGATACCAAAGTGTCGTATCATTTGCTTCGTCAAGTTCAACTGTAATCTTAAATCCGTCGCTCGCGCGAGAGAATCTTGTAGTAAGTTTTGCTGTGGCTGTTACAGTTTCGCCATCATCAGAAGTTTCTTCGTCGCGAATATATGCAGCAAAGGTGTTACCTTCTTCGGGGCGCTGTGCAATGAACGTACCCGCCGGAATGTTCGACGTATCGTTAATCGTAATAAGCGGGCTAGTACGAGACAGCGGAGTGCCGCTTACGGTGCCAGATACAGATGCACTAAACGTTTCTGCAGATTCAACCACACCATCAGCAGAAGGAATGACAGTAAACGAACCAGCATTGCTTGTTATTGTTACAGTGCCAGAACTCACATCAAAGTCGCCTGCATTCGACACAGACCAATTCAGAACAGTGCCATCAGGAACATTAGATGTCGTCACATTAATTGTTGCATCTTCACCTTCGTTCACATCGTTCGGACCAACAACAGTATCAAGAGAAGGTACTGGCGTTGTCGAAGTGTCATTGATGGTGATTGTAGTAGATTCGGCAAGCAATCCACCTGACGGTGCATTCGATACTTTCACCACAAATGTTTCTGTACTTTCTGTCGTCAAATCTTCTGCAAGCGTCAGTGTAAACGAGCCAGTCCCACCAGTTACAGAGAACGCTATTCTGTTAGCTTCAGAAGCCCAACCAGAAGAGAAGTCTGCTTGTGCAACTGTTCCAGAGACACTTTGAATCCAGTAGTAATATAAACCGTCATCACCAGACAGTGTAAAGTTAACAGAACCGCCTTCGTTTACGCTTGTCGTACTTGGTGTCAGCGTATATGTGGTTCCAGCAATTGTAAACTGCTGAGACTTAAGCAGCGTTCCACCTGTTGATGCAGTGTATAGAAGACCTGCAAACAATTCATTGCTTAGTTCAGAACTGTCAGAAAGCGTCACTGAGTTTGTAGTACCAGAATTATTTGTAATCGTAACGGCTTCGCGACTAGAACTTGTAGGTCTGCTACCCAGAAAATCATACTCATCTGTCGATATATCATCAAGATAGAAGTAATAAGTGCCGTCTTGAATATTGCTACCTGTTATATTAAATGTAACAGTATCACCTTCTTCAATGATTGAAGGAGTTGAAGTAATGTTATACACAGGTGCAGCGTCGTCGATAGTGAATGCACTAGAAACGCTAATAGCAGGAGAATACTTTGTATTGGTTACGGTGAAGGTACCAGACACCGAACCTACATAGCTGTCATTTGAAGTCACAGCAACCACAATGTTTTGACTTGTCGAAGTCAGCACGGTCGTACCAGAAGTTGCCGCAAGTCTACCATCACTTGCAGCAGCACCCGTAATTGCCCAGTTTAATGTATCGCCAATATCAATTGTATCAGCAGTAATTGCTGCGGATATGTTATTACCTTCTGTTACTGTGCCAATAGACGCAAGACTAAACGTCGGTGCGTTATTTGCAATTGTTATCGTCGCAGAATCTTTTTTGATTCCATCAAATGTCTGGATGATAACTTTGAATTGCTCGCCTGAGTCTGTCAGACTAGGATCAATTACAGGGCTAATTGTGAAAGTTCCTGTGCTGTTATGAATCGAAAACGGCTCGGGGGATTCTGAATCTAGTGGCGCATCTGCAAAGTCTGTGCTATCCGTAGTGATATGCTCAATATAGTAGTACAGAGTTGTGCTGCCGTTGCTAGGCACATTTGTACCAGTTGCTGTGAATGTAACATTCGTTCCTTCGCCTACGAGCGTAGAACTAGGTACCAGCGAATACGATGATATAACATCGTTTATTGTTATCGTAGTAGTCCCACGATTTCTGCCTTGTGTATCACGCAGCACTATATCAAAAGTCTCTGAACTCTCGCCTTCTGCACTGTCAATTTTTGGTGTAATTGAAAAACGACCAACTGCAGTGCCGGCACTATCGTTTATTGCAACATATCCAGGGTTTGCAATTGTAGGAGGATTTGCAAAGTCTGAATCGGTAGTTGTTCCGTGATTGATATAGTAATAGATTGAACCAATGTTGTCAGAAATATTTGTTGCTGTAACAGTAACATTGACTGCGCTTCCTTCATCTACGGAAGACGGGCTAGGCGTAATCGTAAACTCGCTAGTCGCTCTTTGAGAAACTGCAGAGTCTAACATAACAGCACTAATTGCTTCGGTAACAGTATCTTCGATAGACACTTCTGCACCGAGATACATGCCCGCAGGATGAGCAAACAGCTTGAAGATATCGCGCCATTTCGAAATCGGAACACCAACGCGAACCAGCAAAGCAAATGTTTGATATAGTTTATCGTTAGTCAGATATCTTAGTGAGTCTGGACCAATCTGAGAACTAGCATTGTTTAGTGTGAAAACATTTTCTTTTGGATAAACAACTTCTGCGTCGAGCCCGTAGAATGATCTGAAGAACCATTCAATTGCGAACTTTGTGCCTTTCGATCTAAACAGATGATTTGAGAAGTTTGCGGCTGCTCTTTTCTCAGCATCGGTATCACCAAAGCCTTCGAAGTATGCTTCGCCAAGAAGAAACTCGTCTTCAATAAACGAAAGTAAAGTGATATCTGTTTCATTGATATCACGCGCAGCAAACAGATGATCAAGAAGTTCGTTAGGATTGTTCTGGTCTTGCCACTCGTAGTAACGCTTGAGCAGAGAAATAAACTTCGGATATGATTGAGCAAAATGTTCAGGCAGAACACTTTCGACCTGCGTTTGACGCAGATTAAGATGCCTTCTTCTTCTGTCAAGAAATCCGTTATGCATTAGATTTAGACAATATTAATCGTATTGCCCATAGCAGAGTTGGCTGTGGACTGATAATAAAGAGAGGACGGAGCGCTCATCGAAACTGCAAAGACAACCGTACCTGACCCACCATTGTTTGTAACACCAGTAGAGTATGCAGTACCGCCATCGCTATCTCTTATTTCAAGAGGATCAGCGACCGGAACGTTTGTGAATCGATAAGTCTCACCTCTGCGAAGATACAGTACAGGATCGTTTTCAGCAGTCGGGAACCAAACGCTATTTGTATCGCTGAACGTGTAATTCGTCGAACCAGCGGTAGAGCTTAAATCAAAAGTATTCGTAACCGGAGTGTTTTGCACATAAGCAATCACTGCGCCAGTAGTAGGAATGTAGCCGGAGCTATCGTAGTTTTCAATACCATCTGCTGCTGTAATGAATCCATAGGTTGTGATATCATTGATTATATCAGTCAAAGAACCAAACTTAATATCGCCTGTCATATCAACATTACCGCCAATAATCAAATCATTGTTGACGGTTAGGTCTTGATTGACAATCGCATTGTCACCCGAGTCTGTGACATTACGAGTGATGCCTGAAAGGAAATTCAGTCGAGTAATTTTCTTTGTGGTGACTGCAGAGGTATCATTGATTACAAGAACGTCATTGTCTTCGACATTCTGTAATTCTGCTAGCTCTGATATTCTAATGTCTGCCATTGTCTTTCCTCAACGCTATAGCGATATTTATAGCGACGCGCTTTGTGTTAGGGTGCCTGCCATGAAGACATTACCATCCGAATCTATCTTGACTTTCTTGACGCCTTGATAAGCAAAGAAAAGTTCATTTGCACTTTCATACATTTCCCAATTTGCTGTCGAGAAAATACTTGTAGAAAGTTTTTGTGTCGATGGAATATAAGTCAAACCAGTATTGACATTTACATTGTCATTACCAGAACTGATACTTCCAAGATGTGGATAGTAAGTAGAACTATCTGCAGAAGTAACAGCCGTAACTTTTACAGACGTAGCAAGAGTTGCACTGTCAGCAGAAATATTGGTCAGATTAGATCCGTCGCCAGAGAAGAAACTAGCGCTAAGAATATTCGTTTGCGGATCATAAACCAGATCCGAGATTGTGCTTACACTGTCGTATCCAGTCTGTTTGGTGCGCAGCATGAGATAATGCACACCGTTAGAATCTAGAATTTTAGCGTCTGTCTGCTCAGCAGTTGTAGTCACTGCAGTGCTTGTAATACCTGTAAGACCAGAACCATCGCCGTAAAGCGTCCCTGTGACCAGAACATCATCAAAAGCATGAATAATACCTTTGACATAAAGATCACTATCGATGGTTGTCTCGCCGTAGATTCTAACACCAAGTGCAGAATCATCAGCATTCGACAAGGCATTTGCTGCTTCTAGTGCAAACGAGGCATTCAGCGCACTATCAGCTTTGACGTTGTTCAGTAAACTACCGTTACCGGAAAAGAATCCTGCAGACAAAACGTTCAGATTTGGATTATAATTAAGATCCGAATCGGTTTTTGCGACATACGCACCATTTACAGAATCAACAAAGGTCAAATAAAATAAAGCGTTTGAACTGTCTTCTTGAACAACAATCTGTGCAGCAACTGCTGCGGTTTCTGCAGCAGAAGCACCGGCGAGTAGTTCACTTACAGTAACTTGCTTTGTCTGATTCTCGTTGGTATCAACAATGATTAGAACGTCATCGTCTGCTGGCGTAGCGCCAAGAGCATCTAAATCTGTTATTTTTATGCCAGCCATTGTTTATCCTCTACAGTCGCAGTTAGTGCAAGCATCGCCTATCTTTGATTTTAATGCTTCAACTTCGTATTGTAATTCTTGAATAGCAGCTAAAAGAATAGGAACCATCTTACCGTAATTTACGGTCTGAAATTTTGGCGTTCCATTTTCGTGCATTGCATCTTTTTCGCCGTTAACCAGATACGGTATTCTGTCTTGAAGTTCATGTGCAATTACACCAATTTCTCTTGACAAAGAAGTAGAAATGTTGTACTCATAAACAGAAATGTCTGCAATTTTTCCAAGCGCACCAACCAAAGGTTTTAGATTTGACTTAGCACGATAGTCAGACACAATGCCATCAACATATGCTTTGACAGCACTAGTCGTAGGAATCGTAGTGTCATTGTCATTGCTTGCAACACCATCAGCAGCGTCAACAAATTTTGTTATGGTGATATTCTCAATTGCATCTTTCAAAGAACCAAAAGTAACAGTATCATTGACGGTCAAATTGTTTGTTGTAAAATTATCGACAAACGCGCCCGTTGCAGAATCTCTAAGATTGCTTGCATAGTTCTTGAACAGATTGGCAAAAGTAATTTTCTTAGTCGTATCTTGACTGGCATCGTTAATGACCAGATAGTCATTAGACGCAGCAGTTGTAAGCTCTCTCAGACTAGATATTTTAACGCCTGCAATTGCCATGTTAAATCCTCAAAAAATCGTTTAAAGTATTTATACTGGTATCACGGTAATATTGACCGTGCCAATCTCTGACTTACCACCAGTTGGTGTTGCTCTATAAACAAAAGTATCTGTGCCCGAGAAGCCAGCATCAGGTGTATATCTGAAAACACCAGTGTTTGTATTCACCACAGACAGCGAACCATTTGACGGATATCCGCCAGCAGCAATTGTGTACTTGACTTCATCTGCTTCGAAGTTATCATTCGAAGCCACATTAATATCGATGAAGTTCTGCCCCAAACCAAGATCAAGTGTGGCAGTATCACCAACAGCATCAACTTGAGAAGAGACAACAACCGCAACAGTGGTTCGAATGCTTCCGCCACCTATTGTGTTTGCTTGCACAACAAAACTATCAGTGCCGTGCCAATCTGGATTTGGTGTGTATGACCAAGAACCTGTCGCAACAATACGACCTGTTTGCGTAGTCGTATTTGCTGTCAGAGACGCAGTTGCAGCCCCGTTTGTAGGTTGTGTCGATATTTCTAGCGACTCAATATTTCTTGGTGCATAATTAATCTTGAAGTTGCTGTTTGTAACTGTGCCACCGTCTTCGCTAATCGTGCTAGTAAGCCCTTCTTGACTGAAGCCACCAAGCGAAACATTCCCCAGAACACCAGTCTTACCAATCTCATAGAAGTTGACATCGGCTTGAGTAATGATAGAACTTGACGAAGAAATGTTTTTAAACAGACTCAGTTTCATTTCGAAATCAAGTGTATAGATGATTGATCTTCTTGCTTCAAGCAAGCCTTCGAAGTCATCACTAAAAGTAATACCTGTCAGCGAAATAGGAGTATCTTCTTTTGTATCAAAATCGTCAAGTGGCTTGACAGTCACGGTATACTGTGGTGTAAAGTATGGCAGAATCTGCTCAACAATCTGCAGCGCATCGTCTTGCGCTTTTGCGTATATATTCAACTGAAAACTTACAGTGTACGGAACTGGTGTATAGACCTCTTGCGCACGATCTTGTAGACCATCAGGAAATGCTACGCACTTATTCATCTTTGGTAACTGACGACTCGCATCATAGTTCATCGCCATAATTTCAAATGACATTCTAGGCAGCTTAATTGCGACTTGACGCTCTGCTTCTTCACCGTTCTGCATTGCGTCAATTCTAGCAAGAAAGTCGCGCTTAGGTGCGTATGACAGAGGTACTTTGACTTGACTGATAACATCACCCGCAGCGTCAGTTCTCACAACATTAATGTTGTTAAACAGTGAGCCAAATACAGCCACTGCTTTGCGAATTCTTTGATGATAAAAATATGGACCAAACATTATGCAGGGTCTCCAAACGGATTGCTTTCAGAGAAGTCAAGAATATTCGTAGCTTCGGTATCAAACTCTGCGTTCTGCTGGCTCTCTTGCAAGTCTTCTTCGCTTACCGCAGTTGGCTGGCCACTAATACCGTTCTGATTCTCTACGCGATACAGTGTGCTGAATGTGTGAAACTCGCCATCGTCTGCACCTACATGCGCGACCCACACTTTGTAGTTAGACGAATCTGCTGCGTCTATCTTCACAACATCACCGGTGACTATAAAGCCATTTGGATTTGTTTGTGTTAGCGTATCACCAATCTCAAACTTACCAGTGTTCTGTGCTAGATCAAATGTAAGCAGACGCTGATATGCGTGGTAAGTTTCGATATTATCAATCTCAAGCCCAGTGTCGAAATCTTCATCATTATATTCAAACAATTCTGCACGAATACGAAACACGGGGAGGTCTTTCAGTTGATAGAAAGGATTCTCAGTCTCCACTTTCGTAATCTCAAAAAAAGACTTCGACAGTGTGAGATAGATTAGATCGCCTTCGCGAGGGCGATAAAAATTACTGGTGTCTGTATTCTCATAGTATTGAATCGCACTGTTCCAGCGTCGACGCGCAACAATGAATGTTGCAGCGTCACGAATTTCTACACCAAATTTTGTGAAAAGATCCCCTTCCCCATCAAAGCCTTCGGTGTTTTCAATGTACATTTCAATACGATATGCATTGTCAAACCTAGAAGTTGCGTCATCGTCAAAAATGGTATCGCGCTTGACAATTTCACGAGGTAAATAATAAACATCTTGCCCATAGATTTTCATCGACTCTATTATAATATCTTCATAAAGTCTCTGCTCTGATGGCGTGCCTTGAGTGAAATATCTATTGACTGCCATGTTAACCCACGAAGAAATCGACAGGCAGTTCTTGCTCGGATCTCAACTTCTCTTCTAGTCTTTCGATGTCTGCGCTAGCATCTTCGAAGATTTGACGACCATTAAGTGTAACACCGCCAGGTAATTGCATTCCCTCAAACTTGCTAAGATTTGCGCCCCATTGCTGCTTGATCAAAGCAGTTGTGTAGTCTTTAATGAACATGTCATTATAGATGCTGGTGTGCGTCTCGGGATCAATTGTCTGATAAACTTCAGCCACGAGATAATCGCCTGCTTGCAAATCTTTGTCTTCAAAGTCGCCCCAGATATACAGACGATTTTGACGACGCGAGAACTTCACAGTAGGATGCCCGTGAAGCTGTAGATCGATCATGCTCAGATATTGCTCCATCTGATACAGATACGCAAGATCACCCGCAAAGTTAATGAAGTCGCCCATGTTATTCAAAAACATCTGATAACGGATGTCAAACAGATTACCAGAGGAACCATAAGTCGAAGAGAACGGAAACACTTTCGAAACAAAAATAATGTTTGACGAAATAGGTACATATCCGTTCGTAACATCATCTGCAGTCACCTGATATTTCAGATAGGTGCGAATGGTCGCATCACTGTGAAACTCTTGGTATTTCTGAATGGCATCGTCAACTTTGTCTTCGATTTGATCGACATCCACATTGACTTCAAGCACAGGCTCACCGAGTCTGCGCAAGCAAAAATCAATCAGTTCTTGTCTAGATGTTGGTGATGCCATGTGTTATCCCCAAAGAACTCCGCCAGCAGAATCGTAGATTACTAGGCGTCTGCCCGAACCGTCCAAGAATTGCCCACCGAACTGTAGATCAGAACCAACCGAAACGCTATCGGTGGTTGTCAGTTTCTTAACAGTGATTGCATTGTCTGTAGAGTCGCCGCGCGTGGTGACAGTGTGTAGAGTATCTTGCTCAGAGTCAGCAACAATCCCTCTAAAGCCAATTTCGTTATTGCTATCAATGGTCAAGAAGAAGTTTTCGAATGGTGCACTGTCTAGCTGAGTGAGACGAAGCTTACCAAACGTTAGACGATTGAGTGCAGGATTATAGCTGAAACTAGAATCAACGTTTGCGCTATCAACACCGCTTAAAGTACCTACAAATGCTGGGAAGAACTCAGCATTTGAATCAGTAGTTTCTACAATGATTTGACCAAATGCGCTGTCAGCTTCGATTGGAGAAGAGTAAACTTCACCAGTAAGCTCGTCGATATAAAGCGCTAGATTTGTTTTGTTAGTCTGAACATTACCAATAAAGAGTTTATTTTGAACAGTCAGGTCGGATTCTAAAATAACTGATTTGTTTACAAGCCAAGCATCAGGTAAAGACTTATAATAAATCTTTGCGTTCGCACCAGCAACTGTAATGCCCGCACTGTCTGCAGCAGCAGCATTAGGCGCGCTGTCAGCAAGAACAATGTTTTTATCGTTAACAGTAAGCGTAGTCGAATTGATTGTGGTAACTGTACCATTAACAGTAAACTCACCATTAACTGTTAGATTGCCAGTGAATGTTCCATTTGCTGCAGTAAGAGAGTTGATTGACGCAGCATTAACTGTCAGATTGGTAATTGCTGCGCTATCAGTTGTAAGCCCACCAACTTCAATTACATTTGTTGTGGTGTTACCACGAGAAGTTACGGTGTCGAGAGTATCAATTTCAAAAATTGTGCCATCTAAAAGACGATAGCCAATACTGTCTATATTACCGTCAAGCGGGCTACCTTTGATAAACAGAGCATATAGCGAAGCAGAATCTGCAGAGTCTAATGCACCAACTCTGAATGACAGCCCATCAAGAAGAGGCTCAGTGGTGAATGTTCTAACACCGTCAGTATTAGAAATAACCAGAGAGCCGTTTGTGCTCGGGCGCCCAAAATTAGGTTCTGCTTGATCAAGCGAAAGGTATGTAAATCGATCAGAGTCTAGCGCTCCTGGTGATCGAAGTTTTACCCTTCCGCTTAGATGCTCTATTTGTTTAGCCATTTAGAGATTCCAGATAACTTAATACTAATTTCAAATTGCTGCCCGAGCCTGCAGAAGCAGAGCAGCGAACACGATTTGTTTCTTCAACAATCAACTTACCAGTGATCAAGCCAGCAGCATCTTTTGGCAGAATAGGAAAGTCTTTTACAAGTTCCGTATTTGACGCTTCGTCAACATCATAGTGAGAAAAAGTAACATTGTGCTCCGCAGAGTCTAAATTGGCAACTTGTGCCATCAGAATGATTGCAGTAATACCGCTCGGAACAACATAGATTACATCACTATCACCAGTAATGGGACCTTCTGGAATGACAGCAGTTGTTGTTTTAAATGTATTTAGTGGGATAGCCATTTATCAACCCTCAAGTGCTAGAATGTATGGTGTTAGAATTGCGTAC
>Ga0075475_10001281_pt1 | contig 12404 bp, 9 predicted proteins | sample DEB08_DNA_10_FD_76342 | JGI IMG/M metagenome (GOLD analysis project Ga0075475, IMG submission 76342) | Aqueous microbial communities from the Delaware River and Bay under freshwater to marine salinity gradient to study organic matter... | ecosystem: Environmental > Aquatic > Marine > Coastal ... | reverse complement strand
CACCCGAATTTATCGAGGAACTGCTGGCCCGCACCGATATCGTTGAAATTATCGAAGCCAGGGTCCAACTCAAGAAATCTGGCCAGAATTATTCGGGGCTCTGCCCTTTCCACCAGGAAAAATCTCCTTCTTTCTCAGTCAGCCAGGATAAGCAGTTCTATTACTGTTTTGGCTGCCAGGCGTCAGGGTCTGCGCTCAAGTTCCTGATGGAATACGACCGCATGGATTTTATCTCGGCGGTTGAGTATCTCGCCGGTCGACTCGGCATGGAGGTCCCGCGCGACCGACGAGGCGATGATGGTGGTGCAAGCGCGAAACGCAAATCGCTCTACGACATTCTCGAGCAGTCCTCCGTTTTCTACCGCGAGCAGCTGCGCAGTCACTCATCGAAGGATCGAGCCGTGCAGTATCTGAAGGGCAGAGGTGTGACGGGAGAGATCGCGCGTGATTATGCCATCGGCTACGCCCCGCCCGGCTGGGACAATCTGATGAACAAGCTCGCTGTCAGCAATGCGGATCGGCAGCTCCTGATTGATGCTGGCATGCTGACCGACAACCCGGAAGAGTCAAAAACTTATGACCGCTTCCGTGACCGGGTCATGTTTCCGATTCGTGACCTGCGGGGCCGCACGATCGCCTTTGGCGGACGGGTGCTGGATGATGAAGCCAAGCCCAAGTATCTGAACTCGCCAGAGTCGCCCGTGTTCCATAAGAGCAAGGAACTCTATGGCCTGTATGAGGCAAGGCGAAGAGTGCGCTCACTGAAAAAAATGGTCGTCGTTGAAGGCTACATGGATGTTGTCGCCCTGGCGCAGTTCGGTATCGGCTATGCGGTGGCGACCCTGGGCACAGCGACTTCTACCGACCATCTCGAGCGACTGTTTCGAATCGTGCCTACCGTCGTGTTCTGTTTTGACGGTGATGAGGCGGGTCGAAATGCCGCGTGGAAGGCGCTGCGTGCAGCAATTCCGGCCATGGCAGATGGCTGCAGCGCCCGTTTCCTGTTTCTGCCGGATGGTGAAGACCCTGACACGTTCGTTCGGCAGAGCGGCAGGGAAGCCTTCGAAGCTGCAATCGATGAATCGCTTGGATTCAGTGAGTTTTTCTTCCAGAGTCTTGAAGCTGATCTCGACATGCAGGTCGCAGAAGGCCGGGCAGCGCTGAGCAAGGCAGCGGTACCGTTCATTGCCGAGTTGCCGGAAGGCGTGCTCAAACAACTCATCATTGATGAACTCTCGCGTCGTACCGGGCTCGCGACGGAACGACTGGTGGATGCTGCCGGTCTCGATCAGCATGCAGCACCCGTGAGGAGTGCCAGCACCGAAAGGGTGCAGCAGCAGCGGCGTCTGAAACTGTCGAGGCTGGGTGAGTATGCACTCACTCTTCTACTGCGACAGCCGGAGGTGGCAAACCTGCTCGATGCCGATGATCTGGCCAAGCTGGAAGGAGAGTCAGCCTGGCAGATACTGGTGGAGGTGATTCGCTGGGTCCAGCAGGCCCAGGAGGTATCGACCATCCTGCTGCTCAGTCACTACCAGGATGGCCCGTATTTCCAGTTCCTGAAGCAGCTCGCTGAAAATGATCCCATGCTGGACCCGGATCAGATGGCTGAGGAGTTTCTTGGCACGCTGAGGAAAATGGTCAGCGAGGAAGATACGCAGAAAAAACAAATGCTTATCGACGACCTGGTGGCCAAGAAACCTTCCGAGTTGACCGAGGAAGAGCGGCAGTTATTGCGTTCCTATCGGCGTGGTTCTTCTTGAGAATCTGAAGAAAACTCCACTTTTCACCATTATTTCCAGTGATGTTAGCTGCAAATAAGATAAGAATTCTGGAACAGGGCAGGGCCGCTGGATATAATGCTCGGCCCGTCAAAATTTGTGTCCAGGAATCTATATGTCTAGTGGTCTAGCGCAGCAGCAGTCGCGATTAAAAGAACTGATCAGCAAGGGCAGAGAGCAGGGTTACCTCACCTATGGTGAAGTTAACGACCATCTGCCAGATGAGATCACCGACCCGGAACAGATAGAAGACATTATCGGCATGATCAATGACATGGGCATCGCTGTCCATGAGCAGGCGCCGGACAATGACGAACTCCTGGCTGAAGGCGATTCCACCGATGAACTCGCTGCCGAAGAAGCTGCCGCTGTGCTGGTTGCTGTCGAGAACGAAGCTGGCCGCACAACCGACCCCGTTCGCATGTATATGCGGGAAATGGGCACCGTCGAACTGCTGACCCGTGAAGGTGAGATTGTCATCGCCAAGCGGATTGAAGAAGGTATTCGCGATGTGCTGAATGCTGTGTCCGGTTTTCCTGGCGTGGTTCCATTCACGCTGGATGCCTACAAGGCGACCCAGGAAGAAGAAGGCAAACTGGCTGACCTGCTGATTGGATTCCTCGATCCTGCCGAACATGTCGCACCCGCTGCCCAGGTTGTACCGGGACAGCAGAATGACGATGACGACTCCTCAGAAGAAGATAAGGGTGCTGACCCTGAACTCGCGGCCGAACGCTTCGCCACCCTTGAGAAGCAGTACAAGAAAACCGAACGGGCGATCAAGAAATACGGTCGAAGTTCGAAGCAGGGCATCAAAGAGCTGGAAGCACTGGGTGAGGCCTTTCAGTTCTTCAAGTTTGTGCCCAAGCACTACGATACCATCGTTGCCATGGCGCGGGATTCTCACGACCAGATCCGTCGCCAGGAACGCCATGTCATGAACACCTGCGTGCGTCGCGCGAAGATGCCACGCAAGACTTTCCTTGAGAAGTTCACCGGCCACGAGGCTGATCTCAAGTGGCTGCCGAAGCAGATCAAGGCCGGTCACGACAGGCTGAAGAAGTTCGAAGACGAGATCCTGCGGGCGCAGAAGCGCATCAAGCAGGCATCAGAAGCATGCGGTCTTGAAGTCAGTGAGATCAAGGACATCAATCGTCGAATGTCCATCGGTGAAGCCAAAGCCCGCCGTGCCAAGAAAGACATGGTCGAGGCTAACCTTCGACTTGTCATTTCAATTGCTAAGAAATACACAAACCGTGGTCTGCAGTTCCTCGACCTCATCCAGGAAGGCAACATCGGCCTGATGAAGGCGGTGGACAAGTTTGAATATCGTCGCGGCTATAAGTTCTCAACCTATGCAACCTGGTGGATTCGCCAGGCGATTACCCGCTCGATTGCAGACCAGGCACGTACGATCCGTATCCCTGTGCACATGATCGAGACGATCAACAAACTCTCTCGCATCAGTCGACAGATGCTCCAGGAAATGGGCCGTGAGCCGACACCAGAAGAGCTCGGTGAGCGTATGGACATGCCGGAAGATAAAGTCCGCCGTGTTCTCAAGATCGCAAAAGAACCGATTTCCATGGAGACTCCCATTGGTGATGACGAAGATTCGCACCTGGGGGATTTCCTCGACTCAGACTCCAATCTGGGCGAGGGCGCTTCTGTGGGTTCACCTGTCGATACCGCCACCGATGAAGGTCTGAAGGACGCAACCAAGGGTGTGCTGTCTGGCTTGACCGCGCGTGAGGCGAAAGTCCTGCGCATGCGTTTCGGTATCGATATGAACACGGACCATACGCTGGAAGAAGTGGGTAAGCAGTTCGATGTTACCCGCGAACGTATCCGACAGATTGAGGCGAAGGCGCTGCGCAAACTGCGTCATCCTTCCCGGTCAGATCACCTGCGAAGCTTCCTCGATTAAGCTGAACCACAGACTGAAGTGAAAAAGCCCGCGGATGCGGGCTTTTTTTGTTGGTGGGCCCACCAGGACTCGAACCTGGGACCAATGGATTCACGAACTCCCTCCATTTCTGGAGGGCGCGGACTATCTCACCACCCTGCTAGACTTCTAGTTTAGGGTGCGGGACGCTCCAGCCTGTTATTAAGAACACTCAAGTTCTCAGGTAGTCTCTGCACCTTCCGAAGGTGTACCTTCGGCTTGGCTCAGGATTGCCATCAGCCTCGCTGCTATGGGTTCCCTGAATTCATCCCGTTCATTTCATGCCTTTCGACATGAACGCACCATTTTTGATGAGTCCACTGCTCTAACCAACTGAGCTATAGGCCCTTTCAGGGTGCGTATCATACCAAAACTGGCGCGGTGAGGTGAGTGCAAAGATCATTTAATATTTGCTTATGAATAAGAAAATAAGCCGGAGCTGTGTGACCTGTGCGGGACCGCTTGAGGGTCGGCAGCGCAAATATTGCAGCAGAGTCTGCAAGAACAGTGATACCAACAACCGTCTGCAGTCCTATGCTGCTCAGCAGAGACGGGGTAGAGACAGGAAGATCCGGCTTATCAGACTGAAAGGTTCCGCCTGTGAGTCCTGCGGCTATGCAAAGAATTATGCTGCCATGGAGTTTCATCACCGAGAGCCCCGGAAAAAGTCGTTTCAACTGGATCTTCGATCACTTTCCAATCGGCGCTGGGAAGTAATTCTCAAGGAACTTGCCAAGTGCTCCTTGCTCTGTGCCAACTGTCACGCGGAACTGCATAATCCTGATGCCCGGATGTAGCAAAGTCAGCGTTCAGACGCGAGGCAACATGATTCAGTCGTGAACCTGATCAGCAGATCCCGCAGAATCTTCGCACCACGGTGCAGATTCTCAATCGATATCCTTTCGTTGTTGCCGTGGACACCACTGCGTTCATCCGGCGGGAAGAAGAAGGGTGCGAAGCCGTAGGCGACGATGCCCTCATCGCGAAAGAAATGGCTGTCAGTGAAACCGGTAGAGACACTGGGTATCACCACAGCGTTCTCATAAGACAGTGCAACGACTTCGCGGATAGATTCGTAGAGCGGTGTATCCTGAGGGCTGATCGCGGGTGTGAATCCCATGATGCGATGGATCTCAACCTGCGGATCATTGATGATCGTTTTCAGCTCACTCACGAAAACTTCAGGATCCTGATCAGGCAGCAGCCGGCAATCCAGTTCCAGGCTAGCCGTCGGGGGCACAACGTTGATCTTGTTGCTGCCCTCCAGTGTTGTCAGTGAGCAGGTATTGCGCAGCAGGGCGGCCTGCCAGGGCTGCTCTATCTGCAGTGACAGCATGAATTCCTCGTTGCTGACTGCGCTGGCGATGTCCGCCATCAGCTGCTGCCGTTCGCCCTCCTGGTAAGGCGCAACAGCGGCGAAATAGTTCGCAACCGCCGGGACGACCCGAGGTTCAAAGCTGGTTTCGGAGATGCGATAGCCTGCCCGCAGGATTCGCTTGACGGAACTGGTCACTCTCGGCGCTGAACCGTGACCGGGCACATCGGTGGCCGTCAGCCGCATCCAGAGCGGTACTTTCTGTGTGACTTCGACGCTGAAAGCGGGCGTGTCGCCCAGCACCGTGCCGCTGCCGCCTTCGTTAATGATGTAGCCGACTCCCTGGAAAATATCCGGTCTCTGCTGCAGCAGCCAGCCGGCGCCGAAAAACCCGCCGGCTTCCTCGTCCGCAGTCGCCATGTAGATGACGTCGCGGTTCAGTTTCCTGCCACTGCGGTGCAGCGCCAGAAAAGCTTCAAGCTGGGCGATACCAAGCCCTTTCGTGTCGACCGCCCCCCGGCCATAAACGTAGCCATCCCGAATTGCGCCGGAATAGGGATCGACATCCCAGAACTCGGCATCGGCGGGTACGACGTCAATATGATGCAGCAGGAGCAGTGCCGGCTCGTCCCCCCCCTCCAGTGTGGCCCAGATGTTGCCGCGGCCTGGGGCCGACTCTGCAGTTTCGAACGGTATGCCTTCGGCTGCCAGGATCTCAGCGAGAAACTCCACCCCGGCTGTCTCGTTGCCTGGAGGGTTGCTGGTGTTGATCTGGATATAGGCTTGGAGACGCTCGGTGATGATGTCGGGTTCAGCTGCAGCGCTGTTCTCTGCACACAGCAGGGCGAGGCTGGCGAGGGTCAATAAAGCGAAAGTTTTCATGGGTTTAGCTTGTTTTCCGGGATGCGGGACGATCATCGCACGAGGCAGGATTTCGCCGCAAATCCCGTGTGGACAGGCCGTGATGATTCTTCTATATTTCGACGGCCTCGGCTTTGATCATCAAGACAGAGACCGGGTGAATACAACAAACTGATCATCCTGTATTGAAGCTCCGACTTCGACACTGGACTTGATCCCGAAAGAGGACAGGTACCGATGTGTAATGAAACCCCTATTGTTTTGCGTCGTCGCAATCTGCGTCTGCACCAGGCGAGTGTAGTAAACCTTCTGAATCTGACGGAGGCCTCAGCATGAACAATGTGCACACGTTTCGAAAGAAAAAAGCCGAGGCGGCGCGTCTGTCGATGGTGACATGCTATGACGCCTGGTCGGCGAAAATCCTGAATGAAACCGACATCGACTGTCTGCTGGTTGGCGACTCGCTGGCGGTCGTCATGCACGGCTTTGATTCAACGGTACATGCCACCGTTGAGATGATGGAGCTGCACGTGGCGGCAGTTCGGCGCGGTGCACCCGACAAGTTCATCGTTGCAGACATGCCGTTTCTCTCCTGCTCACGGGGGCTGGAGGCCGCCATGGATGCTGTGCTGCGACTGATGCAGGCGGGCGCGAACGCCGTGAAGATCGAAGGCGCTGACCATCAGCTGGATATTATCCGGCACGTGGTGGAAGCCGGCGTACCGGTCATGGGTCATCTCGGTCTGACGCCGCAGTCGATTCACAACCTGGGCGGGCATCGTGTCCAGGGTAAGAGTGCTAAAGCCGGCGAGAAAGTGATGCGCCAGGCCAGAGAGCTGGAGAAAGCCGGCTGTTTCTGCATCGTGCTTGAATGCGTACCGAACCGGCTCGGTGACTGTGTGTCAAAAAGCCTGGGCATCCCAACCATTGGTATTGGTGCCGGCCCGCATACAGACGGGCAGGTTCTGGTGCTGCAGGATCTGCTTGGTACGGATCCTGGCTTCACACCAAAGTTTCTTCGGCGCTACTCAAACGTGCACGACATTGTGCAGTCGTCTGTGCAGCAGTTTCACACTGATGTGGCCGAACGTGCCTTTCCTTCACTTGAGGAAAGTTACGGGTGAAACACCTGAACGCTGTGGCAGACCTGAAGACATTCAGGTCTGCCCTGGACGGCTCTGTCGGGTTCGTCCCCACGATGGGTGCCCTGCACGAAGGTCACCTGTCGCTGGTTGACCGGAGCCGTGCAGAATGCGATCACACCGTGGTCAGCATCTATGTCAATCCCACACAGTTCAACAATGCCAACGACCTGGAGAACTATCCGGACACACTGGAGGCTGACATTGCGAGTCTCGCCGGCAAGGTCGACGGGGTCTTCCTGCCGACTTATGAGTTACTTTACCCGGACGATTTCGCCTACCGCGTGGATGAGACAGATTTCAGCAGCCGGCTTTGCGGCGAACACCGTCCGGGCCATTTCACCGGTGTGCTGACGGTGGTAATGAAACTTTTAAACCTCGTGAAACCTCACCGTGCTTACTTCGGTGAAAAAGATTTCCAGCAGCTCCGCCTGGTGCGTGGCATGGCGGAGACGTTTTTTCTCGAGACAGAAATTGTGGGATGCCCGATTGTCCGTGAAGCCGACGGTCTGGCCATGAGTTCGAGAAACCTCAACCTGACAGCGACTGACAGGTCCCTGTCGCCGGAATTCCACCAGATTCTACTGTCGGCGAAGGATGATGTTGCTGCCAGGCAGGCGCTGCAGGATGCCGGATTCGAAGTGGACTATGTTGAAACGATTGATGGCCGTCGCTTTGGTGCCGTCCTGATGGGCACCGCAGAGAAGCCGGTGAGGCTGATCGATAACGTTCCGCTGAACTGAGACAGAAGGAAGACTGACATGCTCTTATGCCTGGATGTAGGTAACAGCCAGATTTATGGCGGATTGTTCGAAGATGATCTGCTGCGCGTACAGTTCAGGCGAACGTCACAACTTCGCTCGTCGTCTGATGAACTGGGTGTGTTTTTTCGCTCAGTGCTGCGCGAAAACAACGTCAACCCTGATGAAATCAGCCGGGTCGCGATCTGCTGTGTGGTTCCGGACCTGCTGTATTCACTCAGGGCCTGCTGCCAGAAATATTTCGGTCTGGATCCGCTGGTGCTGCGGCCCGGTATCAGAACCGGCCTGAAGATTTCCTACCGGGATCCGAAGGAAGTCGGCGCCGACCGCATTGCTGATGCCGTGGGTGCCGTCACCATGTTTCCCAACAGGAACCTGATCGTAGCGGACTTCGGTACAGCGACCACGCTCTGCGCCATCACTAAAGACAAGGAGTTCCTCGGCGGGAACATCATTCCGGGTGTTCGTCTTTCGATGGAAGCCCTGGAAGAGCGAACCGCACAATTGCCCGCGGTGGAGATCCTGCCGCCGAGAACGGCCCTGGGTCGAACAACGGTGGAGAGCATTCAGTCAGGCCTCTACTGGTCAAACGTCGGCATGGTGCGGGAACTCATCGGTCGAATCACCGCTGAGGAATTCAGTGAGGAAGCACCCGTTGTGATTGGCACAGGCGGCTTTGCGCAGTTGTTCAACCGCGAAAAGTTGTTCGATCATGTTGTCCCAGACCTTATCCTGGCAGGGCTGCAGGAAATTGTCCGGCTGAACGGTTGAAACCGCTGGACTAAAGGCATCCCCTGACATTGCCCCGCGCAGGTTATCATTGCGCAGAATGAACACCCTAGCCAAGCACCCGTTGTTTTACGGGACGTCTGCCGTTTTTGTCCTGGCGCTGGTAGTTTACCTCGTGACGCTGCCGCGGGTGATCACGCTGGAAGATGCCGGCCTGTTCCAGATGATCTGCCACCAGGGTGGTATCGGTCACCCACCTGGTTATCCGTTGTTTGTTCTCTCGTGCCAGGCATTCACAGCACTGCCGTTTCTGCCTTCCGGTGTGTTTGCCGGCAACCTGCTTTCCGGCATCTATGCCGCCGCGGCCTCAGCAATCCTGGTGCTGGTGGCATTTGAACTGACACGCAATGTCCTGACCGCTGGCATCGCCGGGCTGGCCTATGCAGTCTCTGCCACGCTCTGGTCCCAGGCGATTATCATTGAGGTCTATACGCTCGCAGCCTGCCTCTTTGCCTTTAGTTTCTGGCTGGCGCTGCGGTTTGTCGCTACCCGTCAGTCGCGTTACCTGTTTCTGCTGGCGCTGGTGTCAGGTCTGTCACTGGCCAACCACTGGCCCCTGCACGTCCTGTCGTCTCTGGGTACCGCGGCAGTATTACTTGCTGACTGGCGGGTGCTTATGGACTGCCTGAAACGACCCCTGAATGTCGTCGTCTGCCTGGGTCTGTTTCTGGTCGGCCTGACACCTTATCTGTCGTTGTTCCAGGAGATGCCGGCATTCGCCGTCTACGGGGGTATAGAAACCTGGGAGCAGTTCTTCCGGTATATCGCGAGGGCTGCCTACAACGATCAGTATGAAACAGCGGGCTGGTCTGATCGTGGGCAATTTCAGCTCTGGGTCACCTTGCAGACTGCCCGTGAGTTTCATCTGCTGCTGGTGCCGGTCATCCTGATTGGTGTGGTGCAGGCATTTCGGCAGCTGCAGGCCGGTCCCGGTTTTGGTCTTTTACTTATCTATTTCGGTGGCACCTCGCTGCTGATCCTTCTGCTGGGATTTGAATATAACGCCTATCGGCAGGCGGTGTTCAGGCCTTATCCCATTGTGGCGTACATGGCCGTCGCACTCTGGCTGGCGATTGGTGTCAGTTGGCTAATCGCGCAGCTCAGCAGATTCTCTGCCAGCCCATTCGCTGGCCCCGGTCTCGCCATGGCAGTGTTGGCAGTGATCCTGGTGGGGAATCTCGCCGAGAATGACCGGCGTGATGACCGCGTTGCCTATCTCTGGGCCCAGACAATCTGGGACAACGTCCCTCCCGATGCCGATCTCTTCGTGATGGGTGATACCGGCGTTGGGCTGCTGGGCTACCTCCATCATGTGGAGAGACAGCGCCAGGATCTGAACCTGTTCAGCTGGCACAGCCTGGTTTTCAGTAATCGGCTGGCACCCGCGGGTGCCCCTCTGCGCGAAGTGAACCAGCGTCGACAGGCATATATCGAAGAGACGGATAGACCCGTGTACAGCACTGTCAGGCCTGCCTATCCCTACATTGATCGCGGCGTTGTGTTCGAACGCAGCGCGGTCAGGGGATTCGACTGTCACGGCAACCATAAGCCACTCGAGATTCTGCTTGATCTGTATCTCAACCACGCGGAGACGCTGGATGGCCATGAGCAACAGCTGTTGTTTGTGACGCTGCTGGACGTAACGAAACAGCACCTTGGTATTGTCATGTTTAACGAGAACCCGGACCGGGCGTTGATGCTGTTGCAGAATCTGCAGCGGAGTCTGCCGGGCAAACTGGGCACCCTGGGCATGATGCTGCGGTACCGGCCAGATGCTGATGTGAAACCGTTTCTGACCGAGATGGCGGCCGCCGCGAGGATGCAGCTGGCGCCTGATGCACCGGCCCAGATCAGTGGCATGGTAGAGGAATACAGTGGCCGGATCGCCATGCTGGCACCGGCGGCGCCGGAGACAGCTCTGGCACATTTCCGCCGCTCAATGGATTACTATGGTGTAGCAGCCAACCCGAGTCGTTGTCGGATGCTGCCCATACTCGAAACGCTCGGTCTGACCAGCGAAGCGGCTGTATTGGAAAAAAAGTTCGGTGCCTGTGCAAACAATAATTAATAAAAGGCAGTGGTGATGTTGTCGATTGTCGTACCCACCTATTGTGAGGCGGGAAATGTCGAAGAACTGGTTCGCCGGGTTCACGCGGCTGTTGAACCCGTACTCGCAGACTACGAGATCCTGATCGTCGACGATAACTCGCCCGATGACATCGTTACCGTCGTTGAGTCTGTTGAGAATGACTTCCCGGTAAGGATCATTCAGCCGGGGGGGCGCCCCCGCGATTTGTCCCTGTCTGTCATTGATGGTATTCGCGAGGCTCGCTTTGACCAGATCCTGGTGATGGATGCAGATCATTCCCATCCGCCTGAAAGTATCCCCGCGATGCTGGCCGAACTCCGGGCCGACGGTGACTGCTTTGTCGTCGGCAGCCGCTACGTCGCTGATGGCAGTTTCGATCGTGACTGGAGTCTGTGGCGGTTCCTCAACAGTCATATCGCCACGCTACTGACGCGGCCGCTGGTCGATTGTGCTGACCCCATGTCCGGTTTTTTTGCGTTTAATCGCCGGAATATCGATGACCTGCAGCGCCTCAACCCGATCGGTTACAAGATTGGCCTGGAACTGATGGTTCGCGGCCGGTTCAGCCGCGTCGCGGAAGTGGCGATTGCTTTCCAGGATCGAGAGATTGGTGAGAGCAAGATGAACCTGACCCAGCAGTTGAGGTTTATACGCCACCTGCGTCGCCTCTATACCGCCAGGTTCGGCACTCTGGGTGAATTCATCAATTACGGCATGGTGGGGGCCTCCGGATTCGTTGTCGATCTTTTCTTCTACTATCTGTTTCAGTTTCTGGGTGCGCCGCATCAGACAGCGCGGGCATTGTCCTTCTGGCCGGCTGTCACCTGGAACTGGCGCCTCAACCGGATTGCCACTTTCGGCGAACGCAAGCGACGACCCGGGGCGCGTCAGTGGTTCGAGTTTGTCCTGACCAGTCTGCTCGGATTTACCCTGAACTGGGGCGTTTATGTTGTGCTGACAAGCCAGGTCGAGTTCTTTGATGACTACCGTATCCTGGCGTTGATCGCTGGCATTGGCGTGGCGAGTGTCTTTAACTTTGTGCTCTCCAGCCTCTATGTCTACAGTGAGAAGCGCGCGTGAAGCACTACAGGAACCTGCAACTCTGGGACGGCATCAGCGATGCGTTGCGCTCAGCGGAACTGCTTGTGGCGGAGGGTAAGTTTGCCGACGGTGGTGCCGGCGATGCTGAAACCGAAGATCTGCAGGGCTGTGTCGTCATTCCCGGCCTGATTGATGCACACATTCACCTGTGCCTCGACCCGGATGTCCGCGACCCTCTGGCGCACGGCAGGCTTGCCGCCGAAGAACAGCTGGCCGCCATGCGGGTGCGTGCTGAAGGCATGTTGCTGGCCGGGATCACCACGGCGCGAGACCTGGGCGGTGGCGCCTGGCTTGAACTGCAGGTGCGTGACGAGATTGCCCGCGGCGAACATCCCGGACCCCGGCTTCTCTGTGCCGGCCAGCCCATCACGTCCGTCGGCGGACACTGTCACTTCTGGCAGGGTGAGGCTGCTGACCTGCCCGAAGCAATGGAGGTGCTGCAGCGCCAGTGTGAACACGGCACGGACCTCATCAAGATCATGGTGACCGGGGGTAACATCACGCCAGGATCGAAACCTGTCGACAGCCAGTTCGACGATGACCTTGTCAGTGGCGTGGTGGCAGCAGCGGCGGCTCGTGACCTTACGGTTGCGGCCCACTGTCATGGCACTAATGGGATC